>ENA-OZBH01000925-OZBH01000925.1-human-gut-metagenome-genome-assembly--contig:-NODE-925-length-10837-cov-3.621870_pt1 | contig 10837 bp, 10 predicted proteins | sample MGYA00243978_ERZ653518 | MGnify/ENA primary metagenome ERZ653518 (study PRJEB26926, sample SAMN06164923) | human gut metagenome | biome: ENVO:00009003; feature: ENVO:2100002; material: ENVO:00002003... | reverse complement strand
ACTACGCGTCTCGTGGGCTCGGAGATGTGTATAAGAGACAGCAGCAAGTCTGTCCGAAATCTGTTTTTCGAAGGAATCCTGCCCTGCGGCAAGCCTGTCGGAAAGTGACTTCTGTTCGGAAGCGAGCCTTTCGGAAAGCGCGTTTTGTTCGGTATTCAGTTTTTCCGAAAACGCTTTCTGTTCTGCGGAGATTCTTTCCGCCGCCGCTGTCTGTGCCTCCGCAAGGCGGGAAGCGGTTTCGCGCATCGAAGAAGCAATGCTTTCATTTAAAGCATTTTTAAATCGTTCATAATCATTCTTTGTTTGTTCGTTGTATCGATAAAGTGCGTCCGAAAGCTCCTTCAGCCTGTCCTGAAGTCTGCGTTCAAGCTCCGCCGAGGCATTGCCGACGGCAGAGTTCATTGCGGCGCCGACCGCGTTTTCCAATTTGCGTTCAAGCTCTGCGCGTTCACGTTTTTTTGCATTCAGCTGCCCAAATAAAACAACAGCCGAAACGGTTCCCGCCAACAGGCTGAAAACCGTAATGATGAGCAGGATAATGAATTGAGTGTTCGGCATACCTTATTCTCCTTTGTTTTCCTCTGTTTTGAATTGTTATCCGCCGCACGGTTCGGTTCACCGATGCCGTTTGCCGGCAAATTATTAAACCCGCAGCTCAACAGGCAACCCGTTCTGAGCCGCCCGCCGGCGCGGGTTATATAAGCAGTCACTTGTTTAAGCTGAAGCGGTGCAGTTGAATGAATCGACCGCTCAGCCTTGGTTTTTAATCAGCCTTATCAGTCTTCATCGTCCTCCTGCGCGCGTCTGCGCGGTGCTTTTTTTGCGTTTCCGCCGTTCTTGCGCTTGTAAATTTCAACAGCGGCAAGAGCAATGATCGCGATAAGCGCAACTGCCGCAATAATGATAAGAATACTGTACCATACTTTCAGCGCACTTCCCGTTTTTGTGAGCATTCCGTCCAGCTTGCTGCCGATATTCGGATCGTCAACGACCGTGACCCCGCCCGTTGCCGGCGGTTCGTTCGGAACGGTGCCTTCGGCATCGATATATTTTGCGGTCAGATGCGCCTCAAACATGTGCGTGTTGCCCGAAGCGTCAAGAGCCGTCAGGAAGAACACAAGATCTCTTTCTCCGCCGACGTTAAGATCGATATTGAATGACTGTGCGCCGGAGTTGGGTTCAAGAACGGCAATCTTGTGGATTTCATAATCCAGTTCTTTTTCGGTCAGGACAACATCGGTGTAGGGAGTGCTTCCCGTGTTTGTAACGGTGAAAGTCAGCCCAATGATATTCTCTCGATTGAGTTGCGTGCGAACTTCCGCGCGGAACTCAAGGCCGAGAGTTGTCGGATCGATGTAAGGGCGAACAGTGTAGCTCTTTGTGTTGTCCTTAAACACGATGCCGGACGAATAAACGCCGGTGATGTTGAACACAACATAGCGAACGGCCTCGGGGTTTCTGACGAAATATTTAATGGTTTTCGACTCACCGATTGCAAGGCTGAAACCGCTTTGAACAACGGTTCCGAGATCGTCCGTAACGGTGAGCGAATTCAGGCTCTGGTTGCCGTTGTTGGTCAGATACAGTGTAAATTCAACGCCCTCCGGTGTGGGTGTGCCGATTTCGACCGTTTTGGTGAGCTGCGCATTTATAAGGCCGATGGTAAGCCCCGAAAGCGTTACCGACAGGGCATTTGTTGACCCCTCGGGAACAAACGATACAGTCGGTTTGCTCGTTACGGTTGATGTGCGCATTGTGTATTCATAAGTGAATACGCGGCTCTCTCCCGGGGCAAGGCTGAATGCGGGAAGCATTGCCTGTGTACCGGCAACATTCTTATCAACAAGGATAATGCTGTTGAGCTTTTTAGCACCCGTGTTTATCATCGTATACGTCAATTTGACAATATCACCTGCCGAAGCAATCGATTTGTCAACGCTGCGCGAAAGCTTAAGATAAGCCGTATCCGCACGGGAAATGACAAGAGTCAACTCACGCGAACCTGCGGTTTGGGTTGCCGTATCGAACCATGCAATTGTAAAGCGCAGTGTTTCGCCGATTTGTTCCTGGGCAACGTTCATCGTGCCGGTAAATGTGCGCGATTCCCCCGCGGGAACATCGGAAGTGTTGAAAGAAACGCCGTATGTGTTGATTATTGAAACATTTGTGTACACACCGCCGCCGGGCTGAGTTGACGGCTCGGGTTCGGGTGTCGGCTCGGGTGCCGGAGTGGGATCCGACGGTTCCTTTATCAGGGAACCTGTTGCGGTATCATCCAGCCCCTGTCCCGCAGCACCGCCCGGGTTGCGAAGCGTGATGCTTACGGTGACCTGTCCGGGACCGGACAAAAATGCGGGGTTTGCCGAAATGCTTGCCGCGTCCGTTCCGTTTTTTGCGGGCAGAACGGTGATTTCGGCGGAATTGCCATGAACAGTCTGCGCATTTGCAGCGACCCCCGTTGAAACGGGAAGAACAGCCGCAAAAGCGATCAGTGCAGCGAACAAAGCGGTAAATATTGAAAATTTCCTTCGAGTCAATGCTTTCTCCTTATCCCGAACAATGCAGCAGGCACTGTCGGCTCATGCGCTGCGGGCACAGAATGCTCCTGCTTACGCATGTACATAAAATATCAATCGTATTATACAGCATTCACCTCGATTTGGGCAAGAGTTTTTATTAAAATTATATTCAACTTGTTTTTGCTGTCTGTTTTTATCGGCTCCGCGATTCGGGCACGAGAAACCGTGATTTTGGCACCGAATGTGTCCCTTCGGCGGAAAAATGTGATTTATTCCCGCACTCATTGGCAAACGGGGCTGAATGCTGTATAATAGACAGCGGAATGGATACTCTCGGCGCACCGCTTGCCGGCGGCAGAATTAATGTGCAGTTTTCGGCAGTTCTTAAGCGTCAGCAGCAAAGCCTCGGTTTTCGCTGCTTCCGATATCGATTGATTTTCGGGAATGCTCTGAATAATCGTTAATCAAAAATCAGGGGGTTCCGTTTTTCCAAAACTCAGAACGGAGGAATCACACACTATGACCGCAACAAACAACGACCGCCGCAAGCCCGGCTGCTCAGCCGCGGCAGGATCGGGATGCGGAAGCATTTTCGCCGGCTTTTCCAAAAAAACTTCGACATTCATGCGTGTTGTCTGTCTTATTGCAGCAGCAGCTTTTCTGTTCTGCTTCAGCGGATGCAAAAAAAATAAGGATAAAAACGGTGTTCCGAACGACAAGACCGCTGCAGTCGCATCCATCGGGGACGAAACCGTGAGCTACGCCCTCTATACGGCTGCCTTCGACTCATATCTTTCATACATGGAACAAATGGGCTATGATCCCGTCAGCAACGAGGAAGAGCTGCAAAAATTCCGCGATTGGGTGCTTGAATATCTTGTTAAGGATATGGTGGTTCTGTACCGGGCAAAGGAGGAGGGATTTAAGCTTTCCGATGAACAAATTGCGGAATCCGATGCACAGGCGGAAACCGAACTTAAAGAGATATATGACGAGTATATGAAAACTGCCGAAGAATCCAATGCCAAGGACGATTCAAAGACTGTTCAGCAGTATTTCGATGCCGCAATTGCGGAGCTTTCCGAATATTACACCGGCAAAACCATGACCTATGATGAATACTGCGAGGAATATAAACTCGAACTGCGCAACACGGCGCTTATCGAAGCATACAAGGACTATGTTTGCAAAGATTTTTCCGTGACGGATGCAGACATTGCCGATTGGTACGAAAAGCAGCTGAAATCGGATAAGGAGCTTTATGCCTCCAATCCCGGGCAGTATAAAGATAACGAAGAGTACTTTGAAAAATACTGCGGCATCTACGATGATGCCGCGCCCGCGCTTGTTGTTCCGGAGGGATACTCCCGAATCATGGATATTGTTGTTATTCCCGAAGGCGAACTCGGCGATGACTACAAAAAAAAGAACGAACAGCTTGATTCGCTGCGTGAAGAATGCACATCCCTGCTTTTTACGGATGCCTTAAACGGTGACGGCGCAAATTCCGAGCGAATTGCGCAGCTGATTTCGGATTACAAAACGCTTCAGGCTGAATGCGATGAAATGTACAATAAATTCATTGAGCCCTATCGTGCAAAAATCGACAAGGCATTTGCCGAGCTTGAAGGCGGAGCGGACTTTGCTCAGGTCATGCTCAAGTATACAGAGAACGAATACGTTGCAGGCAGCGACAGTTACGGGGGCTGCGAAACCTTCCGCACAAAGGGGCAGTTGATTTCAACAAAACACAGCTCCTCAAAGGGTGACTGGAGTTCAACCGTCAAGGAGATTTATTCGCTGCTTAAGCCCGGTGAATACTCGGATGTGTTTACCGACACGGACGGCAGCCTGCATATCATTTACCGCGGTGCGGACGAAACGCCCGGCGAAGTTAAGCTTGCTGATGTGATTGACAAAGTAACGGCGATCGTCAAAGCGACAAGCGATACCGAAGCATGGGACGAGCTGCTTGATACATGGATGGATGACGCCGATATTGTGTATGATAAAGACCTTATCGCATCCGTCGGAAAAGACTATGTTAAAGAATAATCATTAAAGAGGAGCACCTGATGAGACTTGATAAATACCTTAAGGTTTCGCGAATTATCAAACGCAGAACCGTTGCAAACGAAGCCTGTTCCATGGGACGGGTAACGGTGAACGACAAAGTTGCAAAACCTGCAGCCGATGTTAACCCGGGGGACATAATCAGCGTTCGCATGGGCGCAAAACGGCTGACGGCCGAAGTACTTGCCGTGCGCGAAACCGTTCGCAAAGAGGAAGCGGACAGCATGTACAGAATCATTGAGGACAGTTTGAATACCGATGCAGATTGACACCGCAGCCGGAAGAGGCACGAAACAGCATGGAAAAAACTACAGTATCCGCAATTCTGCTTGCGGCCGGTTCATCATCTCGAATGGGCGAAAACAAAATGCTGATGCGTTTTTGCGGCAAAACACCCGTCGAGCTTTGTGTTGAAGCTTTTTGCGGAATTGCCGATGAAGCCGTTATTGCCGCTTCGCCCGACACGGAGGAAATTGCACTTACAGCGGCAAATTCCGCATCCTACCCCGTGAAAATCGTTCGCGGCGGGAAAACGCGACAGGAGTCAGTATTCAATGCCGTCCGCGCAGCATCGGGTGCGATTACCGCCGTTCACGACTGTGCCCGCTGCCTTGTTGACAGAGAAACCATTAAAGCCAGCCTGCGTGCCGCAGAGCAATACGGCTGCGGCATTGCGTCCGTGCCCGTTACGGACACAGTTCGTTTCGGCGATACCGGAGAAACGCTTGACAGAAGCAGGCTTCTTTCGGCACAAACTCCGCAAAGTTTCCGCAGAGATATTCTTTTGAATGCTTACAGCAAGGCCGTCGGCAGCTTCACGGATGATGCCGACCTTTGCCGCTCAACGGGAGTACAGCTGCATTTTTCTCCGGGCAGCAAACAGAATCTGAAGCTCACAACGCGGGACGATATTCCGTATTTTGAGTTTTTGCTTTCAAAACGCAGTGAGCGGAATCTCCCCTCGGGCAATGTGTCCGCAAGATCCTCTGCGGAGCCGCGCTCGGGAAACAGCCCGGCTTTGTCAGCAACGGAGGTAAGTAATATGTTCAGAATCGGCATCGGCGAAGACACCCACCGCCTTGCAGCCGGGCGAAAGCTCATCCTCGGCGGCGTTGAAATTCCGTTTGAACTCGGACTGCTTGGGCATTCCGATGCGGACGCACTTGCTCATGCCGTGATTGATGCCCTCCTCGGCGCATGCGCACTCGGCGACATCGGGCAGCATTTTCCCGACAGCGATGAAGCATTTCGCGGCATATCGAGCCTTTTGCTTGCAAAAGAGGCCGCTGCACGCATTCGCTCGGCAGGCTTTGAAATTGTGAATATCGATTCCGTGATAACGGCTCAAAAGCCGAAGCTTGCGCCCTTCCGCGAAGCAATGCGTGCAAACCTTGCCAAGGCTCTCGGCGTTCCGCCGGAAAATATCGGCGTCAAGTTTACAACGCCCGAAGGAACCGGTCCGGAGGGTAATCTTGAATGCATCACCGTTCGTGCTGTTGCAGCGGTGCGGAAAGTGCGGATACAGTGCCGATACGGATGCAAACCGACTCAAGCTTACAACATGCAAAATGACTTTTGATTTTTCAAAAAAACTTTTCGTTTCAACCATTGCGGAGGACTGCGCTGCTGCTGCGCGGGAACACTCGCTGGGACTTGAAATTGCAGAATTCTGCTATGCGCCGAACATGGATACGGACAGTGCGGCGCATTTTCGCCGCGTTTCGCAGCTTACTGCCGAATCGGGCTGCGGTCTGCGGCTGCTGCTTCACGCCCCGTTTGCGGAGCTTTCTCCGTGTGCAATAGATCCGCTTGTTCGCGACGTTGTTCGGCGGCGATTTGACCAAGCACTGTTTGCGGCGGATGTTATCGGAGCAAAACGAATTGTGTTTCACTCGGGATTCATACCTTTTGTTTACTACAAAGAGTATTTCATTGATGAATCCGTTAAGTTTTGGCGTGTTTTTCTGAAAAACGCACCGAACGATATGAGTTTTTTGCTTGAAAACGTTATGGAACCCGAACCGGAAATCACAGCGGCGGTTGCCGAGGGCGTGAACGATTCGCGCTTCGGGCTTTGCCTTGATATCGGGCATGCAAACAGCCGCGTTTCCAAAACCCCGCTGACGCATTGGATCGACCGCTTCGCACCGAAGCTTATGCATGTTCACCTGCACAACAATTTCGGCGGGGACGATCTTCACAATCCTCTCGGCAGCGGAAATATTCCGATGCGGGAAACGATTGAATATATCATCCGAAAATCTCCGGATGCAACCTTTACGATTGAAAACATGACTGCCGCGCCGTCCGTTGTTTGGCTGGTTGATAACGGCTTTTTGAGCAAATAATTCATGATATGCAAAATATATACATTGGATTGAACTTATGAACGAAACCGAACTGAAAGCATTGCTTTCCCGCATTCGCCCCGCCGATTCAGCCGCAAAAGCTGCCGCAAAGGAAAGGCAGAGCAAGCTTGCAAAGCCTCCGGGAAGCCTCGGAGCACTTGAGGAAATCTCCGTCCGACTTGCGGGAATTACAGGGCGCGTGTGCAATCGCATAGAAAAAACACGCATAGTTGTGTTCGCAGCCGATAACGGAATAGTTTCCGAGGGCGTTGCTTCAACTCCGCAGAGCGTGACGCTTGCGCAGGCAATAAATATGACTCGCGGCAAAACCGGCATGTCCGCAATTGCGCGGGATTTCGGCATTGATGTTGAAGTTATCGATGTCGGCATAAATTCCGACAGTGTTCCCGAAACCATTCTTGACCGCAAACTGGGGTTTGGCACCGCAAACTTTTCAAAGCAGCCCGCAATGACGCGCAGTCAGGCTGTCGATGCCCTTGCGATCGGAATCGAGGCAGCCGAGCGTGCGCACAACTCGGGCGCGGATGCACTCGGCATAGGCGAAATGGGTATCGGCAACACAACAACATCCGCCGCTGTGCTTGCCTGCCTGCTGAATCTCCCTGTTGAAAGCGTCACCGGGCGCGGAAGCGGGCTTACGGACGAGGGATTTGCACTGAAAAAACGTGTTATTTCAGATGCGGTCGCGCTGCACAAACCCAACGGAGCGGATGTTTTGGACGTGCTGTCAAAGGTTGGCGGATTTGATATCGCCGCAATGGCAGGCGCATTCATCGGCTGTGCGCTGTTCGGCCTTCCCGCTGTTGCGGACGGACTGATTTCCGTTACTGCTGCACTTGCGGCAGTTCGGCTCTGCAAAACGGTGCGCGACTTTGTTTTTCTTTCCCATGCTTCATATGAAATCGGCTATCGTGCCGCGGCGGCGGAACTTGGCATGGAACCATGGCTTAATCTCAACATGCGGCTCGGCGAGGGCAGCGGTTGCCCTGTTGCGTTTCAGGTCATGCGCGCCGCCTGTGCGGCAATGAACGATATGGCAACCTTTGAGGAAGCCAGCATCAACGATAACTACCTTGAAGACATTCGAAACGAATCAGCGTTCTGCGTTAAGACCGTTTGAAAACTCGGGAGCGAAAATGAAAATACTCATAGTCGGCGGAAGCAAAAGCGGAAAAAGCATGGCGGCTCAGCGCATTGCAAGGATGCTTGCGGCGCGCGGCTCCTGCCCTGCGTACTATTGGGCAACGATGGAACCTTCCGATTCGGAAGACGAAAAGCGCATTGCGCGTCACCTTGAAGCGCGAGCCGGTTGGGGCTTTGAAACCATCGAATGCGGTCGAAATACCTCCGCTTTTTCCGCATCGGTTCGCGGAGGCTGCGTACTTTTTGACAGTGTGACGGCTCTGCTTGCAAACGAAATGTTCCCCCCGCCTGCACAAAATGCCGATTTTTCCGTTGATTTTGCAGCCGGGGAACGTGTTGCGGCCGAACTGTCGAAAATTGCAAACGCAGCAATGCATTTTATATGTGTATGCGATGACATTTTTCGTGACGGAATGCAATATGACGCTGTTACCGAAAGCTACCGCCGAGCATTGGCTTTTGTTTGCAGACAGCTTGCTTCCGAATTCGATATTGTGGTTGAAGCATCGTCGGGAATCATGCGAACTATAAAGGGAAATGCGTTGTTTCTTCGAGATGTTCCGACGTTCCGAACGCACATACAGTGACTGTTTGTTTCTTTTTATTTTATTGTTATGAAGTTGTTTATTTACGGTTTTTTTATGGCATGGGGCATGTTTCTTGCAATCCCCTGTCCCTTCAGGCGCTGGGATGAAGCTGCACGCGGCAGAATGCTCGGCTTTTTGCCGCTCATCGGGCTTATTGTCGGCGCAATTTGGGCTGCGGCCGCTCACCTTTGCACGGCTCTCAATTTACCCTCTGCCGTTCGCGCATTGATTCTTTGCGCTTTGCCGTGGCTTGTGACCGGCTTTCTGCATCTTGACGGGTTCATGGACGTTTGCGATGCTGTGCTTTCGCGGCGCGATCTTGAAACCCGGCAGCGCATACTGAAGGATTCCCACTGCGGCTCGTTCGCCGTCATATGCATGATTCTGCTCGCCGCCGCGCAATGGAGTCTTTTTTTCTCATTCGAATCTTTCGATTTCAAAGCATTGTTGACGCTTGCGGTTCTGCCCGCCTGCACACGCGCCTGTTCCGGGATTGCGGTTCAAACGCTGAAACCGATGCAAACGAGCCAGTACAGCGGAGCTGTTCGGAGCGCGGCCTCCGTCGTTTCGCTCTTTGTTCAGCTCGCACTCTTTCTTGTATTTCCCCCGCTGCTCTGCGGCAAAGTCGGTTTTGCGCCGATTGCGGCTGTTGCGGTATATTGGATTTGCATTCTGCGCGAAAAAAAGCAGCTCGGCGGCATGAACGGAGATATTTCAGGCTTTTCGCTTACACTTGCGGAGCTTGCGGGCATTGCGGCACTGCTTCTGTTTGGCCGCATGTGAACGGATCAAAGCAATTGAATCGATAAAAAACAACTGAAACAGGTATTTATATGAACTCAAACGAAACATATGAAATTGATAAGTGCGGCGGGCTGACGCTGATTATCGGAGGCGCATATCAGGGCAAGCTGACCTATGCCGTGCAGCGGCTTGGTTTCAATGCCGCCGCTGTCCTCGACCTTGCCGCCGCACAGTGCCCCGAAGCAAATGTTTTCGATTCCGTTATCGGCGGGAACAGCAGTGTTTACATTCATTTTGAGGCATTGACTCAAAAAATTGCCGCCGAATATGCCGACCTTGACGCGGCAGTCAAACGGCTTGACGATGATTTTCTTGCACCGCTGTTCACATTGTCCGAAAAAAAACGGACTGCACTCATTGCGCGCGAAATCGGCTGCGGCGTTGTTCCTCTCTCCGAGAAGGATCGCCTTTGGCGCGAGCTGCACGGCGCCGCCCTTGCAAAGGCTGCGGCAAAAGCAGACAGCGTGATACGGCTTTTTTGCGGACTTCCCGAAAGGTTAAAATAGCGAAAGGAGTTTTTCAACAATGAAGCTGACTCTGATACGGCACGGCATGACCCGCGGCAACATGCTGCATATTTATTACGGCAGTACCGATTTGCCCATTCTTCCCGAAAGTTATGCCGAGCTTGAAGCACGTGCAAAAACGGGCTTTTATCCGACCGCCGAATGTTATTACACCAGCGGAATGCTGCGCGCCGAGCAGAGTTTTCGCGCTATCTACGGGGACACTCCGCACAGTGTGCTTTACGGAATGCGTGAAGCGGACTTCGGAGATTTTGAAATGCGGAATTATGCCGAACTGAAGGATGATCCTGCATATATCAAATGGATTTCAGGAAACAATGAGGATAACATTTGTCCAAACGGCGAAAGCGGTGCGCAGGTCACGGCGCGCGCACTTGAGGCACTGAAACCTGTCATTTCCGAAGGGGTTGATGCAGTCGTTGTTGCCCACGGCGGCGTTATCGGCGGCGTGCTTGCGCATTTTTTTCCGAATCCGAACGGCAGATTCGCCTTCACGCCGGCACCCGGTGACGGTTATACCGTTGAATTCTGCGGCGAAAAGCCTGTTGCCGTTTGCAAGCTTTCGGAACGGCAGTCACGCACATAAAAGTCACGAATGTGAAGCAAAAAGCACAAAAAAACCGATGAGGGATCCACATTCCGCACCAGTCCGAGCCGCAGCAATTCAATAGTTCAATTTGATTTTTTCTTTTTGATACTGTATCTAAAAGAAAAAATCGCACCCGTTCTTCAGCAGCGAACTGCACACGGCAAGGGAATGGATGCTCCTGCCAGGCGTCCCCGCGGCACATCGTCTTATCCGCTTAATGCTGCTT
>ENA-OZBH01000920-OZBH01000920.1-human-gut-metagenome-genome-assembly--contig:-NODE-920-length-10895-cov-4.746494_pt1 | contig 10895 bp, 9 predicted proteins | sample MGYA00243978_ERZ653518 | MGnify/ENA primary metagenome ERZ653518 (study PRJEB26926, sample SAMN06164923) | human gut metagenome | biome: ENVO:00009003; feature: ENVO:2100002; material: ENVO:00002003... | reverse complement strand
AGATGTGTATAAGAGACAGGGCTTGTTCTGGGCGGCGGCAAGTTTTTCCCCGTATCCGGGGAAGTTCAGCACATCCTGCGGATCAAGGTCAGCGTCCAGTTCCCGGAAGCTGCCGTGGTCCAGCACCAGACTGAGCCGGTAGTACCCGCCAATGGGCATGTGGTAGCCGCAGTTGGGGCAGACGTAAAGGCTTCTTGCCCACAGGGTGCGTGCGGCGCGGCGGCCGCACTGCTTGCACTCCACAAACTGCTGCTCGTGCCAGACGGCACCGGCATCCCGCTTGGCCTTCAGCTGGAAGGTGCGCTCCCGCATTCGGCCGGGGAAAAGATCTCGGATATCGTTCATTGCTTTTTGCCTCAGATATGTGCGGTGATGTAGTTGTAGATATCGCCCACGGTCTTGAGCTTTGCCAGCTCTTCGTCCGGGATGGACACGCCGCAGGCATCTTCCAGAGCCATGTTCAGCTCCACGGCATCCAGACTGTCGGCCTCCAGATCCTCGGTCAGGCTGGCCTCCATGGTCACCTTGTCCTCGTCGCAGTTCAGGGTATCAACAACGATCTTCTTCATTTCTTCAAACGTCATGGTAGTAGTCTCCTTTGATTTGTTTTGAATATCTAAATTTTTTGAAGTTTCTTGCGAACACGACCATTATAGCCGAATCGTTGGATAAGTCAAGAATAATAGTTAAAATATTTTATCTTTTACAATTCTGACACAGTTTTCTTCCTTTTATATATTGTCCTCTTTTACGCCGGTGTGCAGTGTGGTATACTTGACCCAGCAGTCTGAGAACAGTGTTTCCCTGTGAGGGAAAGGAGCCTTCCGATGATTACGATTTCAGAGCGCAGAGAGCATGAATCTGCAAAAAGTTTTGTTCTGCGGGTATTGATCGATAATATTATCAATACCCGTCTGGAGCCGGGTGAAAAACTGAACGAGCCGGAATTGTGCGAACAGCTGGGGGTGAGCCGCACCCCCTTCCGGGAAGCAGAGCTGGAGCTGGCGCAGCGGCGGCTCATTGAGATCCGGCCCAAGATCGGCACCTATGTTTCTCTCATCGATGCAGAGCTGGTGGAAGAAGTGCGCCATCTGCGCGCTGTTCTGGAAGCAGAGATCGCCCGCATGGCGTGCGAAAAGCTGACCCCGGCGGATATCGACCAGCTGTGGGAGAACGTGGCGCTCTGGCGCATGTACATTGAGCGTGCACAGGAAGAAAAGATCTTTGAGCTGGACAAGGGGTTCCACCGGCTGCTTTATGTGCAGTGCGGCTGCCCGTACTGGTACGATCTGGTGGAAAATCTGGCTCCGCATTTTGACCGCACCACCATCCTCAGCTTCCGCTGCAGGCCCGCAAAAACGATCTACGAAGATCACGTCAGCCTGCTGAAAGCCATTGAACAGAAGGATGCGGCGGCAGCACACCGCATTGCCGGGCAGCATATGCAGCGCTACACGGAGAACCTTTCTGCGATCCGGGAAGCATTCCCACACTATTTCAAAGCCTGAAACAACCGTATCACGTTCAGAAATGCCGTATCTATGCCAAAAGATGCGGCATTTTTTTGTGCAGTTTTTTGCCGGAAACGGCTTGACAGAGATTATGAAATGTTATATATTTTAGTCAATGAAATATATAACACAAAAGCCGGATCTCCAAATCAGGAAGAAAGGTGGATACCATGAAAAAACAATACGATGTGGTCATCATCGGTGCGGGTGTCGTGGGCAGCGCCATTGCACGCGAACTTTCGCGCTACAAATTGAGCATTGCAGTGCTGGAAAAAAATCTGGATGTCTGCAACGAGACCAGTGGCCGCAACTCTGCGGTGGTGCACGGCGGCTTTGCCAACCCCATTGGAAGCCTGAAAGCAAAATGCTGCGTAGAAGGCAACCGCATCATGGATCAGCTGGCCGAAGAGCTGAACTTCCCGTTCAAGCGTTGCGGCAAGGTGCTGGTGGGCAACACCCCCGAGGACATGGAGCAGCTGGAGCGCACCATGAAGCAGGGCGCTGTCAACGGCTGCACCGGCCTTGAGATGATCGATGAAGCAAAGCTGCACGAGCTGGTGCCAGCCGTGGTGGGCAAGTTTGCCATGTGGTCCAAAAACAGCGGCATCATGGACCCGTTCCTGTACACGGTGGCTCTGGCCGAGAACGCACACGCCAACAGCGTGGACTTCTTCTTTGACCACAAGGTAGAGGCTATCACCCGGGAAAATGAGCTGTACTACCTGCATACTGCCCATGGCGATTTCTGCACCCGCTGGGTGGTCAACGCCGCTGGTCTGGGCGCAAAGCAGATCTCCGACCTGCTGGGCCTGACCGGCTACCGTGTCATCGGCTCCCGCAGCAACTACATCATCCTGCACAAGCGCATGGGCAAGCTGCTGCCTATGCCGGTGTACCCGGTGCCCAGCAACACCTATATGGGCATCCACATCACCCCCACCGTGGACGGCAACGTGACTGTTGGCCCGGACGCGGAGAACACCGATGTGCTGGACGACTACGGTGTGCCGCAGGCCAACATGGACAGTCTGGCCGTGGAGGGCGCAAAGCTGTGGCCCCACATCTTTAAAAAGGATCAGATCCGCACCTTCGCCGGCATCCAGCCCAAGTGGGTGGATGAAAACGGTGCCATTCAGGACTGGAAGGTGGAGATCCGGGACGACGTAGCACCCAATGCCGTCAACCTCGTGGGCATTGAATCCCCGGGCCTGACCGGCAGCGTGCCGCTGGCCCGCTACGTCATCGGCCTGATGCAGGAGCGCGAAAAGTTTGAGGAAAACCCCGGCTTTGACCCGCACCACAAGGGCATCGTCAAGTTTGCCGAGTGCACGCCGGAACAGCAGGCAGAGCTCATCGCGCAGGACCCCGATTACGGCGAGATGATCTGCAGCTGTGAGGAAGTGACCAAGGCCGAGATCCTGCAGGCTATCCACAACCCGCTGGGCGTTTCCACCATGACCGGCATTAAGTACCGCACCCGCGCCATGATGGGCGGCTGTCAGGGCGGCTTCTGCCAGATGAAGATCGAACACTTCATTGAGCAGGAGCTGGGCACCGAGCCGGAGAATGTGCGTTACAGCCGTCAGGGTTCATGGGTACTCACCGGCAATATGCGGAAGGAGGAGAACTGAGCGATGGAACAGAAAGACGTTGTGATTATCGGCGGCGGCCCTGCAGGTCTTGCCGCAGCGGTGGAGCTGCACAAGCAGGGCATCCGCAACATGATCATTCTGGAGCGCGAGGCGATGCTGGGCGGCATCCTGCGCCAGTGCATCCATGACGGTTTCGGTCTGGGCCGCTTCGGCGAGAGCCTGTCCGGCCCGGAATATGCACAGGCGTTCATTGATGAAGTGAACAAGCGTGAGATCCCTTACGAGACCAGCGCCACGGTGCTGAGCCTGACGGAGGATCGTGTCGTCACCGCCTCCACCCGCAGCGGCCTGCGCCAGTATCAGGCAAAGGCTGTGGTGCTTGCCATGGGCTGCAAGGAGCGCAGCCGCGGCGCACTGGGCATTCCCGGCGAGCGTCCGGCGGGCGTGTTCACCGCAGGCACCGCGCAGGCTTACATGAACCTCTACAACCGGATGCCCGGCAAGGAGGTCATCATCCTTGGCTCCGGCGATATCGGCATGATCATGGCACGCCGCATGACGCTGGAAGGCGCTCATGTGCAGGCAGTGTTCGAGCTGATGCCTTACCCCTCCGGCCTGCCGCGCAACATCGTGCAGTGTCTGGATGACTACAATATCCCGCTCTATCTCAGCCACACCGTCACCGAGATCCATGGCCGTGACCGTCTGACCGGCGTGACCATCTCCGAGGTGGACGCGAACCGTCGGCCCATCCCCGGCACCGAGAAGGAGTACAAGTGTGATACGCTGATCCTCTCCGTGGGCCTGATCCCGGAGAACAAGCTGCTGGAGGATGCCGGCATCGCCATTGACCCCCACACCAACGGCGCTGTGGTGGACGAGAACCTGCAGACCAACGTGCCCGGCGTGTTCTCTGCCGGCAATGTGCTGCATGTGCATGATCTGGTGGACTTTGTTTCCATGGAGTCCGAGGCACTGGCACGCCACGCTGCCGCCTACGTTGAGGGCAAGGGCATCGACCCCTGCACGCTGGACGTGAAGTGCGGCGAGGGCGTGGGCCACACCATTCCGCAGAAGGTCAGCGGCAAGAATGACTTCAGCCTGTCGCTGCGCGTGCGGAACCACTACCGTGACTGCCGCATCGTGGTGCGCCAGAACGGTGTGGAAGTTGCTGCCAAGAAGATGAAGAAAGCCATTCCTGCGGAGATGATCCAGTTCAAGGTCTCTGCTGCCAAGCTGCAGGAAACGGGCGCACTGGAGGTGTCGGTGGAATGAAAAAGCAATTTACCTGTATCGTCTGCCCCAACGGCTGCGAGATCGAAGCCGAAGTTGAAAATGGTCAGGTGATCTCGGTCACCGGTCACACCTGCCCCCGCGGCGAACAGTATGTCCGTCAGGAGCTGACTGCGCCCCGCCGCACCATCGCCAGCTCAGTGCTGGTCAAGGGCGGCGAGCTGCCTGTTACCAGCGTGCGCCTGACCAAGGCCGTCCCCAAGGATATGATCTTTCCGGTGATGGACGAGATCCGCAAGGTGGTGCTGACCGCCCCCGTCAAGGCGGGCACCATCGTGCTGCACAACGTCTGCGGGCTGGACAGTGACGTGATGGTCACCAAGAATGTGGATGCCTGCTGACCGGCTGAAATAAAGAAATACGGAAAAACAGTCCTGATCGTCTGCCTGCTTTTACAGCGGACACGGTCAGGGCTGTTTTGATGCTATAAACCTGTTGACATGATATGGAAATGGGCTTATATCGGCCTCAACGTGGGAAAGGACTGCGGCAAACGCCAAAAGCGGGCAATGCCGCAGCACATGGCTGGTCTGTACAGGCGCGGCCCATGCACTGGGTGTGGAGCCTGCCGGCATTGCAAAAATACGGGCACAAAAAGAACTGTTTGCATTTTGGAAACGAGATGCTATACTGTTAATTGTACATACAACGATGTAGATACAACTTCCTGCAATGAAGCCCGGAGGAGCCTATGGATATTACGGAACGAAAAATCACAAAGATCGCGCGCGAAGCGGAAAAACTGGTCCTGCTCACGATGCGGGAAGAGGGGGTCGGCACAGCAGAGATCGACCTGATCCATGCAGTGCGGCATCACCCCGGCTGCACGCAGGCGCAGCTGGCGGAACTGCTGCACGCAGATAAGGCTGCCATTGCGCGGCGGACAAAAAATCTGGAAGCAAAGGGTCTTCTGATCCGCAGAGATGCCCCCAGCGACCGGCGCAGCCAGCTGCTGTACCCCACCAAAAAGGCGGAAAGCCTGAGATCCTCCAAGGCAGAGATCGAAGCGGCCTTTTACGAATACCTGACCAATGTGCTCACCGCCGAGGAAGCCGCTGCCTTTGCCGCTGCGCTGAACAAGCTGTACACAGCATCCAAGACCGAGAGCCGCGCGGGCTTCCCGCATTTCCGGAAAGCTGCAGGAGGTGAGGCTGCTCATGAAAAAGGATAAAACGTTCCGCCCGGACAGGGTGCTCTCCTATTTCAAAGCAGAGTGGCTCCCGCTGGTCTTTGTCACGCTGTCGGGCCTTGTGTATAACATCGGCCTGCTGGCAACGCCTTGGTTCGAGGGCCGGCTGGCCCAGTGCCTTGCCGACATTCTGGGCGGCAGCGAGACGGCGGCAAAAATGGCCATGCTGGTGCTGGCCTATATCGTGGTCACGCTGGCGGTGCAGGCGGCGCGTTTTATCAAGCGCTTTTATGTCCGCCGCTTTGCCAACAACATCAACCGCCGGATGAAGGGCATCCTGTATGCCAATCTGGTGCGGCAGAGCCGGGCGGCGCTGGAAAAAGAAGGCGCCGGTGAACTGATGACCAAGGCCATCTCGGATGTGGACGACTGCGTAGAGGGGATGCGCAAGTTCACCACCGAGATCTTTGATACCGGCGTGGCGCTGGTGGGCTATGCTGTGATGCTGCTGGTGTACGACTGGCGGCTGGCGCTGCTCAGCCTGCTGTTCACGCCGTTTTCCTACATGTGCGCGGCATGGATGAAAAAGCCGGTGCAGCGCGCCGGTGCGGCGTACAAAAAGGCGGCAAGTGCGCTGAGCGCTGCCACCCTCGACCGCGCCCGGAATGCTGTGACCTACCGCATTTACGGCTGTGAGGATGCCCGCGTAGAAAAGTACGAGGAAGCCCTGAACACCTACGAAAAAACAGCAGTGCGCAACAATGTGTGGCAGTCCGCTCTGCCGCCGCTGTATCTGGCAGCGTCTGAGGCAGGCGTGCTGTTCATTTTGTGGTTCGGCGCTAAAAATGTGCTCGGCTCCGGCTGGAGCACATGGGACATTGCGGCGTTCACCACCTTCCTTTCCTGCTTCACGAAAATGGTGGTCAAATCCTCCAAGGTGGCAAAGCTGTTCAACTCGGTGCAGAAAGCCGAGGTCTCGTGGAAGCGCATCAAGCCGCTGATGAAGCAGCCGGAACAGCTGGAGGCATTGAATATCCCGGCGGCGCAGGACGTGACGTTGGAAAACCTCTCCTTTTCCTATGGAGAAGGACCCATCTTTTCCGGCCTGAGCCTGACGGCGCACCCCGGCGATATCATTGGCATCACCGGCCCGGTGGCCTGCGGCAAATCCACCTTTGGCAGGGTGTTCCTGTGCGAAGCACCCTACGGCGGCTCGGCAAAATTTGGCAAAACGGAATTTGCTGCCATGACCCCGCGGCAGATCTCTGCCACCGTTGGTTACTTGGGCCATGATCCGGAGCTGAGCGCCGATACAGTGCAGAACAATGTTCTCTGCGGCAGTGAACAGGATGCCATGCCGTGGCTTGCTGCCGCTGCGTTGGACGGCGAAGTGCTGGCCATGGAAAACGGTGTGGATACTGTCATCGGCCCCAGCGGCACCCGCCTTTCCGGCGGTCAGGCTCAGCGCTTGGCACTGGCAAGAACGCTGGCCCACCCGCGCCCGGTGCTGATCCTGGACGACCCGTTCTCTGCGCTGGACCGCCATACCGAGGATACCGTGTTTGCCGATTTGCAGAGCGATGCAAAGGATAAGGTGGTCTTCCTCATCTCGCACCGGCTGTACCACTTCCCGCAGATGCAGAAAGTGATCTTTATGGACGGCGGTAAAACCACCGTTGGTACCCATGCCCAGCTGATGGAAACGGTTCCGCTGTACCGCCAGCTGTACGAGAGCCAGACGGTGCAGAAAGAAGGCGATCTGGATGAAGAGTAAAAAGGATAACAGCGTATTTGAAGCCATCCGCATGGCCGCCATGTCGCATCATCTGCTCACGGCGGGCACCATCCTGTGCGTGGCGGCATCGGTGGTGGCATCACTGTTGCCGCCGCTGCTGCTGGCCGGTATCATTGACCGGCTCACCGCAGGCATTCCGCTCACCTTTGCAGCAGTGCTGCTTTACTTTGGCAGTCTGGCGCTGGAAGGGGGGCTTTCCTCCGCGCAGGAAAGCCTGCTGGTGCTCTTTGGCCAGAAAATGACCCACGCGCTGCGGTCGGAAATGTCCCGGAAGCTTACCCGGCTGCCCGCAAGCACGCTGGCAGGCCAGAACCCCGGCGAGGTGGCGGCACGCTTTTCCGGCGATGTGGACACGGTGGAAGCGCTGTTCACCTCCGGCATCATCAGCATGGCGGCAGATGCCTGCCGCATCATTTCCATCATGGCGGTCATCGCGGTAAAAAACACCGGCATTGCGCTGGTGCTGCTGCTGGTGCTGCCGCTGTTTGCGGTGTTCACCCACCATGTGCAAAAGCGGATGCTGGCCGCACAACTGGATAACCGCCGTGCCGTTGCGGCTGTCTCCGGTCAGGTGCCGGAGACGCTGCACAACATCCGCACCATCCGGGCGCTGGGGCTGGAAAGCTATAGGGAACGCCGCTATGACCGCTGCATCGGCGAGAGCTACGCCGCTATGGAGCGCACCAATTTTTACGATGCCATCTATTCGCCGGTGGTGCTGGCGCTGAACGCGGTGGTGGCAGGCATCGTGATGCTGCTTTCCGCTTCCGGCAATGCCATGGTGCTTACATTCTTTGGGATGTCGGTGGGTACCTCGGTGGCGATCATCAACTACATTTCCCGCATTTTTGCTCCCATTGAAAGCCTTGGCATGGAGATCCAGACCATCCAGTCGGCCATGGCGGGTGTCAAGCGCATCGATGCCTTTCTCGCTCAGCCGGAGCGCACGATCCCTGCCGAGCGCCGGACCGCTGCGCGCGGGGATGTGGAGCTTGCGCATGTGACCTTCGGCTATGGCGAAAAGCCCGTCCTGAGTGATTTCTCCATGACGGTAAAGCAGGGCGGGCAGGTCACGCTGGTGGGCCGCACCGGTGCGGGCAAGAGCACGGTGTTCAAGCTTCTGCTGGGCCTGTACCAGCCGCAGGCGGGCACTGTTACCATTGGCGGCGTGGATGTGGCACGCATCACCGACCGCGAGCGCCGCACCTGCATCGGCTGCGTGGAGCAGCAATTCTCCCGTGTGCCGGGCACCGTGCTGGAGCAGATCACGCTGGGCGATCCGCAGATCACTGCAGAGATGGCATGGAATGCGGCAAAGCTTGCAGGCATTGACGAAGCCATTCAGGCCCTGCCGGAAGGCTGCGACACCGTTTGCAGCGATGGCATGTTTTCGCAGGGCGAGTGGCAGCTGCTGTCCATTGCCCGCGCTGCTGCGGCGGACCCGGCTGTGCTTTTGCTGGACGAGGTCACGGCAAATCTGGACGCTGAAACGGAAGCCCGTGTGCTGGAAGCACTGCGCCGCGCCTCTGCAGGCCGCACGGTGATCTCAGTCTCCCACCGCATTTACGAAAACCTGGGCGGCAGAACGGTGAAGATCGAGCCGCAGAGCATGTGAACCGAAACATTTTTCGCAATGCACGAAAAACGTTTCATCTCTTGACAGAACAGGCGCTGTGCTGTAAAGCAAGGCGCGAAAACTGGGCAAAGCTCGTCTCGTTCTTTCAGGAGTGGTAAGGAAGATCAAAAATCTGTTTTTTCATGTCAGACATGAAGATACTTCTTGTTCTTTCGCAGAGAAAGGAATATAATGGGAGAGATAAGATCACCAGCATGCACATGATAAAACTTGGAGTGCGCTCAAGGTCAGGAGGAAGATGATTTCTTTCCCGGCAGGACTGTGCTATACTGGCAAAAAGATCTCCGGGTGCAGCGCAAAAGCTGCTGCAGGGAAGCTGAAACTTACAGAAATGAGGAACACACACGGCAATGGCACAGCACGAACGCGGCACGGCATATTATCATCTTCCGGGACTGTTTGAATTTTATGAACTGTACCGTGTGTTTCTGCCGCTGTTCCGTGAACACAGGGAATATTTTTACGACTGGTGCGAGATCGGTTCGGTCTACGGTGCACCGGCCGACTGCATCTGGGGCGGGGGCCGCACTGGCTTTGGCGATGCACAGCCGCACCGGGTGCTTGCACTGATGCAGGAATATGGCATATCGGCCCGGCTCACCTTCAGCAATTCGCTGCTCCGGGAAGAGCACCTTGCAGACCGGAAATGCAATGCCCTCTGTGCGCTGTTTGAAAAAGAAAACCGTGTGCAGAATGGTGTCATCGTCCATTCGGACCTGCTGCTGGACTACCTGAAAAGGCAGTATCCGGGCCTTTATTTCGTGTCCTCCACAACAAAAGTCCTTACAGATTTTCAGCAGCTCCGCAGAGAGACGGAACGGGAAGAGTTCCGCTATGTTGTGCCGGATTTCCGCCTGAACAAGTCGTTTGCAGAGCTGGATACCCTGCCGCAGGATCAGAAGGACAAGGTGGAATTTCTGTGCAACGAATGCTGCTGGTACGGCTGCCGGGACAGAAAGCGCTGCTATGAGAATGTCAGCCGAAAAAATCTCGGCGAAGCCTGCCCCGAACACATCTGTACCGCACCGGGTGCGGAGGAAGGCTACCGCTTCTCGAAGGCGATGGAAAATCCGGGGTTTATCGGCATCAGGGACATTCAGGATGTCTATATGCCGATGGGATTTTCCAACTTCAAGATCGAGGGCCGGGGTCTGGGCAGTGCGCTGGTACTGGAATTTCTGCTCTACTACATGACAAAACCGGAATACCAGCTGCATGTCCGGGAAGCCATCTATCTGGACAATATGCTCGACCTGTTCTGAGGAACTGCATTATCTGCCACTCCGACCTGTCGGACGGCGACTGATGCCACGACGAGGTGCTGCGGTGTACGGGGTGCTTTGCGGCAGTCTGGCGTGTTCCTATACCAAGCTTTTGAAGGAGATAAAAAAATGACCGAAAAAGAAAAGATGCTGGCCCATCAGATGTACGACGCAAACTACAACAGGGAGCTGCACGATGAGCGCATCGCAGCCAAGGAGTTGTGCTGGGAGTATAATCAGCTCCGCCCGTCGAACGAAGAGGGCCAGAGAGCGGTCTTGAAGAAACTTCTCGGCAAGACGGGGGAAAATTTCTACATCACTGCGCCGTTCTGGTGCGATTATGGCTACAACATCGAACTGGGCGAAAATTTCTACGCCAACCACAACCTGGTCATCCTTGATTGTGCTAAGGTGAAATTCGGCGATAACGTCTTTGTTGCGCCGGACTGCGGTTTCCACACCGCTGGTCACCCCATCGACTTCGAGCGCCGCAACGCCGGGTTTGAGTATGCCTACCCTATCACGGTGGGGGACAATGTCTGGATCGGCGCAGGCGTGCAGGTGATGCCGGGCGTGACCATCGGCAGCAATGTGGTCATCGGCGGCGGCAGCGTCGTGGTGAAGGACATCCCCGATAACTCGGTGGCTGTCGGCAATCCCTGCCATGTCATCCGTGC
>ENA-OZBH01000908-OZBH01000908.1-human-gut-metagenome-genome-assembly--contig:-NODE-908-length-11006-cov-6.207835_pt1 | contig 11006 bp, 10 predicted proteins | sample MGYA00243978_ERZ653518 | MGnify/ENA primary metagenome ERZ653518 (study PRJEB26926, sample SAMN06164923) | human gut metagenome | biome: ENVO:00009003; feature: ENVO:2100002; material: ENVO:00002003... | reverse complement strand
CCCCTCCATCTGCGAAAATCAGCATCCAGCCAGAGCAGAAGCTCCGGGTGGCCAGTTCCAACGCCCTGACAGCCCGGATGCAGAAGCAGATGGAACGAAGGGCAGCGAAGCAGGCGGCGAAGAAAGCCGCCTTGCAGACTTCCGATGGAGTCCGCCGGATACAGAAAACGGCAAGGGCAGGAGAGAATACCTTCAAGGCAGCTAAGGCCGCTGTAGAAGCGGCAGCGAAAACGGTGCAGTCCATGATGGCTGCACTGGGAGCCGTCGGAGCAGTGATCGTTCTTCTATTGGTTATCATAGTCGGAATCATAGGAGGTGCGGCATTCTCTGGAATCTCAGAGAGTAATGAATCACTCAGCCAGGAAGTCCTTTCCTACACATCAACCATCCAGAAATACGCCAATCAATATGGAATCCCCGAATACGTCTCGGTGATACAGGCGATCATGATGCAGGAATCCGGTGGCCGGGGAACCGATCCCATGCAGAGCAGTGAGTGCCCATACAACACCCGGTACTCCAACAGCCCCAATGCCATCCAGGATGTAGACTACTCCATACAGGTGGGAATTCAATATTATGCGGATTGCCTAAGAGAAGCCGGATGCACCAGCCCACAGGATATGGACAAGCTGAAGCTGTCCCTGCAAGGGTATAACTACGGCAACGGATACATAACGTGGGCAATACGAAAATATGGGGGCTACAGTGCAGAAAACGCTTTGCAGTTTTCTAATGAACAGGCGGCTTCACATGGCTGGAGTGCCTATGGGGATCCAGAATATGTCCCTCACGTCCTGCGGTATTATTCCAGCGGCGGATTGTTTGCCGGCTTGTTTGGAGGCAACGGCCAGATCGTATCCGTGGCACTTACCCAGCTTGGAAATGAAGGAGGCCAGAAGTTCTGGTCATGGTATGGATTTGACAGCCATGTGGCGTGGTGTGCCTGCTTTGCCAGCTGGTGTGGGGATCAGGCAGGACTGATCGAGAGCGGTAAGATGCCAAAGTTCTCTCTGTGCGATGACGGAATCGCATGGTTCCAGAGCAAGGGGAAATGGAAGAGCAGAGGATACTCGCCAGCACCCGGAACCCTGATCTTCTTTGACTGGAACGGGGACGGAACCTCAGACCATGTGGGAATCGTGGAGAAAACTGAGGGAAGTACCGTATATACGGTAGAGGGAAACTCCAGCGATGCCGTGAACCAGAGAAGTTATGATATCAATAACGGAACAATCATGGGATATGGCATACTTTGAAAATTAATATGTTGACTCTTAGAGAGTAGTCAATAGTTTAGATTACCTTGACTAAAAAACAAATATAAAGTATTATGTGATTAGCTTCAACTAACTAGAAAAGGAGGGCGCACGATGACAAACCAATATATGACGAAGCTGTATCACGATCTGCTTTCCAACTCTCCGCAGACAGTGACAATAGATATTCCGGCTGATATGGGAACCGGTCAGATTTCGCAGATCGTCACGAAACAGGGAGCAGTTGTTTCAGACTGGAGAATGAATTACTTTTCGGATATGAACGTGCAGGGAGTGAGCAGTGAAGAATACATACAAATGCTGTTCTGCTTCAATGACGGTGTTTCCTGGAATATTGCAGACAACCGGCAAAGTGCCAGCATACAAAAGGGTGAATCCTGTATTTATCGCGGCCACGGGAAAATGGAATATCTGTGCTATTCTAAAAAGAGCGATTTCCTTTTCAAAAATGTGAAAATACCTCTATCCTATTTCTATAAGATTCTGAATGACTACTTTGAGGCTGGTGAGATCGAGGTCTATCAGAAAAAATTATTGGACGGCATATCAAAGGTGAATATCACGCCCTATATGGAACGCATTTTTGCGGAGCTGAAAGACTTCACGCAATATCGCGGCGGGTTGGGATACCTGTTTCTGGAAAGCAAGGTCTTTGAGCTGCTATCGGTATATTTGAGCGAGGTCCTGGAGCTGAGTATTCTCGCGTCAACCTACGTTGCAATTTCCAGAAGTGACCGGGATTCCATCATAGAGGCAAAGCGAATTATTGACAGCCAGCTTGCCCTGGCTCCGAGCTGCGAGGAATTGGCGCGGCAGGTCAATATCAGCACTTCAAAATTGACGAAGGGCTTTTCCTCCCTGTTCGGAACATCGGTTCATGCGTATGTCATCGACCAGCGGTTAGAAAAGGCGGCAAGCCTGCTGTTAGAAAGTAATTTGAATGTCAGCCAGGTGGCTATACTGGTGGGATATTCAAAAGCAAGCAATTTCGCAGCGGCGTTCAAAAGGAAATACGGAGTGAATCCGAAAAACTATAAAGCAGAAGCTACGATTGGATAAACGCAAAAATACTGATTTTGGGTAGAATAAAATTGGTTTTGGGTTGGAATCGTGGGCGCAAATTGCTATTATATGTGGTGTGGTTAGAAAAAGCTAACTACACCACATTTTCATTTTCTCAGAGATAAGGAGGATACTGGTATGAGTTCCCAGAAAAAAAGTTCCCAGCTTGAGGGAAAAGATTTAATTACTATCGGCATCTACACCGTCATCTATGTCGTGATTGTTATGCTGGTGGCGATGCTTGGCTTTATCCCCGTTTTTATTCCGCTGATGGCGGTGCTGTGCCCTTTGATTGGCGGCATCCCCTATATGCTGTATGTTACAAAGGCTAAAAAATTCGGGATGACTGCAATCATGGGTTTCCTGATTGGCCTAATCATGGTGTTCTTCGGCAACGGCTATCTTACTATGGCAACTGGTCTTGTTGGCGGCCTGTTGGCTGACGTGATCCTGAAAAAGGCGGACTACAAAAGTGCAAAGAGTACAGTTCTTTCCTGCGGCGTGTTCAGCATCTGGGTGTTTGGCAACTTTGCTCCCATTTTCCTGAACCGTGAAAGCTATATGGTAATGTTGACTGAAGGATACGGCGCTGAATATGCAGCTACCCTTAATACATATATGCCTATGTGGATTGCGCCTATTCTGCTGGTTGCCTGCTTTGTGTTTGGCCTTGTCGGAGGTATGATTGGGAAAGCCATTTGCAAAAAGCACTTCCAGCGTGCCGGTATTGCATAATGGCGCGGGAAATTCTGCTCAGCAAAAAAACAGAACAAGGGTTACGGCTCGATCCGCGTACAAAACTGTTGCTCATCTTCATCATAAGCATTTTTGTCATGGGTGGAACAGGCGGAGAAGCTATGGGGCTGATCCGCCTTGTTCTTTGTACGGTTCCGGCTATATTGCTGCTTACCTCGAAACAATGTGCAAAAGCTGTGGGCTATATTGCTGTGTTTTCTGCTTTTTTTGCTGTTCAAATTTATGTTTTGCCGCACCTTACGGGGATATTGAATTTCCTCGTTCTGTTTACAACAGGATTCTTCTGCCGAATCCTTCCCAGTGTTGCGATTGCTGCCTATGCAGTGAAAACAACAACGGTCAGTGAATTGATTTCCGGCATGGAAAGAATCCATATGCCTAAAGAAGTGACGATTCCCTTAACGGTCATGTTCCGCTTCTTTCCAACTGTCTTTCAGGAGTCAGAAGCAATCAGTGACGCTATGAAAATGCGTGGGATTAAACTTGGAGGGAAAAAACCTTCAAAAATATTGGAGTATAAGCTGATCCCGATGATCACCTGCTCCGTGAAAATCGGTGAGGAACTTTCCGCTGCGGCAATTACCCGTGGCCTCGGCGCTCCTGTCAAACGCACAAACATTTGCCAGCTTAAATTCAATTTTGCCGATGTGGTGCTGATCTTGTTTTGTTGCTTTGTAGTGTTTTGGGCGATTGCTTCCCCGATAATTTCCGCAGGAGGGATTTTGCCATGATAGATTTTCAAAATGTTTCTTTTTCTTATGGTGAAGAATCCAGCGGCGGAGGGATTAGAAATGTCAATCTCACCATAAACACAGGGGAATTTGTTTTACTCACGGGAGAATCCGGCTGCGGGAAAACAACGATTACCCGTTTGGTAAACGGGCTGGTGCCTCATTATTACGAAGGTAATTTAGAGGGCGATGTCCTTCTGGACGGAAAAAGCGTATCAGATACGCCGCTTTATGACTTGGCTGCTATGGTGGGATCTGTATTCCAGAATCCCAAAAGTCAGTTTTTCAACGTGGATACGGATAGTGAATTAGCCTTTGCCTGTGAAAATTTAGGCTATCCCCAGGAAGATATCCTGAAAAGGATTGACCGTACAGTTTCCGATTATCATATTGAAGATTTGATGGGGCGAAGCGTGTTTGCTCTGTCCGGGGGCGAAAAGCAAAAAATAGCCTGTGCTTCATCAAGTGTATTGCTACCGGGAATTATGGTCCTTGACGAACCATCTTCTAATCTGGATGTGGCTGCTATTGATGACCTGCGGCAGGTCTTGAGCCTCTGGAAAAAGCAGGGCAAAACAATTCTGATTGCAGAACACCGCCTTTACTACCTTCACGATCTTGCAGATCGTGTGCTGTATGTAAAAGATGGGGAGATTGAACGGGAATACACGCCTGCTGAATTTGACAGTTTATCGGATAGCACTCGAAAAGAAATGGGGCTGCGGCCGTTTTCTCTCTCGAAGTTGAAACCCGCGAATCAGTATCAGGCGCATACAGCTAAACTGATGGAATTTCAAAATTTCTGCTTTGCGTATAAAAAGCGGGAACCGGAAAGCCTCCATATTCCGAGTGCTGAACTGCCTGTTGGAGAAACGATTGCCATTATCGGCCTGAATGGCGCTGGAAAATCTACTCTGGCCCGCTGTATTTGCGGACTGGAAAAGAAGTGTGGCCTTTTGCAGGTTGACGGGAAAACCCTTGATTGGAAAGCCCGGCTCAAACATTGCTACATGGTAATGCAGGATACCAGCCATCAGCTATTTACCGAAAGCGTGATGGATGAAGTGCTTCTGAGCATGGACAACGAGGATGAAACTGTTGCAGATGAAATCCTTAAACAGTTTGATCTGCTGGAATATAAAGACAGGCACCCGCTTTCTCTTTCCGGCGGGCAAAAACAGCGGGTAGCGATCGCATCTGCCATTGTGAGTAACCGGGAGATCATTGTGTTTGACGAACCAACCAGCGGGCTTGATCTCAAACATATGCGGGAAGTTGCGCGGAGTTTGAAGTCACTCGCGGATCAGGGCAAAACGCTTCTTGTTATTACGCATGATCCGGAGTTGGTGATGGCGGGATGTTCGTATGTAGTCCATATGGAAAAAGGGCAAATAAAAGAAAGCTATCCATTGGACGAATCCGGCAGTAAAAAGGTTTTGGATTTTTTCCGAATCCGCCAGTGAATTTTAGAAATTATGAATGTCAGGGCCGCCTTGACTGGACAGAAAGATAATGATAAGAGGCCGCTTTACTTTGGCGGCCTCTTGTTTTTGAAGCATAGACAGTACAGCTCAATATAAGGAGGGCTTATGTTCAAAAAAATCTTTGAGTACGCAGGGCCATATAAGAAAAATATGTATGTGGCCACGGTCGTTGTACTGGTCAGCGTTCTTATGGGCGTCCTGCCTTTTGTGCTGGCCTATCAGGTAATTGCACCGCTGGTCATGGGGGAGGTAATCACTGCTTCCTTTATCATCCAGCATGTCATACTGGTCTTGGTATGTCTGGTGCTGCAAGCTTTTTTCTATGGCTGGGGCCTGAATCTCTCTCATAAAGCAGCTTATGACACGCTGCTCCGCCTGCGGACGGCTCTGCAAAAACGGTTTGAAAAACTGCCGCTGGGTGTTATTCAGGACAAAGGCACTGGCACCGTGAAAAAGCTGTTCGTGGACGATGTAGACAGTCTGGAAGTTCTGCTGGCACACTCTATGCCGGAAGGCATCGCCAACCTGATGGTTCCCATTGCAGTTTATGTGGCAATGTTCTTTGTAGACTGGAAGCTGGCACTGTTATCTTTGGCATCCATTCCGCTTAGCTTAGTTGCCATGATGACGATGTATTCCGTTGGTATGAAGAAAATGGGACCTTACTATATGGCCGGGCAAAAGATGAACAATACCATTATTGAGTACATCAACGGTATGGAAGTCGTCAAGGTTTTCAATAAAGACGCAGATTCTTACGAACGGTTCCGCAAAGATATATCAGATTATCGGAACTATACACTGGCATGGTATAGGGCGGCATGGCCGTGGATGGCGATTTACAGCAGCCTGCTTCCTTGTACCATCATCCTGACCCTGCCTGTGGGTGCATGGTTTGTCCTCTGCGGCTGGTCGGCTCTGCCCAATTTGATTTTGGTGCTGTGTCTTTCTTTGAGTATCGGTATGCCGCTGCTGAAATCTCTTGGCTTTCTGCCAACCATGCCCCAGCTCAACTATAAAATCTCCGCATTGGAGCAGGTGTTGGATGCGCCGGAACTTCAGCAGACGAATGATAGATTCCATGGAATAGATGACACCGTTACTTACGACCATGTTTCTTTCGCTTACCAGACAACACAGCCCGGCCCGGATGGAAAGCCCGCGGTGGTTGAGGATGAAGTTCTCCATGATATTTCCTTTACGGCAAAGGCTGGACAAAAAACTGCTCTTGTCGGTGAATCTGGCTCCGGCAAGAGTACCTTGGCAAAACTGCTGATTCACTATTATGACCCGCAAAAGGGCAGCATTTCCATCGGCGGACAGAAACTTTGCGATATGAGCCTTGAAGCATTGAACAGTCGTATCTCCTATGTGGCGCAGGATCAGTATTTGTTTAATACTTCTCTGCTGGAAAACATCCGGCTCGGTCGGTTGACTGCAACGGATGAAGAAGTAATAGAGGCCGCAAAGAAAGCTCAGTGCATGGAGTTCATTGAAAAACTTCCGCAGGGCATTCACTCCATGGCAGGCGATGCCGGAAAAATGCTCTCCGGCGGTCAGCGTCAGCGTATTTCTCTGGCGCGAGCAATCTTAAAGGATGCCCCCATTGTAGTTCTTGATGAAGCAACAGCCTATGCTGACCCCGAAAATGAAGAAAAGATGGAAGCAGCCATTGCAGAACTTGTAAAAGGCAAGACCCTCGTGGTGATTGCTCACAAACTGCCCGCCATTATGAATGCCGATCAAATTTGTGTCATCGACCACGGAAAATTGGTAGCAGCGGGTAAGCATCAGGATTTGATTCGCTCCTGCCCTGAATATCAGAAATTGTTGAAAGCCGCACAGGACAGTGCCGAATGGAAAGTACACACTGCAAAGGAGGGAGCCTAAATGTTTGCGATGTTTTCAAGAATTTTGAAACTCTCCGGCCGTTATAAAGGCCGTATTCAAGGTGCATTCGTTTGTGCGTTTTTGGAATCCATTTTGTCAAAAATGCCAATCGTTCTTGCCTTTGTAGTTTTAAGCCGCTTTGCAGCTGACACACTGACCAGCCAGACTTGCCTTTATATCGGCCTTGGACTTGCCGCAGCAGTGTTGGTGCAAATGCTTGTTCATTACCTCAGCGACAGCCTGCAAAGTGCCGCAGGATATTTGATGTTTGCGGATAAACGCATGGAACTGGGTAGCCATCTGCGGAAACTTCCGATGGGCTATTTTACTTCCGGCAACATTGGCAAAATCAGCTCTGTTCTTAGCACGGATATGGTATTCATTGAAGAAGTCGCTATGAGTACGCTGGGCAACATGATGGGCTATCTGCTGTCCTCCTTGATTCTGCTGGTATTCATGTTTTATTTGAACGTACAGCTTGGTTTGATTGCTGCTGCCGTCACGGTTCTGGCATGGCTGGTGTCAAAAGGAATGAACAAGGTTTCCCTGCGGGAAGCCGCAGAGCGGCAGGAGCAGAGCGAACGGCTGACCGATGCGGTGCTATCCTTTGTGGAGGGCATTGGCGTCATCAAGAGCTACAACCTGCTGGGCGAAAAATCAGAAGAACTGACCGACAATTTCCAGCGTTCCAGAAACACCTCCCTTGCTTTTGAGCAGAAAATGACACCATGGACAATGAGTCTGAATATCCTTTACGGCATTGGTATTGCGGCGATTTTCGGCTTGTCGATTGTATTGGAACAGCGCGGCGCACTTCCGCTGGCCTATGTGCTTGGTGTTCTGCTGTTTGTGTTTGACCTCTTTGGACCGCTGAAAGCTCTTTATGGGGAAGCATCTCGCCTTACCGTTATGAATGCAGCTCTTGACCGCATTGAAGCAGTCCTAAATGAGCCTGAACTTCCCGACACGGGCAAGCAGCATCTTCCTGCACAGGCACAGCCAGGACAGCCAGAAGTTCAGTTTAACGATGTTGTATTTGCTTATCAGGACAAAGAAGTTCTGCATCATATCAGCTTTGCCATGAAGAAAGATTCTATGACTGCTTTGGTCGGACCTTCTGGCAGCGGAAAAAGTACAATGCTACGGCTGATTGCCCGGTTCTATGATCCACAGAATGGTATTGTTCGTTTTGGAGGTGTTGACGAAAAGACGGTTGATCCGGAAAAACTGATGTCTAAAATATCTGTGGTCTTTCAGGATGTATATTTGTTCCAGGATACCATCGGCAACAACATCCGCTATGGCCGGGAAAATGCCACGCAGGAAGAAATTGAAGCAGCCGCAAAACTGGCTCATTGTCACGACTTCATCATGGCTCTGCCGGATGGCTATGACACAATGGTTGGAGAAGGCGGCTCCACGTTGTCAGGTGGTGAGAAACAGCGAATTTCTATCGCCCGCGCAATTTTGAAAGACGCCCCTGTACTGCTGTTAGATGAAGCAACTTCCTCCCTTGATCCGGAAAATGAAGTGGAGGTTCAGCAAGCCATCGAAGAACTCGTGAAAGACCGTACTGTGGTAATGATTGCCCATAAATTGAAAACGATTGCCGGGGCCGATCAAATTATTGTATTGGATCAGGGCGAGGTAAAAGAAGTGGGTACACATAAGGAACTGATGGATAATCATGGTCTATACCGGCATTTGTGGGATATTCAGCAGACTACAGCCGGTTGGCAAATCAATTAGGAGAAATATTTATGAAACTTCATGCGTCCGGGGAGGACTACCTGGAAACCATCCTTGTTCTCCAAAAGAAACGCGGTATGGTGCGCTCCGTAGATGTGGCCCGGCACATGGAGGTGTCAAAGCCCAGCGTGTGCCATGCAGTGGCTACCTTGCGGGACGGCGGCTTTCTTATGATGGACGAAGATCACTTTCTCCATCTGACCGATGTGGGCCGGGAAGTGGCGGAGCAGATCTACGAAAAGCACCGCTTCTTTACCGACCGGCTGATCGAGGCCGGCGTAGACCCGGTAACGGCGGAAAAGGACGCCTGCCGGATGGAGCATGTCATCAGCCAGGAATCCTTCGAGCGTCTGCGCGATGCCTATAAAACCAAAAAGGAATGATCCGCCCGCATAGCAAACGGGTAAAACAGTAACGCGGCCGGGCACATCGAACCCGACCGCGTTATTCGTCTTTTTGAAATGCTTCCGCCTGTTTGCAAAGCGCAATATATTTTTCAATTTCCGCCTCACTTTTCCCGGCAAAGAAGTCTACAACTGTTTTTGAAACCGTCTGATTTACCATGTCTGGAAAAATGGCAGCATCCACGCTGATATTTAACTCTTTGGCGACAAGAGCCACCGTTTCAAATTTGGGGTTACTCTGGCAGGTTTCCAAATCTATGATTGTACGGGCGTTCATATTGAGCCGTTCAGCCAATTTTCTCTGTGTCAAATGCTGCCGCTTACGTTCTGACCGCACTTTCCATGCAAACAAGTCAAGAGGATTGTTCACTATACATCACCTCTACCTCATTGTAGGGTGTGCTATCGCTCATATAAATAACCATACAACTCACATTGTGTGAGTTATAGCTCATAATTTGAAGCAAAGAGCTATATGGATAAGAGTATCAAAATAAAGGAGCGCAAAATAAAATGGGGCTTACCGCCCACTCGAAAAGCCCTAACACCAATTAAAAAAATATTCAAATAACGTAAGGGCGAGCCATACTCATAGAAGTGAGTTGTGGCTCGCTTTTTATATACTTCAATTCACATCCGATAAAGCCCCGCATTTTGACAACCTACGATTTGGTATCGGATGCCGTTCTCCGCCTCGTTTTGCTCCGGCCTATAAACCCGAACCGAACGAAAGGAACAATTCTATGAACGGCAGGAAAAATTTTCATATCAATCTTAAAAATCAGCCAAATGAACCCGTTGGTGAACGAGTAGTGAGCGAAAGGGGAAGAAAAGAGCTGCCTCCCAGCACGAGGGGAGGTGAAAACTTGAAACCAAACCGCTACTACGAACACAAGCAGCACGCCTTTGACAGCTACTGCAAAAAGGTGTTGAAATGCGAGGCATGTAACGGCTATCGGCAGATCAGCCGTCATCAAAAACGTTTTGCATCTTTGGAAGAACTGTCCGAGGCAGATGTGGCCCAGCTTGCAGTTTACGATCGTTACTCATGGGAGTATACGGCTTTTCCCGTGGGAAATGCTGTTGTGCTAATCGAGAACGACCGATTGGCCACAGCACTTCTACGGCTGTCACCAAAAGACCGGGAAATTTTTATGATGCACTGGTTTCTATGGATGACAGACGAACAGATAGCAAAGTGCATGGGCATGGCCAGAAGAACGGTCAATACTCGCAGGTATAAAGCCTATCGGCTGCTGAAAAAGCTGATGGGAGGTGAAGCGGATGACTAAATCTGCGCACACACGGGCATCGCTGCTTCCTTACCCGATAATCGCTGCCGCTGTTGCAGGAGACGCCGAAGCAGTGAGCCGGGTAGTCCGGCATTATTCTAGCTACATTGCTGCACTGTCAACTCGGACGAGCTATGGCTCTGACGGCTATCCTCGTCTGCAAGTTGATGAAGAACTGCGCAATCGTCTGGAAGCAAAACTGATAATTGCTATCCTTGATTTTGACTTGACCTGATTCAACGTAGGCATCGTGTGCTGTTCCCCTTTCCATACGATGCCTTTTCTAGTTCTTTGACAAAGAAAGCCCGCAGGACAATGGCGGTGCATCATAGGGCAAACGGATACGTTGCTGTCTGTA
>ENA-OZBH01000906-OZBH01000906.1-human-gut-metagenome-genome-assembly--contig:-NODE-906-length-11008-cov-5.442436_pt1 | contig 11008 bp, 6 predicted proteins | sample MGYA00243978_ERZ653518 | MGnify/ENA primary metagenome ERZ653518 (study PRJEB26926, sample SAMN06164923) | human gut metagenome | biome: ENVO:00009003; feature: ENVO:2100002; material: ENVO:00002003... | reverse complement strand
CATACGAGATTACTACGCGTCTCGGGGGCTCGGAGATGTGTATAAGAGACAGGGCACTTTCTTGCGATACGGATTGCTTTCGCAATCTTGAGCGGATCATCATCCATCAGTACCACATCTGCTGCCTCAATCGCCGCATCCGATCCAAGTGCTCCCATAGCGATTCCAACATCAACACGGGAAAGCACAGGTGCATCATTGATGCCATCCCCGACAAAGGCAACGGTACTCTTTTCTTCCCTGGTCTGCAACAGTTTTTCCACTTCGGAAACTTTATCTGCCGGAAGCAGCTGGGAATGTACTTCCGTGATTCCAACCTCCCCTGCTACCTGCTGTGCCACACGGTCATCATCACCGGTCAGCATTACCAGCCGGTGCACGCCGGAATTTTTCAGTGCCTGCATGGCAGCCGCCGCATTCGGCTTAATCATATCTGAAATCAGTATATGGCCGGCATAGACACCATCGACTGCCAGATGTACGATTGTACCGGTACAGCTGCAGTTGCGATACGCAATTTTTTCTTTTTTCATGAGTTTGTCATTTCCTGCCGCAACCCTGTGTCCGTCTACCGTTGCGATCACACCATGTCCACCGATTTCCTGTACATCTGTGACCCGGTCCACATCCAGTTTCTTACCATAGGCTTTCTGCAGGCTGATACTGATCGGATGTGTGCTGTGACACTCTGCCAGTGCCGCATACTCCAGCAGCTGTTCTTCCTCTTTCGTATATACCGGATGTCCGGACTCAACCGGACAGCTGCCGGATGCACAATTTGTTCCATGAATTCCGCAGACTTCAAATACCCCCTGCGTAATGGTTCCTGTCTTATCAAAGACAACCGTACGCGTTCCCGCAAGTGCTTCCAGATAGTTGGAACCCTTTACCAGAACACCCTCTGCACTGGCACCTCCGATTCCTGCAAAAAAGCTGAGTGGAATACTGATGACCAGCGCACACGGGCAGCTGATAACCAGAAATGTCAGTGCACGGTAAATCCAGATGCCCCAGTCTGCCGGAAGCCCCATAAACAGCATGCGGACAAGCGGTGGCAGTATTGCCAGTGCCAGCGCGCCGTAGCAGACTGCCGGTGTATAATAATGTGCAAATCTGGAAATAAAATTCTCGGAACGTGATTTCTTGGAACTTGCATTCTCCACCAGATCAAGAATCTTAGAAACCGTAGACTCTCCAAACTCTTTTGTGGTGCGGATCTTTAACAGTCCGGAAATATTGATACATCCACTGATGATTTCCTCTCCCACAGCGACTTCCCGCGGAACACTCTCTCCCGTCAGTGCACTGGTATTCAGGGAAGAATGTCCTTCCACAACCACACCATCGATTGGAACTTTTTCGCCCGGCTGTACAATAATCACCGTGCCGATCTCCACCTCATCCGGGTCTACTTTTTCCATCTGACCGTCTGTTTCAATATTTGCATAATCCGGCCGGATATCCATCAGATCACTGATATTCCGGCGGCTCTTACCGACTGCATAACTCTGGAACAGCTCTCCGATCTGATAAAACAGCATAACTGCAACGCCCTCTTTGTAATCACCGAGGGCGATCGCTCCGATGGTTGCCACTGCCATCAGAAAATTTTCATCAAACATCTGCCTGTTGCAGATTCCCTTCCAGGCTTTCCGCAGAATATCATAACCGATCACAAAATACGGAACCAGATAGAAAAGAAACTCCAGCCACTTTGGTATGGAAACAACGCTTCCTGCAATCCCGATGATAACCAGAAGCACTGCTGCCACAATAATTCGTTTCAATACTTTTTTCTGCTTTTTATTCATGGTGTCCTCCAATCTGACTGATACCTATGGAAAAAGCCGGATTTAAAGAAAGATCTCACAATCATCTTCCACTTTCTTACAATTCTTTAACACATCCTGCATAACCGCTTTTGCATCTGCACCCTCTTCAAATTCTACGTTCATCTTCAGTGTCATGAAATTTACAGTTGCATCCTTTACTCCGGTAGTAGCTTTTGCAGCTTCCTCCATTTTATTTGCACAGTTTGCACAATCCACATCAATTTTGTAAGTTTTCTTCATCGTCGGTTTCCTCCATACTTTCCTTTTTCATTTTATCATTCTTTCATATGAGCATTTGTTCATATGTTTGATTCTATTATAGCGTAAAGTTCGTAAATGTCAATATATTTTTAATACGCTGGGATTGTTTCGAAATTGAATTTTCCAGACCATTTTTTAACAAACCGATTTGCATGTGTTTTTTAAGAAAATCAAGTGTTCTATCACTTTCCAAATTGATAGTGGACATATAGAAAATAAAAGATTGATTATGTCCCACTTGCATCGTGTGTTGGGACATATATGATATATTTTTCCAACTATGTCCCACTTATCACCGCCATCGGGACATATTCATATACTTTCTTGATATATGTCCCTCATCTCTATTCTTTTGGGACATATCACATACTTTTTTCACATATGTCCCACTTTCTTTTAGGTTCGGGACATATCTCATAACTTTTTTCACATATGTCCCATTTAAACATCTTCCCCGTATTCACCGTCTGTTTCCGGTTCTTCATAATCATCTGAGCCATCATAAATGTCCTGCATCAATGGTTCTTTTACTATCTTTTTCTTTCCGATAAGCACTGCCGCTACGGCTGCGGCAATCGGTACGGTCAGCACAACCCCAAGAGTTCCCGAAAGTCCCTGCATGATTTCTGTTCCGATTACATAAGAATTGATCAGCTGATTATAACTCAGATTGTATGCATAATTGACAACGAGCGTAGACAACGAACCACCGACATAGGCAAAAATCAGTGTATTTGCCATGGTTCCCATCATATCGCGCCCCACACGGATTCCCGACACAAACAACTCTTTTGTCCCCAGCTGCGGACTGCGTTCGTGCAGTTCCTGAATCGTGGATGCAATTGACATGCCAACATCCATGGTTGCCCCAAGTGCGGCTATAATGATTCCCGAAAACAGAAGCTGTCCTATTTTTATCTGTGTATTCTGTGCCACATAATTCAACGTTTCGATATCAGACACATTATACCCGGTAATGCCTGCGGCTTTTCCAAACACAACTGCGGCTGCGGCTGCCACAACCACACCGCTGACCGTTCCCACCACTGCAGATACCGTCTTTTTAGAGACTCCGCCCAAAAGCCACAGGGTCAGCAATGTCGAGAGAATGACAACAACAATGGTAATACCGATCGGTGAAATGCCCCGGTACATCAGCGGAAACATCAGATAAACAATACACACACCAGTAAATGCCAGACTTGCAATGGCTTTGACTCCTTTTTTCCCACCTATAATACATATCACCAGACAGAAAAAAAGTACAAACAGATAAATTGCCATAGTACGGTCTTTGCTGTATACCGTAACGACAGCATTATCATCTGTGGAACTGACAATGACAATTACGCGCGAACCAACTTCACAGTTCTCCATGCCAAACAAGGAACCGCTTGGATTGACGGCATCAAGCTCTTCCCCTGCATATGCTCCGGATTTAACCTGTACGCGCACCTCCTGTGTCCCGTATCGGTTTCCATCTTCTGCCAGATTATCTTTCGTGATCTTTGTCACGACTGCTTTCTCATAGCTTTGCCCTTCCGTGGAAATCAGGGATACTTTTTCGAACTGGTTTCCTTTGACTAATAACAGTAGGAACCCCACCAGACAAAGGGTTCCCACTAAAACTTTTTTCCAGTTTTTCTTCATTATTATTTAGCTGCTTTCTTTACTGCTTTCTTTGTAACAGTAATCGTAATTGTTTTTCCTGCTGCCTGATACTGGCTGGTTGCTGCTGCCTTCACCGTAATTGTAACCTTTCCGGCCTTTTTTACGGTAACTTTTCCGTTCTTATCAATAGTTGCAATCTTTTTGTCGGAAGAGGTATAGGTAAGCGGTGTTTTTGCTTTTGCATTTAAGGAAAAGGCTTTGTCTCCTACGGTTTTTTTGTAAGAGTTCTTCGCCTGAATGGTCTGCTTTACCGCATCTTTTACGATCGTATATGTAGTAGATCCCTGTAACTGTTTTCTGGTCGTTGCATCATAAGTTGTTACAGAAAACTTTTTGTCCGTTACTTTTACGACGGAATAGGTTGGTGTCCAGGTCTGGCTTCTCTCAGAAATAAAGTCCTGTTTGGAAGCAATCAGGCTATAGAATTTTGAACCTGTTGCAGAGTTTGCCTCTAAATATACGGTTCCTTCCGGATTGGTAACGGTTCCGCCAACGGTCTTGTTTACGATTTCATAGCAGTTATTCTGTGCCTGATAATCACTGTCTTTTTCAGCTTCCTCTACAGATTTGTATCCATAAGTGCTGTAAGAAGTATGATCCTTTCCATCCCCCTCAAGCTGGAAGGTTCTGGAATAGGTATGATCATGTCCCTGCATCACCACATCAATCTTATACTTATCCATCAGTGGAGTAAGCTGTGTACGAAGCACCATACCATCGGAATCGGAATGGTCGTAACCACTGCCGTAAATATCCTGATGGAATACCACAATACGCCATTTGGCATCTTTATTCTCATTGATTGCTTTTTTCATGACATTCTCATGCGTTGCACAGTTATAGTTGTTTGTATCAAGAACAATGAACAGGACATTTCCATAACGATAATAGTAATCGGTTCCTGCCTTTGTCTTTCCCTGTACATAATTGGTATCGGTATCGGAAAAAGCATTTGGATTATTAAAATGCAGGCTGTACTGATTCGAAACACTGTCGTGGTTACCAATGGTCGTTGCTACCGGAAGGGAAGTCAGTGCCTCTGCCCCAAGATATCCTGCATATTCCCGCTCGTTGCTTCCGTAGTTCACCTGATCTCCTGCGGACACAAGAAAACTTACATCGGAATGATCCTCGAGTGCTTCATTTAATACGTTGTTCCAGTTATAGCTGTCATTTCTTGCTGCAAGATTTTTTTCCGGTGCAGAAGTTACAACATTTCCTGCATTTTCCATCTTTTCACTCTCACTGCTGGTCTGACCTTTCGAAGCACCGATCTGCGGATCCCCGACATACAGGAAAGAAAATTCATCAAACGCCTGTGTGGTATAGTTTTGTGTATCCTGCCACTTTCCATCCTGAAATACCTGATAATAATAGCTGGTATTTTCTTTGAGCCCGCTTACGGTTACTTTATTGGAAAAATATTTTGTGGTATCTATGGTCACAGCTTCGGTCTGCGCTCCGGTGAACTCTGTCGCACCATCCATATTCTGTCTGGTAGAGATTCTCACCTTTGGAGTCTCAGCCGTTTTGCTGTACCATGCATAATTTAATTTTGTCTCATCCGCACCCGGAGTCAGCGATACATGTTCATACTCACTGCTATAAGCAGCCCAGTTCTTTTTCCAGTTGCTCCAGTCTGTAGATTCCCGGGAAGCATCATTCCAGTGTTCCGTTGCTGCTGCAATCTTTGTCGGGATACCAGTGGCAAACATTCCTGCCAATACAGCGGTGGAGAGAACTCCTGCTGTAAGTTTCATCACATTTTTTCTCATAATTCTTTTGTTCTCCTTGTGAAATCTGTAAGATTTATTACAGGATTTATAATAAACGGGTTATGTAAGATGCACTATCCGTTTTCTGTAATCCTTTTGTAAAAACAAAAAGAGTGGATGCTTTGGGACATCCACTCCACATGCCGGCTATGCCATGCCGTTTACGGTTTTATATTTATAGAGCATCTCCGCGTGGTTTTGTTCTTCCACCTGGATATCTGCCAGAAGTTTGCGCACATCGGAATCCCCGAATGCAAACACATCGGTATTATACGTTCCGGACACCATTTTTTCAGAACCAATGCTGTCTGTAGCAAGGAAATTATCGTTTTTCTTATCTTCCGGATTGGTCATGGAATCATATGTTGCCTTTGGCTCATACATCTTTCCATCCCTGTCATTGACGTTACAGGATGGGACGCTGCCTTTCATGACCTGTTCCAGAGACTCCACATGCTTCTGCTCCTTTTTTTCCAGATCGGCAAACAAATCCCGAAGTACCGGGTCTTTTGCTTCCTGTCCGTAACGTTTGTACTTCTCCACGCAGGACAGCTCCTGTGTGTGCAGATCCTCAATTGTAGCCATCTCTTTTTCTGTTAAAACCATGGTTTATACCTCTTTCTTTCCATAAGATAATCTTGTTGATTGCAGAACATGAACACTCCGCAACCTTCTCCTCTAGTATCTGTAAAAAAATGCAACACATACCTGGTAAAATTTCGTCAAAAAGGGTTGAAACTTCTCACAACAGATTGTATAATTTCGTTTGTATTTTATACAATGTTTACAAAAAGGTGGATTATTTTATGGAAGAACGAGAAAAATTAAAATCCCGTCTGGGATTCATTCTCCTGTCAGCCGGATGTGCGATCGGAATCGGAAACGTATGGAAATTTCCATACACTGCCGGACAGGGCGGAGGCGGTGCCTTTGTGCTGTTTTATCTGTTGTTTCTGATTATTCTCGGACTCCCGATCATGACGATGGAATTTGCGGTTGGGCGTGCCAGCCAGAAAAGTCCGGTCAAAGCCTACCAGGCACTGGAAAAACCCGGACAGAAATGGCATATCCACGGGATTATCACATTGATCGGCTGCTATCTTCTTATGATGTTTTATACAACGGTCACCGGCTGGATGCTTCATTATTTTTATATGACGGTCACCGGACAGTTTCAGGGACTGGATGCCGACGGTGTATCCGGACAGTTTACCACAATGCTGAGCAAACCTCTGACCATGGGCTTCTGGATGGTGGTAGTTGTTTGCGCCGGCGTATTTGTCTGCTCCCGTGGACTGCAGAACGGTCTGGAAAAAGTAACAAAGGTCATGATGACTTCTTTGCTTATCATCATGATCATTCTGGCGGTCAACAGCTTTTTTATGGATGGTGCAAAAGAAGGCCTTGCCTTTTATCTGATCCCGGACTTTGAACGGATGAAACAGATCGGTATTGCAAAAACCATTACGGGTGCCATGAACCAGGCATTTTTCACGTTAAGCCTTGGAATCGGCGCGATGGCAATTTTGGGAAGTTATATCGGAAAGGAACGCTCTCTGCTTGGTGAATCGGTAAATATTGCCATTCTGGATACGTTTGTTGCTATCACCTCCGGACTTATCATTTTTCCGGCATGCTTTACGTTCCATGTTGACCAGACTTCCGGACCAAGCCTGATTTTTATCACCCTGCCGAATATTTTTAACCATATTCCGCTTGGCAGACTCTGGGGAAGCCTGTTCTTTTTGTTTATGTTTTTTGCAGCGTTTTCCACAATCCTGGCAGTATTTGAGAACATCATCTCCTGCGGTATGGAACTGACCGGATGCAGCCGCCAGAAATCCTGTGCCGTTAATCTGGTACTGATCATTGTACTCTCCCTGCCATGTGTACTCGGATACAATGTATGGAACTGGAAAGGTTTTTCAATCTTTGGCGGGTCTGTGCTTGACCTGGAAGATTTTCTGGTAAGCAACCTGTTCCTGCCTCTCGGTTCCCTGGTATATCTGCTGTTTTGCACAAGCCGCTACGGCTGGGGCTGGAAAAACTACACAACCGAAGCCAATACCGGAAAAGGATTAAAAATTAAAAACTGGATGCGCGGCTACATTACCTATATTCTGCCGCTGATTGTGCTTTTTATCTTTGGATTTGGCATTTATGATAAATTTTTTACAAACTAAGGAGGATTTCTTATGTATCACGCAAATGAATCACGTTACGAAACCATGAAATACCACCGCTGCGGCGACAGCGGACTGATGCTGCCGGAAGTATCTTTGGGCTTCTGGCACAATTTCGGAGATACCGGTGTTTATGAAAATATGAGACAGATGTGCTTTACGGCATTTGACCATGGGATCACACATTTTGATCTGGCAAACAACTATGGACCGCAGCCGGGCAGTGCGGAGGAAAATCTCGGGAAGATCCTTCGGGAAGAGCTTTCTTCCTACCGCGATGAACTGATCATCAGTTCCAAAGCCGGTTTTGACATGTGGCCGGGACCTTATGGAAACTGGGGCAGCCGCAAGTACCTGATTGCCAGCCTTGACCAGAGCTTAAAACGGCTCGGTCTGGACTATGTGGATATTTTCTATCACCACCGCATGGATCCGGATACGCCGCTGGAAGAAACCATGGGTGCACTCGACCAGATCGTGCGAAGCGGAAAAGCACTGTATGTCGGTCTGTCCAACTACGACGGGGAAACGATGAAACGCGCGGCTGCCATCTTAGAAGATCTGCACTGCCCATTTATTATCAACCAGAATTCCTACAATATCTTTAACCGTACCATTGAAGAAAACGGTTTAAAACAGGCCGCAGCAGATGGGAAGAAAGGAATTATTTCTTTCAGCCCGCTCGCGCAGGGTATGCTGACCGACCGCTATCTAAACGGTATTCCAAAAGACAGCCGTGTCAACACGGACGGACGTTTCCTGCATGCGGATCAGTTTGATGAAAAGCGGATGGCAAGTATCCGGAGCCTGAATGAGATTGCGGCTGCCCGTGGTGAAAGCCTCGCACAGATGGCACTCAAATGGGTCATCCGTGACGGTGTGGTCACTTCCGTTCTGATCGGAGCTTCCCGCCCGGCACAGATTCTTGAAAATCTGAAAGTGTTAAACTCTGCTCCGTTTACGGAGGAGGAACTGAAAAAAATTGATCAGTGTGCACTTTCTCTCTAGGTAAAACAAAAACCCCGGATATTTATTTCCGGGGCTTTGTCTTTTCCTGCATCTGCTATTTGACTTTGACTTTTAATTTTAAAACTTTGGTCTTTCCATTGTTTAAGGTTACTGTCACGCGAATGGACGCAGTTCCTTTTTTGTTCGATTTTATGGTACCCTTCTTGTTTACAGATGCAATTTTTTTGTTATTGCTCTGATAAGAAATGCTTTTTACATTGTCCATATTTAAGGTGGCTGCCAGAGAAACCTTCTTTTGTTTTCCCTTCTTCACCTGAACGGTTTTATTCTTCAATGTAACCGTTTTTAATATTTTCGTTGTGACCTGATCCATATCTTTCTGATCCATAAGGACGTAATTCTTATTGGAATCTGCTGAAAAATTCACATTTCCGGCTTTTGTAACCGTATAACTCTTGTCGTTTACAAGGACATAGGCACCTGTCTTTTGATCTTTTGCACACACATACAGCTTGTTTCCGGTCTGTATGTCTGCTGTATTTACGGTCAGTGTATAGCTTACGTTGCCAGCCGGATCGGTGACCCGGATCGTCACATCTGTGTGTTTTCCATTGTTTTCTTCCATGGTTTGTTTTATCAGATCAGCGGTCACCGTTGTTTTGATGGCTTTATTTTTCCGGGTTCCGGTAACGGTCACGGTTGGTGTATTTTGTCCGGCCGTGTTTCCATCGGACGGTGTTTGTGTACCAGCTGTATTTCCGTTAGACGGTGTTCCCCCTCCGGTTGTGTCACCACCCGAAGTATTTCCGCCACCGGAACTTCCTCCGGAAGATGAGACACCTCCGGTCGTTCCACTTCCTCCGGAAGATGAGCCGCCTCCGGTTGTTCCACTTCCTCCGGAAGATGAGCCGCCTTCGGTTGTTCCACCGCCTCCGGAAGATGAGCCGCCTCCGGTGGAACTGTCCTCTTTGATTGTAACGGTCGCGGCTTCACTTGTCACTGTTTCGTAATAAGTCTGTCCATCCTTATCATCCGGCTCATATACTGCCTTAAACTGATAAGAACCGCCACGTTTTAAGCCTGATACAACCGTATCGGTTTCCCCATATACGAGTTTTTCCTGTGCCTTTATTATGGTTCCGTCCTGATAAAAAGAAATCGAACCAAGCGGAATACTGCCATTTCGGACTCCATCTACCTTTGCATACAGATGTACGGAATTACCGTTTTCTGTCTCTGCCGTAAGACGAATCGATGGTTTCGCCGCTGTAATGGTAAAGGTTCCGACTTTTTCCTCTATCACATCGTACTGGTTTCCATCCACTTTAAACCAGACATCATAACTGCCCGGCTGCACCGGAACAACATTTTTCCCATCCTGCCGATAGAAAACTTCAGGCTTTACCTGCGAATCTACCGTCTTTCCGTTGTCCTTTCGGACTACATTTACCGTGGAAACAAAGCAGCTCTGTTTCAGCCCTGTGTATGCAGCTGTCTGCTGGATGGTATCATACTGCATCTTTACGGCAATTGGATTTACCGTCACGGTTTCGTTTGCCTGGGAAGGAAGTGCCCTGTAGTTTCCATTGGCTGCTCCTGCATAAGAAACTGTAATTGCATTTTCTCCCATATGAAATCCGTTAGTCTCTGAAACCGGAATCTTTATGGCTGCCTCTCCGTTTTGAAGCGTGATGCCGGATACTTCATAAGGGGTCTGGTTAATGTATACCGAAAAACCAGCAGACGGCACGTTCTGTCCCTGTAAGCTGCTATCTGTATAGACCGTCTGCACGGTAAGATTCAGTTCATCCTGCATGGACACGGCCGATGGTAATCCATTTATCGTAGTGGTTGTTTCCTTTGAAGTAACCGTCGAACCGGATGTATCCGGATCTTTGTTTACAATCAGAACTACCTTCTGCTCAATTTGTTCATCTGCTGAAAATGGACGGATTGTGATATAGTAGGTTCCTTCTTTTACCGTAGAACTCTCAGCCGTGCGATAGCACATGGGTGTGATCGTATCATCTGTAATTTCATCATATGATACCCCCGTCATAAACATTAAATTTAACTCTGGAATACAAATAAAACTATTCTCGTCCTCTGTAACTGTTTTTGAAAAATAAGCAGTTCCATTAAATGTTACTTCATATTCCATCGGAACAACCCCTAGATCCCGATCATACTCATCCGTTTGCTCCAGCCAGGCTACCTCTGCCAGATATGGTTTTGGATCCTTATTTTTATACTCACCGACTTTTGAAACTGTCTCTTATACACATCTGACGCTGCCGACGAATAGCCTTGTGTAGAT
>ENA-OZBH01000896-OZBH01000896.1-human-gut-metagenome-genome-assembly--contig:-NODE-896-length-11105-cov-3.631765_pt1 | contig 11105 bp, 9 predicted proteins | sample MGYA00243978_ERZ653518 | MGnify/ENA primary metagenome ERZ653518 (study PRJEB26926, sample SAMN06164923) | human gut metagenome | biome: ENVO:00009003; feature: ENVO:2100002; material: ENVO:00002003... | reverse complement strand
AGCGTCAGATGTGTATAAGAGACAGCTTCAGCAGCAAGTACCTCCGCGTCGTAGACCCAGGGGTGGCCCCGGAGGATGGCGGCCTCCGCTTTGGCCGTGACGGTGTATCTGGGGTAATTCCGTTCCGCTTTCATGGCATGATTCCTTTCCCTCTGATATTTCCAGGCCAGTGTATCACATTTTTGAGGGAAACGCCATAGACTGGGAAAAAAGGAGGGACAATTCCATGCCCAAGATCTATCTCAGTCCCAGCACCCAGGAATATAACCCCTACGTCACCGGCGCCGGGTCAGAGGAATCCTTCATGAACCTGCTGGCCGATGCCATGGAGCCCATTCTGCTGCTCAACGGCATCCAGTTCTCCCGCAATACGCCGGACATGACCGCCGCCTCCTCCATCCGGCAGGCCAACGCCGGACAGTACGACTTCTATCTGGCCCTCCACTCCAACGCCTCCGGCCCCGGTGCCGAGGGCCGGAGCCGGGGGATCCTCGCCTTCTACTATCCCACCAGCGCCAACGGCCGCCGGGCGGCGGAGCTGTTCGTGGAAAACCTCCGGGACATCTACCCCCTGCCGGAGAAGGTGTCCACACGGGCCACCACCTCTCTGGGAGAGGTACGCCAGCCCCGGTTCCCCTCGGTGCTGTTGGAGCTTGGCTACCACGATAACCCCGACGATGCCCTGTGGATCCAGGAGAATATCCCCCGCATCGCCGCCAACCTGGTGCTGAGCCTCACGGAGTACTTTGGCCTGCCCTACACCGCCCCCACTCCCCAGCCGGGTCAGGTATCCACCGTCTCCGGCGGCCCGGTGAACCTCCGCTCCGGCCCCTCCCTCACCTCCCCGGTAACGGCCCGGCTCCCCGACGGCGACGGCGTGACGGTATACGGCCGCTATCAGGACTGGTACGTGGTGTCCCACGGGGAGCATCTGGGCTACGTCAGCGCCCCCTTTATCCGCCTGTCGTAAGACATCGGCAAAATCTCCCCGGCGACCTGCGAAAATAATAAACAGAATGTGGTTTTTCTCTTGACAGTTTTGCACAATTCGATTAAACTATTAGGAAGATTATCATCGGAGATTCAAGGGGGATCTTCGGTTATTTTCTGCCCTGAACGGAGCTATCCGTTTTCATACGTTAAAACAACATAGGAGGAATATCTGTCATGACGACAATCGGCTGGATCGTATCCGTTGCTGCCTTCGTCGTTGCGGCGGTGATCTTTTTCCTCCTCGGTATTCGCTATCGCAAAAGCGTAGCGGAAAGAGAAATCTCCAGTGCGGAGGAAGAAGCCACCCGCATTATCAACGAAGCCATCAAGAGTTCCGAAAATAAAAAGAGAGAAGCACTTCTTGAAGCCAAAGAAGAGATTTTGAAAAACCGCAGCGAATACGAGAGAGAGGTCAAGGAGCGCCGTGCCGACCTGCAGAAGCAGGAGCGCCGACTGCAGCAGAAGGAGGAAAACCTCGATCACAAGATGGATTCCATCGAGAAGAAAGAGGAAGCTCTCACCGCAAAACACGCCGCCGCCGACAAGGCTGCGGAGGAGATCAAAAACATCAAGCACAGCCAGATGGAGATGCTGGAGCGTATCTCCGGCTTCACCGCCGATGAGGCCAAGGATTACCTGATCGCTCAGGTGGAGTCGGATGTCACCCACGAGACTGCCATCAAGATCAAGGAGATCGAGGCCCGCGCCAAGGAAGAGGCCGATCAGCGGGCTCGTGAGATCGTGGCCACCGCCATCCAGCGGTGCGCCGCCGACCATGTGGCCGAGATCACCGTCAGTGTGGTTCCCCTGCCCAATGACGAGATGAAGGGCCGCATCATCGGCCGGGAAGGCCGCAACATCCGGACGCTGGAGACCCTTACCGGCGCCGATCTCATCATCGACGACACGCCGGAGGCCATCACCGTCTCCTGCTTCGAGCCGGTGCGGCGCGAGGTCGCCCGTCTGGCTCTGGAGAAGCTCATTGCCGACGGCCGCATCCATCCCACCCACATCGAGGAGATGGTGGAGAAGGCCCGCCGTGAGGTGGACGCCGTCATCCGCTCCGAGGGTGAGCGGGCCGTGCTGGAGACCGGCGCCCGGGGCATCCACCCGGAGCTGCAGAAGCTGCTGGGCCGCCTGCACTACCGCACCAGCTACGGCCAGAACGTGCTGCAGCACTCCATCGAGGTCAGCCACATCGCCGGTATGATGGCGGCGGAGCTGGGCGCCGACGTCCAGACTGCCAAGCGTGCCGGTCTGCTGCACGATATCGGCAAGGCCGTGGACCATGAGATGGAGGGTACCCACGTCTCCTTGGGTGTGGAGTTCTGCCGGAAGTACCGGGAGAAGGAGGACGTCCTCCACGCCATTCAGGCCCACCACGGCGACGTGGAGTGCAAGACGCTGGTGGCCTGTCTGGTGCAGGCAGCCGATGCCATTTCCGCCGCCCGGCCCGGCGCACGCCGTGAGAATCTGGAGAACTATATCAAGCGTCTGGAGAAGCTGGAGGAGATCACCAGCAGCTATCCCGGCGTGGAGAAGAGCTACGCCATTCAGGCGGGCCGTGAGGTTCGTGTCATGGTGAAGCCCGAACAGGTCTCTGAGGATCAGATGGTGATCCTGGCCCGTGAGCTGGCCCACCGCATCGAAAACGAGCTGGAGTATCCCGGCCAGATCAAGGTTCACGTGCTGCGTGAGACCAAGGCTGTGGAATACGCCAAGTAAACATCCTTCCATACGGTTCATCCCCAACGGCGCACCGCAGCAGTGGTGCGCCGTTTCTTTATGCCCTTTAACTTTGCTTTAGGAAGCGGTGGTATCCCGTCCTCAAAACCCGAAAAATCGAGGACTCTGCCATGAAACGTATTCCGCTCATTCTTTCGCTGGCCCTGCTGCTGTTGCTGCCGGCCATCGCCCTGTATCCAATGCTCCATGCCTCCGCCGAAAAGGATGGCGTCGATAGCAGCACAGCCATTCAGGAGGCCGCCCCATCGGAAGCCGCCCCATCGGACAGCGCCGTCGCTGCCCCCGCCGCTCCCGTCGCCGTCAGTGGTTCTATCGACACCGATGATTTTCCCCTCACCGGCGGCCAGCAGCAGGCGCTTCACCGCTATATGACCGCCTACTATACCACGCTGGGGGACCTGACGGAGGCGAGCACCGACGGCGTATTCTGCGCCGACGACATCGCCGCCTATGAGCAGGCGGTTGGGAATGATCCTTCGCAGTCTCGGCCGGGGATGATCCTCTGCATCCTTGGCTGGAAATAAGCCCTATCATCTCCGGCCGGGAATAAGACGTTGCGCCCTGACAGTTTTGTGGTATAATAGGACTGTCAGCGGACAGAGCCATGTCCAGTTACCATGTCCACTTTTGTCCGCAGAATGTACCAATTCACCGGGAGGATACCCTATGGAATTTCGTGTGCTGGCACTGGGAGATGTTACCAGCGAGGATGGCACCCGCCATCTGGCCCGTACTCTGCGCCCCTTTCAGAAGGTCCACGGCGTGGACTTCACCGTGGTCAACGGGGAGAACGTCTCCGGCGTGGGGCTGACCCCGGATCAGGCGGAGGATCTCTTCGCCGCCGGCGCCGATGTCATCACGCTGGGCAACCACACCTGGGGCAAAATGCAGATCGCTGACTATTTGGAGGACAGTCCCTACATCCTGCGGCCTGCCAACTTTTCCCCCCGCACGCCGGGCCGTGGCGTGGGAGTCTACGACTGCGGCCGCTTCCGCATCCGGGTCATCTCCCTCATCGGCCGCTGCGATCTGTCATGGGGCAGCGATAACCCCTTTACCACAGCGGACCGCCTGCTGGCAGAGCCGGACGCTCCCACCTTCACGGTGGTGGATTTTCACGCTCAGGCCACCAGCGAAAAGCTGGCCATGGCCTACTATCTGGACGGCCGGGTCTCCGCCCTGTGGGGGACCCACACCCACGTCCCCACCGCCGACCAGCGGGTGTTCCCCAAGGGTACCGGCTACCTGACGGATCTGGGCATGACCGGTGCCGTGGAGTCGGTGCTGGGCATCCAGCCCCAGCAGTCGGTGGAGATGTTCTTAGGCGGTCTGCCGGGTCGCTTCCGCCCCGCCTCCGGCCCCTGCAAGGCTCAGGGGGCGCTCTTCACGCTGGACAGCGCCACGGGCCTGTGTACAGCGGTGGAGCGGGTGGATATCCGCTGACGGCCCGGCATTTGTCACGCAAAATCCGTCACATAGAAGCTGTCACACAGGACCCGTTCCGCAGGTTCTGTCACATAGGAGAAATGAGCCATGTCTGTTGAAAAGGTCCGGGCGTACCTGACGCCCTATGGGGTGACCCAGCGCATCCGGGAGCTGGAGGTCTCCAGCGCCACGGTGGAGCTGGCCGCCGCCGCTCTGGGGGTGGCCCCCGCCCGCATCGCCAAGACCCTCAGCTTCAAGGTGGGAGAGCGGCCCATTCTGGTGGTGGCCGCCGGGGACGCCCGCATCGATAACAGCAAATACAAGCACTTTTTCGGCGTCAAGGCCAAAATGCTGACGCCGGAGGAGGCCGTGGAGCGCATCGGCCACGCCGTGGGCGGCGTATGCCCCTTCGCCCTGCCGGAGGACGTGTCCGTGTATCTGGACGAGTCTTTGCGGCGGTTTGAGACGGTGTTCCCCGCCGTGGGCAGCGCCGCCTCTGCCATCGAGCTGACCTGCCCGGAGCTGGAGCGCTGCTGCGGAGAGCGGTTCTGCCGATGGGTAGACCTCTGCCGTGGCTGGCAGGAGGCATAAAAGGAGGACGCTATGGCAAAAATTCTACACACGGCGGACTTCCATCTGGACAGCGCCTTTACCGCCCTGCCGGAGGAGAAGGCCCGGCTGCGCCGTCAGGAAGCCCGCCAGTTAACAGACCGGCTGGTGGACTACGCCAATGACCACGGCGTGGAGCTGCTGCTGCTGGCCGGGGATCTCTTTGACTCCGACCAGCTCTACGGCCAGACGGCACAGGAGCTGGCCCGGTCGCTGGCCCGCTTCCGGGGCCACGCCGTCATCGCCCCCGGCAACCACGACTTCTACGCTGCCTCCAGCCCCTACGCCCGGCTGCTGTGGCCGGAAAACGTCCACATCTTCCGGGAGGAGCGGCTCCAGCGGCTCCCCTTCCCTCAGTACGGCTGCGTAGTATACGGAGCCGCCTTCACCTCCCCCGACGCTCCCGCCGGGATCCCCGGCTCTCTTGGCCCGGAGGATGAGGGGCTGGCCCGCATCCTGCTGCTCCATGGAGAGGTGGGTGTGCGGGACAGCCGCTACCGGGCCATGACCCTGAAGGACGTGGAGCAGAGCGGCGCCGACTATCTGGCGCTGGGCCACGTCCATGCCTTTGGCGGCGTGCAGCAGGCAGGGCGCACCTTCTGGGCCTATCCGGGCTGTCCGGAGGGCCGGGGCTTCGACGAGCTGGGGGACAAGGGCTTCCTCACCGGTACCGTGGAACCGGGACAGGTGAAGCTCACCTTCGTCCCCTTCGCCCGCCGCCGGTATCAGTGGCTGACGGCGGACGTCACCGGCACAGATCCGCTGGAGGCCCTGCGCCGGGAGCTGCCCCCTCACCCGGAGACGGACATTTTCCGCATGGTGCTCACCGGCGAGACGGAGGAGCCGCCCCGGCTGGACGCCCTCTATGACGCCCTGTCCCCGGACTGCTTCTATCTGGAGCTGCAGGACCGCACCACCCGCTGCCGGGATCTGTGGGAGCACTGCGGAGAGGACACCCTGCGGGGGTTGTTCCTCCGGGATCTGCGCCAGAGGTACGACGCTGCTCCGGAGGAGGAGAAGCCCCGGCTGCTGCAGGCCGCCCGATTCGGCTTGGCGGCGCTGGAAAACCGGGAGCTGTAAAGCCCTTTCAATTTACTGCCCACGGCGCAGGCCGTGAGAGAGGAGCCCGCCCCATGAAAAAGATCCTCATGATCGGCACCGGCGGCACCATCGCCTCGGAGATGACGCCGGAGGGCCTGACACCGGAGCTGAACACCCACCAGCTGCTGGCCTATCTCCCCCGCATCGCCCAGCTGTGCCATGTGGACTGCATCCAGCTGTACAGTCTGGACAGCACCAGCATCCATCCCACCCACTGGCTGGGGACGGCCCAAGCTATCCGGGAGCACTACGACGAGTACGACGGCTTCGTCATCAGCCACGGCACGGACACCATGGCCTATACGGCGGCGGCCCTGAGCTATCTGGTTCAGGACAGCCCCAAGCCCATCATCCTCACCGGTGCCCAGAAGCCCATCTGGTTCGACGGCACCGACTCCAAACGCAATCTTACCGATGCCTTTCTCTACGCCTGCCGGGGCTGCGGCGGCGTGCAGATCGTCTTTAACGGCCGGGTCATTCTGGGGACCCGTGCCCGCAAGACCTACTCCAAGAGCTTCCGGGCCTTCTCCAGTGTCAACTACCCCGATCTGGCGGTGGTGCAGGACGAGCATCTGCTGCAATACATCCGTTGTGAGAGCCGGCCACGGCCCCTGTTCTATGACCGGCTGGATCCCAATGTGGGGCTGCTGAAGCTGATCCCCGGCACGGAGGATGCACTGGCGGAGTTCATGCTGGACCGCTACGACGGCCTCATCATCGAGAGCTTCGGCGTAGGCGGTCTGCCGGAATACGACGGCGGACACCTGTATGACGTGGTGCGCCGTGGGGTGGAGCGGGGCAAGCTGGTGGTCATGACCACGCAGGTCCCCAACGAGGGCAGCGACCTGATGGTGTACCATGTGGGGGGACACCTGAAGAGCACCCTCCGGCTGCTGGAGGCCTACGACATGACCACCGAGGCCGCCGTGGCCAAGCTCATGTGGATCATGGGGCAGACCCGTGAATTTTCGGAGGTGGAGCGGCTGTTTTACCAGCCTGTGGCGCAGGATATCCTCCGGTTCGGAGACGAATAAGGCGTTTACTCCGGCGGGACACTGGGTGTGTCCTGCCGGAGTATTTTTTTGCGCTCCGGTGCAGACTAACAGGGCAAAAAAGGGAGGCGGACAGTCAGCTGTCCGCCCCAAGTGAGGAGAAAAAATGGATAAAGCATTGAAAACGCCGTCCCTCAGACGAGGGTCAGCACCAGCCACAGCAGACCGATGACGCCGCCGCCCAGCAGCGCCGCCATCCATGTGGTGAGCCGTCTGCGCCGGGGCGGAGCCCCGTGGGTGCGGGCGTAGCTCTTGGCGATGCGGACCGCCTGCTCCACCACCTGCTGGGATGAGACGCCGCCGCCTGCGGCGTCGTTGCTGAGAATAAAGATCGCCTGCTCGAAAATATGGGGATCGGGGGACTCCACCACGATCACCCGTCTGGAAATACCTTTTACCAAGGCCACGCCCTCCTCTGTCCGGTGATGTTTGACAGATAGAGTATTTCCGGCGCCGGCGGCGGTTATACCTGCCGGGGGTGGTTTTCTCCCGGCAGGGGCAGGTGTACCGCCAGCACGGCGCAGTCATCCTCCAGTCCCCTGCGGCTGCGGGATTCCGAAAGGATCAGTGCCGTCAGGGCGTGGACGTCAGTGCCGTTCCACCCCACCAGCAGATTTTGCAGCCACTCGTCGCTGTTCTCGTCGGCGATGCCGTCGGAGATCATGACAAAATAGCTGCCTGCCGGGAGGGCCAGCCGAGTGACCTCCGGCGGCTCCGTCGTGGCCTGCAGTCCCGCCGGAAGGGAATGGGCGGTGAAGCGGGTAACGTGAGCGGTGTGCTTGAGATAGGAGGGCGCAGCGCCGTATTTATAGAGGGTGGCCTCGCCGGTGGAGCGGCGCAGAGCCAAAAGATCGATGGTGGTGAAGGCCCCGCCGGTCTCCCCCCGCAGGGCCAGCGCCGAGTTCAGGGTCTTGAGGGCCGGAGCCGCTTCAATGCCCGCCCGCAGGAACTGCTCCAGCAGCCGCACCGTCAGCGCCGCCTCCCGGTGGGCCTCCGGGCCGCTGCCCATGCCGTCGGAGAGCAGGAGGTACAGCATCCCGCCGGTCTCCACCGTGGCCAGCTGGTCGCCGCACAGCTGCTGTCCCTCCTTGGGACGCAGGGCCGAGGACACTCGATAGCCCACGGGGCCGGTGGGCTCCTCCGCCGGGGCGTGGGCCGCTGCCGCCAGCAGATCCCCCATCTGGGCGTACTGCTCCTGGGCCTGACGGCGGGAGCAGGTCAGCTGTCGATGGTACTGGCGGCGCAGGAGGAACAGCCGCAGCTCCCCGTTGACGGCGGTGACAAACTCCCGCAGATGGACGCACCGGGCGGTGAAGTACAGGGGGAAATCCTCCGGCTGGGCCGTGCCGCGGCGCAGCAGTGCCGGGCAGGCATCGTTGAAGGCATTGTAGGTGGCGTTATAGTTCTGCTGCCAACAGATGGCGCACAGGACGCAGGAGCGGCACACCTGCTCCGCCGCCCGGTCGAAGATCACCGAGGGATTCTCCGGCGGGGCCGGGGCCGTGTCCCGGAAGAAGCTGTCGTACAGGGAGCGCAGAGCCGCAGCGGACTGCTCCAGCCGGCGGGGCTTTGCCGTCTCTCCGGGTACATCCGCCCGGGCAGCACGCTCTGCGCAGGGAGGCAGCCAGCGCCGGGGCAGCAGCAGATAGGCCGCACCGCCCGCCAGACATGACAGCAGCAGCTGTCGGGGCGGGCCGGCATCCAACAGCACCGCAAGGGTCATGATGGGCAGAGAAAAGGCCGCCGCCGGGAGGATGCGGGGCAGACGGCCATAGAAGGCAGCCAACGCTCCGCCGCAGCCGTAGGCCACCGTCAGCAGCAGCGCCGGGGACTCCGGCACCAGATCCGCCGCAAGGCCCGCACAGGCCCCCGCCAATCCCACCGTCAGGGGCGGCAGACGGCGGGAGAGGAGCAGCAGTTCCGCCATCAGCAGGGCTTTCCCCACGGAGAACAGACCCTCTACCGTCACCGGTACCAGTGCCAACGACAGGGCGGCGGCGTACAGCAGTCCCTTTTGCCGGAGGGTCGTGCCGTGGGCGGTCAGCAGGGCCGTGGCTGCCGCCAGCAGCGCCGAGGCTGTCAGGCACAGCACCCACTGGCTCAGGGGGCGGTACAGCAGGTACACCGACTGGATCAGCAGCTGGGAGAGGGCCGCCGTCAGGGGCCGGAAGGCGGGGCGGCGGTAGAACTTCGTATCACAGAAGGCCGTCTGGGCGGCAAAGAGCAGCACGGCAGCGGCGGCATGGCGCAGCCCCGGTTGAAAATCCAGAAACAGCAGCGCTCCGCCGGTAACACCCAACAGGGAAAGCAGGCCCGGCAGGCCCGGCCCTGCGGCGGCGGCCGCCGCCAGACTGAAGGGGGCGTACAGTCCTCCCAGCCGGGCAGCGGTGAGGACGCAGCAGAGCGCCGCCTGCCCCAGCAGCGTCAGGATGCGGCGGAGCCGTCTGCCGGGCAGCGGGAGGTGAAACTTCATGGACAAGCCCTCCTTTTTCCCCTATTGTAGCCACCGGCGGCGGGAAAAGCTGTCGGGAAATGGAATCCGGCGGATTTTTCCGTGGGAGGCGGTGTTTACGGCGGCAGAAAGCTGTGATATAATGAAGAAACCTTGACAGAAAGCAGGTGGCCGCTATGAAAGCGCAGCGTCCCTATCCGCAGATCACCATCACCCCCAAGGGGGAGGCCGCTCTGGTGGGCGGACACCCATGGGTCTATGAGGGGGAGGTCACGGGACTCAGCGGCCCCGTGTCCGACGGACAGCTGGTGGACGTCATCAGCCGCCGGGGCAGTTGGCTGGGCTGCGGCTTTTTCAACAGCCGCTCCCGCATCCGGGTACGGGTGCTGTCCCGGAACCCCAACGACCGGTTCGACCGGGCCTTCTGGCGGCGGCGCATCCAGTACGCATGGGACTATCGCAAGACCGTCATGGGGCCGGAGGATAGCCGCTGCTGCCGGATGATCTTCGGGGAGGCCGACGGCTTCCCCGGTCTGACGGTGGACCGGTTCGAGAGTGTGCTGGTGGCACAGGTGCTGTGTCTGGGCATGGAGCTCATCAAGGAGGAGCTTTTCTCCCTGCTGCTGGAGGTGCTGCGCTCCGACGGACAGGACGTGGTGGGTGTATATGAGCGCAACGACGTGGCCATCCGTGATCTGGAGGGCATGGAGCAGGGCAAGGGCTGGCATCCTGTGGACGGTGAAAAGGCTCCGGACTTTACAGCGGTGGATATTGAGGAAAACGGCATCCGCTACACCGTGGACTTTGAAAACGGGCAAAAAACCGGCTTCTTTCTGGATCAGAAGTACAACCGGCAGGCGGTGGCCAAGCTGGCCCGTGGCCGGACGGTGCTGGACTGCTTCACCCACACCGGCTCCTTCGCCCTCAACGCCGCCATGGGCGGCGCCGCCCACGTCACCGCCGTGGACGTGTCGGAATCCGCCGTGGAGATGGCCCGGGCCAACGCGGAGCGCAACGGCCTGGACGGCGTTATGGAATGTGCAGCGGCCAATGTCTTTGACCTGCTGCCCGCTCTGGAAAAGGAGCCCAAGCGCTACGACTTCATCATCCTGGATCCGCCGGCCTTCACCAAGTCCCGCAAGACGGTGCACAACGCCCTGGCCGGCTACAAGGAGATCAACTACCGGGCCATGCGTCTGCTGCCTCGGGGAGGCTATCTGGCCACCTGCTCCTGCAGCCACTTCGCCACGGAGGAGCTGTTTTTGAAGACGCTGCGCTCGGCGGCCAAGGACGCCGGGGTGCAGCTGCGGCAGATCGAAGCCCGGCAGCAGGCCTGTGACCACCCCATCCTCTGGGGGGTGGAGGAGACCAATTATCTGAAATTCTACCTCTTCCAGGTGGTGTAAGGCTCCGCAGCTTTTCCGCTTTTACCAAAAAAACCAGGACGCGCGATGGCGCGTCCTGGTTTTTTCTTGTTCCGGAATGGACTCAGCCGCCCACTTCCACCACATAGACCACGCCGTCCTTGACGTGGAGGTTGAAGGTGTCCGCATAGGCCCTGGCCTCATCCAGGGTGATCCACATCCGTCCGTCGGAGTTGTAGCACAGAACGGTGTTGGGATCCAGGGTATACGTCCTGCCGCCGAAGGTCACGGCGGAGGTGCCGATCCAGGAGCTGCTGGGCACATTGCGCAGCTCCGTCAGCTTGGACATGGATACGAAGCCCG
>ENA-OZBH01000891-OZBH01000891.1-human-gut-metagenome-genome-assembly--contig:-NODE-891-length-11232-cov-5.417554_pt1 | contig 11232 bp, 10 predicted proteins | sample MGYA00243978_ERZ653518 | MGnify/ENA primary metagenome ERZ653518 (study PRJEB26926, sample SAMN06164923) | human gut metagenome | biome: ENVO:00009003; feature: ENVO:2100002; material: ENVO:00002003... | reverse complement strand
ACGAGATTACTACGCGTCTCGTGGGCTCGGAGATGTGTATAAGAGACAGGCCATGCTGGCCGACGACCCGCTGCTGGAAGCGCCGGAGCACGCACTGCTGGAACAGCAGGTGCAGCAGATGTTCGAGAAAGCCGGAGCCATGAACTGATCCGGAGGTTTTTTGCGCACAAGCAACAGCAAATGCAAAAGCCGCTGCACGGCTGGTGCAGCGGCCCCTGTTATCGAACGGAACGCTTTGCGTGCCGTTCGCCCATGCTTATCACATCGCAGAACACGCAGCGGCTTTTGGTGGAAAGCTGGGTATCCTTATGGTAGCAGCCAAAAAACCACTTGTCGTAGGTCAGCTTCAACAAAATTTTATCCAGAAAGCTGTGCAGCTGGTTGGTCTCGCCGCTGGCAAGGGCGGTAAAATCCAAAAATCTGCTTGGCGCATCGTGGGTCAGCACATAATCCACTTTGTAATCGCACGCTGCAAGGTTCTCCTCACAAAAGGCGTATTCCTCCTCCGAAGGCATTTCTTCCCTCCACCAGTTCACGCCGGGTTCCCGATCCTCCACATCCTGGCTTTCCGCACCGCCAAAGCACAGGTATTTTTTGTTCTCCAATTCCAGCACACTGCCGCGGCACACATGGTACACATTGCCACCCAGTGCCTGCACCTTCCCGCCAAAGCGTTCCTCGGTGGGATACTGCTTTAAAAGGTCGTAGTTTTCGTGGCTGCCGTCCAGAAACAGCAGGGTATACGGGCGCTTGCGCAGCCAATCCAGCTTTTTCTGTTCCTCCTTGCTGCCGTCCCACACAAAGCCAAAGTCGCCCAGTACCACCACGGTATCCCGTTTGCCCAGCCAGCGCAGCTTGCCGTGCTTGAAGCGGTCGATGTCGCCGTGGGTGTCCCCTGTCAGATATACCATTCCTGTCCTCCCTGACCGGATGTGAAATCGGCACAATAAGCCTTGTCACACCCCGCCAAACCTGTTATTATAAAGAATACAGCCTTCCGCTGTGATCTCGTTCTTACCCGGCGCACGGCGCTTGTGCCGTGCTGCCTGTTGTTTTATATTATCGCTTTTTAAAGGAATTGTCCACATGAAACGTATTTTTGCGCTGGTTTTGTCGTTCGCTGTCCTGTTCAGCTGCCTTGTGCTGCCCGCCGGGGCTATGTTCGATCCCACCCCGGTCTATCAGGTGCAGGCACAGAGTGCCTATATCGTCAACACCGATACCAATATCATCGTCTATGATAAGGACAGCACAAAGCAGGTATCCGCCGGTGGTCTGACAAAGTACATGACCATTGCCCTGCTGCTGACCAACTATGCCGACCATCTGGACGACACCTTCCAGATGCCCTTTGCCATCTCGGATTACGTTTATAACACCAACAACGCCGATATGCGCTCCAACGAGACCTTTACCTACCGCGAAGCCATGTACGCCATGCTGACCCGCAACGCCAACGAAGCCGCCATGGGCCTTGCCTATGCCCTTTCCGGCGGCGACCTCGCGGGCTGGGTGAGCCAGATGAACACCCTGTCCCAGCGCATCGGCACCACCGGCAGCACCTGGACGGATGCCTGCGGCATTGACAGCGGCAACGTGACCTGTGCCGTGGATATGTACCTGATCCTGCGCTATCTGATGAGCTTTGATGCCTTTGTGGAGGTTTCCGGTGCGCCCAGCTTTACCATGCCCGCCAAAGAAAAACACCGTTCTTCGTCTGTTCTGGTCAGCCAGAACGCCGCGCTGAGCAAATCCAGCGGCGGAAAATACTACCGCAGCGCCATGCAGGGCGGCATGTGCGATGTGACCGCATTCAAAAGCGACAGTGGCAATCAGAGCTATGTTTCATGGGCCAATAAGGATGGTGCCACCTATATTTTCTGCGTGATGCAAAGCCCGGACACCTGCGACGATTTCGGCTACGCCAACCGTCGCCCGGCCCTGTGCGAGACCGTGAAGCTGATGGACTGGGTGTTCGACAGTTTTTCCATTCAGGCCGCACTGGACACCGACCTTACGCTGGCCGAGATCCCGGTGAAGTATTCCTCCGATACCAGCTCCCTGCAGCTGTATCCCGCCGACAGCATGATGACCCTGCTGCCTTCCACCGGCGACGGCAGCGTGACCCAGAAATATTTCCACCTGCCGGATTCCGTGTGTGCCCCTGTCCAGCAGGGCGATGTGGTGGGTACCGTGGAGCTGAAGCTTGCCGGTGAGACCATTGGCGTGGTGGACCTGATCGCCGGGCAGGATGTCAGCCGCAACCCGCTGCTGTTCACTGTGGCGCGTTTTCAGGAATTCTTAGGCAGTCTGTATCTCAAAGTTGTAATAACACTGAGTATTATTTCCATCATCATCTACTTTGCGTGGGTCCTTTTGAACAACTGGAACCGCCGCAAGCCCACCAGAAAGATCCGCCGCCGCTGAGCTTTACACCGTTCAGCTGCATTTTGTGGAAAAGTGATGCAAAAAGCCCCGTCAGCCTTTTCAGGATGACGGGGCTTTTGGTTGCGCCAGCAGGAGTCGAACCTACGATGGGGGAGTCAAAGTCCCCTGCCTTACCGCTTGGCGATGGCGCATCGTGCAAGATATTATACCATATTCTTTGTTTTTCCACAAGGGGAAGGTTCCACTTTTCCGCTTTTGCGGCGGCTCTGTGCCGCCTTTTGCAGCCTGCAATTTGTGAAAAACCAATTTTTTTCATCATAACAACAAAATGCGCCCATTTTGTTGCGCTTTTGTTACGCTATATGTGGTAAATATAGGATTGAATAAACCTCCTCTTCCCGGCTTTTTCGTCTACTGCCTCATGGCGGGGACATCGAGGTCTGTTCTGGTGTTTCCGTTCCCGGCAGGCACCACATCCCAATTCGTCAGGAAAGCGAGGAGTCATATGAAAAAGATCTTGAAAATGCTGGTCCTCGGTCTGCTCAGCGCTGCACTGCTCTGCTGTGCACTGCCCTCTGCCTTTGCCGCAGAAGACAAGGATTCGCAGGTCTACACCATTGGTCTGGATGCCATGGGCGGCAGCAGCTCCGCTGTGGCAGTCACCACCAATCTGAGCGGCAAACTCAGTGCCCTGCCCGCGCAGCCTACGCTGGAAGGCTACACCTTTGACGGCTGGTATACCGAGCCGGTGGGCGGCACAAAAATCAGCACCTCTACGGTGTTTACCGGTGATACCACTGTGTACGCACACTGGACCGTGAAAAATGTCACCACTTCCACCAGCACATCCACGCCCGCTCAGCCGGAACAGACCGCGCAGGAATACGATGACGGCCCGATTCTGAGCGTTCTGACGGTAGCCGGTGCTCTGATCACCACGCTGGCCGTGGCTGCCTTTATTTAAGTCTTTTCACACACTGTATCAATTTTATCAATAGAAAGGAAAATCTCCATGTCTACTATGAAACTGCCCGCAAACTATGCCTCCATCAGCGAAGAGGAAATGGTCTATCTGGACGGTGGTGCCCGCGACGCTTACAACAGCTTCCTGAATGTCGGTAAGGTGTTCAACGCCATTGCCCGCATCTTCTCCGGTGCAAGCTCCATCATCAACAATGTCAACGTGATCTACCAGTCCTTCCTGACTCTGGGCGATCTGCTGAAGAGCTTCTGATCCGGCTTCTATTTTCATCTGTTTTTCAAGAACTGTCTCCGTTGTGGGGACAGTTCTTTTTGTTTTTAACGCATTTTAATCGTTTACATCAAAAGAAACAATTTTTCTTTGGCTTTGGCAAAAAAATGCACGGAAAAGGCATTCTTGTTACGCTTTTGTTACGCATACTGTGCTAACATATAAGGTGGAAGGTCATTCATCAAACTGGCGCTTTCACGCCGAAAACTGATATATCAAATGTGGTTTTGTGGTGCGAAAATTTTCGTATTTGTCGAAAGTTTTCGTTCGCCCAATCCGACCACTTTTTGCGGGAGAAATCGATCATTATGCCAGACCGTGAACTGCGGCACATGCGCCGCACCGAATTAGTCGAGATCATTCTGGCGCTCAAGCAGAGCGAGGACCGGCTCCGGGCAGAAAACGCTGCCCTGTCTGCCCAGCTGCAGGAACGGCAGATCCATATTGAAAACGCAGGTTCCATTGCGCAGGCTGCACTGGAGCTGAACAAGGTGTTTGAAGCGGCGCAGGCTGCGGCTGATGAATACGTTGCATCGGTGCTCGCAGCAAACAAAAACACCGATGCCGCTGCCAGCGCTCTGCGCGCTCAGGCGGAAGCCGAAGCCCAGCAGATCCTTGCACAGGCACAGACCGAGGCTGCGAACCTGAAGGCCCGTACCCAGCAGCAGTGCGACGCGGAAACGGAAGCCGCCGCACGCAAGCGCGCCCAGACCGAAGCGGACTGCAAGGCAATGCTTGCCCGGACGCAGCAGGAGATCCAGCAGCGCCGGGCCGCTTTTGACCGCCGGGCCAGCGAACTGCTGGACGGCTATCACAGCACGGAATTCCTGCCGGAGGAGCGTGCCAAATGAAAGAGCAAAAGATCAGGTTCACGCCCATTCCATCCACAGCAGAGGTGGAAGCAGAGCGCGAACGTCTGGCCTACCGCAGCCGTTATATGCGGGTGCTGCGCAGCACGGTCTACACGCTGCTGGTGGTCGCGGCCGTTGCCGTGCTGCTGGCCACCCTGTTTCTGCCGGTGCTGCAGGTCTCCGGCGACAGCATGAACCCCACTCTGCAGGACCGGGACATCATTCTGCTGGTCAAGGACAGCGACATGAAGACCGGCGACCTTTGCGGATTTTACTGGCAGAACAAGCTTCTGCTCAAGCGCATCATCGGCCTGCCCGGTGATGTGATCGAACTGGACGAGGACGGTGTGGTCACTGTGAACGGCCAGACGCTGGATGAGCCCTATGTAGATGAACTGGCTCTGGGCGAATGCGACATCAAATTTCCCTATCAGGTGCCGGAAAACCGGTATTTCGTACTGGGTGACCATCGGGCCACCTCCATTGACAGCCGCAGCAGTGTGATCGGCTGTGTGGAAAAAAGTCAGATCGTAGGCAAGGTTTTTTTGCGGGTATGGCCCTTGTCCAACTTCTCGTTGATCCACTAAGGAGGTTTAGGAATCATGCGGGATATTGTGAAAGAATATCAGAAAAAGTTCCGTCGGAACCACCAGCGCGCCAGACGCTATACTGCGCTGCTGCTGGCACTGGCGCTTACCACCAGCCTGTTCGTGAACTGGCAGCTGCACGGCGTGGGCATTGCCAAGACGGCCGATTATCTGTGCGGCGAGTTGGAGCACGAGCACACCGCTGCCTGCTATGAAAAGCAGCTGGTGTGCGGCTATGAGGAAGGCGAACCGGAGGACTGGAACGCCACCATGACGGACGACGGCATGTCTTTTGATGATACATTCGACATGGATGATGATGCGTTCGGCGTGGATGCGGATGATCCCGGCATTGCAGCCCATTCCGCAGAGCCGGAGTACATCTTTGTGCCCCATGAGCACACCGACGACTGCTACCAGGAAGTGCGGGAGCTGACCTGCCTGGAAGAAGAGCACACCCACGACGACAGCTGCTACACCACCACCTATGAGCTGGTGTGCGGTCTGGAAGAGGGCGAGCTTGTAGAAGAAGTGAACCCCGATTATGACCCGGTGGCCCTGTTTGAGGAGCCGGTGGCCGCAAAGCCCGTGGTGGTCGATCCTGTGATCGAGACCCCGGTGCACCACCACACCGATGCCTGCTACGAGGAAGTGCTGGTCTGCGACCTGCCGGAGCATCACCACACGGTGAACTGCCTGTCCGACCCGCTGGACGACATGCAGGACGAGGACGAATGGCTGGCACAGACCGGCACCACGCTGAGCGGCAACTGGGCCGACGACCTGCTGGCCGTAGCCGAGAGCCAGCTGGGCTATGAGCAGAGCGAGCGCAACTTCCAGCTGGACGATGCCGACGGCGAGACCGTGCGCCACTACACCCGCTACGGCAACGACTACGGCAACGACTACGGCCCATGGGACGTGATGTTCCTTTCCTACTGCCTGAAATATGCCGATATCCCCCAGAGCGCTATCCCGCAGGTTTCCAGCGTGCTGTCTTTGCACAGCCAGCTGCGCAGCGCGCTGTACAACGAAGAGACCGGCAGCGGCTATGCCATGGATTTTGACGGTGATCTGCCGTCTGATGCCGCAATGCCCGGTGATATCGTCATTTACAATGGCACCGTGACCAAGGCCGTGGCCGCGGAAAGCCAGCCGTTGCAGGTGCAGGATGATTCCGCCGATGCCGACATTGCCCTGCTCTCCATGGATGCTGCGGCCACCACCGACACCGCGCCCCACATTGAGGAATACACCGTGGATGCCAGCACCGTTGGCATCGTGAGCGATGTGGACGAAGATTTCGGCACCCTGACCGTGATCTCCGGCGATGTGGATGGCAAGGTGGCTAAAGTCACGCTGAATGCTTCGCAGGTGACAACGCTGGTGTCTGTGGCAAATGCGCAGCAGGCCGATTATGGCGTTGCTACGCCGGATTTCAAAGTCGAAGATGACGCGGGTGCCATTACCGCCATCAAAGGTCTGGATGCACTGAATTACCTCACTGCTCTGAAGGTGCAGCGCAAGAATGGCACTGAATACGAGGATACCAACGTCACCACCATTTCGGAGCTTCTGCACAGCAGCCTGACCGTCACAGATATCCCGGCCAAAGCGATCCAGGACAACGGCTACTGTGTCCATGTTAAGCTGCCCAAGAGCTTTGATGTGCTGAACGATGAGCTTATCTCCGGCAAACTGGAAGATACCGGCAATTATGACACCTGCGGCAGCTACCAGCTGCTCAAGGGGAATGACGGCTGCTGGTACGCCGTGCTGCGGTACGACCAAAACTATATCCGGCAGAAAGAGGCGGCAGACGCAGGCGCGGATACTTCCGATGCCAAGGTCACCAGCAACGTTTCCTTCAATTTCCAGTGGAACCAGAGCGAGGTCACCAGCAGCGGCTTTAATCAGATCGAGGTCAACAAAGATTACGCCCTTGATATCACCATCAACCCGGATGAAACCCCCGATGAGGATCAAAAAGACGATAAGAACTATGACCTTAACCAGAGCGTGAAGGACCCGCGCTACAATGGCAGCGATGCCTACCTGGATTACACTGTTACGCTTGTGGTCCAGAACGAACAGGCCGGCCCGCTGACGCTTGCGGACAGCATGACCCTGCCCACCGGCGTAACCGCCGAATATGTTGAAGACTCGCTCCAGCTCAGCATGGAAAACGGCAATACAACGCTCGGCATCACTTGGGAAGATGATAATGGTGAGCGCAAGATCACCTTGGGTTCTGCCGGTTCCCCCATTGCCGCAGGCACCTATTCTATCTGCTACACCGTCAAGCTGAAGGACGTTGGCGAAACGGCTGTTGACGGTGAAGTAATCAATAACATCAGGATTCTGGACACGCCCATCAGCGATGATGCCGAAAAGTCGGTAAAAACCGACAGCCTTGTGATCACCAGTCAGGCCGATCCGTCCGACTACGAACTTCCCTCTACCGGCGGGGCCGGTACCAAACTGTATACAGCAGGCGGCGGTGCGCTGATGCTTGCCGCTCTGGTGTGCGGGGTTTGCAGAAAGCGCAGACGCGAAAGGAGGGCACGTTAAAAAGCCTGCATCCTTCCTGACACGGCGGCAAAATTGATTCTGCGCCGGAAGCAGACCCTGAAAATAGGAATCAGAAAAACTTGAAAGGAGACTTTCGCAAATCATGATGAAGAAAGCAATCAAAAAGCTGCTGGCCGCACTGCTGGCAGTTGCCATGGTGTGCGCCATGGCGATCCCGGCGTTTGCATACAACACTGAGGAGAACCTCAACGGAACCCACGGTTACAGCGCTTTCCAGATCTTCAAGGGTGTTATTAGTAAGGACAATATGACGCTTTCCAACGTTGAGTGGGGCAGAAACATCCCTCATTATGAGGATTTTCTGGCCAACTTGAAGGAAGATCCTACCCTCAAGATTCCGTTTCAAGACGCAGATAACCTCCAGGATGTTCTTGCGGTTATCAGCCAATGGAGTGAATCCGATAATAACAGCATCGCTTTTGCGCGCTTTGTATGCAGCTATCTCTACCCGGATGCAAACGCAAACCCGAAACCCGTCTATACAGATCACACCGGTGGCTTCAACATTCAAGAGCCAGGTTATTATCTGATCGTTGATACTACCTACTTTAACCCTGGCGATTTCTATCATGCCTACAATTCCTTCTTCCTGCTGAATGTTCCCCAAGCACCCTATGTCGTTTTAGTTAATCATAAGGTTGTAAAGCCCTATGTTGAGAAGGAAGTTTATGACAATCAGGATGGCACCAACGAAGCAGGTTTTGGTTCCAGCGCTGACCATGCGATCAACGAAGAGTTCCAGTTCAAGCTGACCGCTACCTTGCCCGCAAGCCCCGACCGTGCTTACGATTACTATAAAGAGTACGCTGTTTTGTTCAATGATACCTTGTCCAATGGCATTACTTATGACAGACTCGATAGTGTAGTCATTAAATCCAATGGCATTCCCTATGATATCACCAACGATTCTTCGATGTATGAAGTTGATGATAGCCGTCTTGAAAGTGATCACTATTTTGTGGTAGGCATTCCTGATGTCAAGGCCTGTGGAGCAGGGCTCAATTTGAATGACGGCGCTACTATTACGGTCACCTATACTGCACACCTGAACGACAACGCCGCTGTCAATTCTACAAGTGGCTCTACCGATAACAAAAACAAAGTACAGCTCCAGTACTCTAATAACCCCAGAAATAGCGCATACTGGGGCTTCACTCCCGAAAGCGAAGTCCGTGTGTACACCTACCAGCTGAACAACACCAAGTATCGCGATGATGATACCACGGGCAACGAGTTGGCGGGCGCTGGTTTCCGTCTGTACAGCGATAAAGATTGCACTGAGGAACAGGAGATCAAGCTCAAGAAGAATACTACTGACGGCACTTACTCCCCCTACTTTGGAACGGATGCTGGCGATGAGATGTTCTCTGACGAACATGGTCAGTTCAATGTCAAGGGTCTGGACGCTGGCACCTACTACCTGAGGGAGACCAAAACTCCTGACGGTTACAGTGCCTGTGCCGATAAAAAAATCGTCATTTCTGCAACGCACACCGAATACAATGTTAATCTGTCCGGTGAATCCAACCTGAATAATAAAATCATCAACATAAAAGCCGGCGGCATTACCCTGCCCTCCACCGGCGGCATCGGCACTACCCTGTTCTATGTGGTCGGCGGCGGCCTGATGGTTGCGGCCATCGTTCTGCTGGTCACCAAGAAGCGCATGGAGAACAAGTAAGCTCCATTTCCCCCAAGAACCCGGAGCAAAGGGGCCGCAAGGCCCCCGCTCCTATCCTTATAACATTAGGGAGTAGCCCATGAAAAAGAACAAAAGCACCATCATCCTGATCCTCGTCTTTTTCGTGGGTCTATCCGTGATGTTATACCCCACCCTCAGCGATTACGTCAACCAGCTGCATCAGTCCCGTGCTGTGGCCACCTATGCCGAGGATGTGGACAATCTGACCGATGCCGACTACAGCGCCTATTTCGAGGCGGCAGATGCGTTCAATGCGCAGATCGCCGCCGACCCGGACGCGCTGTTCCATGCCGACCGGTTCACCAGCTACAACGCCACGCTGGATGTCACCGGCACCGGCATTATGGGCTACATCACCATTGAAAAGATCGGTGTGGAGCTGCCCATCTACCACGGCACCAGCGATGGCGTGCTGCAGATCGCCGCAGGCCACTTGGAGGGCACCAGCCTGCCGGTGGGCGGCGGCAGCACCCACGCGGTCATTTCGGCCCACCGCGGCCTGCCCAGCGCCAAGCTGTTCACCAATCTGGACCAGCTGGAAGTGGGCGACACCTTCACCATCACGGTGCTGGACCGGGTGCTGACCTATGAGGTGGACCAGATCTCCATCGTTCTGCCCACCGAGACCGACAACCTCAAGGTGGTGGACGGCAAGGATTACGTCACCCTGATGACCTGCACCCCCTACGGCATCAACTCCCACCGCCTTCTGGTGCGGGGACGGCGCATCGAAACGCCGGACAAGCTCAAGCACATCCGTGTAACAGCCGATGCCATCAAGATCGAACCGATCATCACAGCTCCCATCATGGCACTGCCCCTGCTGCTGGTGCTGCTGCTCTGGCTGCTGTTCTCCAACCGCAAACGCAAATCTACAAGAGGTGAAAAACATGAAACGCACTGATCTCAAAAAGCACGCTGCGGCCCTGCTTTTGGTGCTGTGCCTTCTGGTAACAAGTGCGCTGCCTGCCCTTGCCACCAGCGCAAACATCAAGCTGGTGGACAGCAGCGGCAATCCCACTACCGGCACCATCCGCGTTACGCTGTACGACAGCGCCAACGATAAGGCGCTGAGCGGCGGCAAGCTCACTTTGTACCGTGTGGCCGAGGTAAAGCGCCAAAACGGCAACCTGAGCTACGAATACTGCGGCGATTTCTACGGCTGCGGCATTGCGCTGGGTGATTTGACCGACAGCACCCTTGCGGCCCAGCTGCAGGAGTATCTGCCCCAAAGCGCCGAGGGCACCACAAAGACCATTGATGCGGACGGCAACGTGACCTTCCGTGGTCTGGAGCTGGGCCTGTATCTGATCGTGCAGACCGAGGCTTCCAAGGGCTATGAGCCGATCAATCCGTTCCTTGTCTCTCTGCCCATGGCGGAGGATGGCAAGTGGAATTATGCGGTAGATGCCAGCCCCAAGGTGGGTGCTTACACCCCCACCAAGCCGGACACGCCGCCTACGCCCCCTACCCCGCCTACGCCCGATTATCCTGATACGCCTACCCCGCCGGACAACCCGGATAACCCGGTCTCTCCCGGTAATCCGGACAATCCCGTGGCTCCGGGCCATCCGGACAATCCCGTGGCCCCGGGCCATCCGGATCATCCGGTAGCACCCGGTAATCCAGACAGCCCCGTTCTGCCGGGCCACCCGGATAACCCGGTAATGAGCAGTCTGCCGCAGACCGGTCAGCTGAACTGGCCCGTGCCGGTGCTGGCTGTCAGCGGTGTGGTGCTGTTTGCATTCGGCTGGGCGCTGGATCGCAAATACCGCACAGTATAATTTTCTTCTGATACAACAAAAAGGACCCGATGCATCTGCATCGGGTCCTCTTTTTCGGTTTCTTTTATGCAGTCAG
>ENA-OZBH01000888-OZBH01000888.1-human-gut-metagenome-genome-assembly--contig:-NODE-888-length-11295-cov-4.909875_pt1 | contig 11295 bp, 7 predicted proteins | sample MGYA00243978_ERZ653518 | MGnify/ENA primary metagenome ERZ653518 (study PRJEB26926, sample SAMN06164923) | human gut metagenome | biome: ENVO:00009003; feature: ENVO:2100002; material: ENVO:00002003... | reverse complement strand
ATCTACACAAGGCTATTCGTCGGCAGCGTCAGATGTGTATAAGAGACAGGTCTTACACCAGCAGGCTGTGCCGGAGTAGCCCTTCTTCTCCGCCGAGTATGTATATTCCGTGTAGCCCTCGGGGGCGAAGTCGGCCTGCCCGGGCTGCATCTTGGTCTCCTGCACCGAGAACACGTCCGCGTCCAGCGCGGCGAAGCTTGCGGCAAAATCGTGTGTCAGACAGGCGCGCAGCCCGTTCACGTTCCAGCTGATGAGTTTCATATAACGTCCCTTTCTGTTTTCAGGCCTTATATTTTTCTTTCCAGACGCCGCTGCGGAAGCGGGTCACGAAGCAGGTCACGCGGCAGACCCAGTCCACCACCATGGCGATCCAGACGCCGATAGCACCCATGCCCATCCGCACACCAATGATATAGCTGAAGCCCACACGCCAGCAGGCCATGCTGGCGATGGAGACGATCATCGTGAACTTGACGTCGTTGGCGGCGCGCAGGGCGTTGGGCAGCACGAAGGAGAGAGGCCAGAGCAGCATTGCAAAGCCCGCGTGGATGCAGGCCAGAATGATGGAGAGCTCCATCGTCTCGCCCGAAAGCTCGTAAATGCCCACCAGCGGCCGGACAAAAATCAGGATCAATCCATTCAGCACACCCATGACGAGATAGGCCCAGCCCAGCAGCTTCTTTGTATAATAGATAGCCTGCTCGTTATCCCCTGCGCCGATGCAGCGGCCCACGACGGTTATCATGGCAAGGCCGATGGCCTTGCCCGGGATGCAGCCCACACCATCGAGGTTGTTGGCGACGGCGTTGGCGGCGATCTGGACGGTGCCGAAAGTGGAGATCATGCTGACCACGACGATGCGGCCCGCCTCGAACAGACTGTTCTCAAAGGCCGACGGCACGCCGATGCCGAGGATGCGCTTGGCCATACCGGTATCGAGCTTAACGGTCTTCGGCACCGTGAGGGCATGGCCTTTCTGGTAGCAGCGGCCCAGAATGAGCACCGCCGCGATGACACGGGAGACGACACTGGGCCATGCAACGCCATCGACGCCCATTTTCAGGCCGAAGATGCAGACCGCGTTGCCCACGATGTTGATGATGTTCATGAGGACGCTGATCTGCATGGAGATCTTGGAGTTGCCCATGCTGCGGAAGAGGGCCGCGCCTGCGTTGTACAGCGCGAGGAAGGGGTAGCTCAGGGCGGTTATTTTAAGGTAGAGGACGCCGGCGTCCAGAACGTCCGCGTCGATGGAGCCGTAGCAGGCGCTTATCATGGGTCGGGCGAAAAGGATGCAGACCGCAGCCACCACGGCGCCCAAGACAGCGCTCAGCAGGATGAGCTGGCCCGCACTGGCATTTGCCTTTTCCTGCTCCTTCGCGCCCAGATACTGGCTCACCACCACCGCGCCGCCGGTGGCCAGCGCCGCGAACAGCACGATGATGAGGTTGTTTATCATGTCCACGAGGCTGACGCCCGAGATGGCTGCCTCGCCGCAGCGGGAGACCATCATGGTGTCGGCCATGCCCACCGTCACGGCCAGGAACTGCTCGATGAGCAGCGGCCCCACCAGCCGCAGCAGGTCTTTCTGGGAAAACAGCGGCGTCCGCCCGTTGAACCAGCCGGCCTTTTCGCCAGCTGACGCATTTTTTAACATCTATATTCTCCTTTGTCGTTTGCAATATCACATCTGTTTTTCATTTCAGCGCAGACTTCTCATTTTACGCTATCATCTTAGCACAGCCTTCTCCGCCGTGCAAGAGCCGGAGAGCAGCTTACGAAAATTTATAGTGTTCTTGTTTGAAACACCCCGCCGTTTCGTGCTTCGTCAAATTGCCAGTGAATCTCTTCGAGATTTGTGCGTTGTGCCAAAAGTACAGCATCTCGCCCCTTTTTTGAAAGTTTTTTCAAAAAAAGGCTTGTAATTTTTCTGTAATCGTGCTATTGTTGTATCCAACAAGGGCAGGCTGTTGGATACATAGCATCCCGCGCCCCTGTTTTTCTTCTTGTTTTTACCTTCTTATTATTGCTATTTCCTTCATTTACCTTCTTATCATTTACCCTGCTTGCCTGAAAGGGCAAAAAAGCGATGACCCACCTGCACTGGGCCATCGCTTTTCTTTTTGTCGTTTATTCTGCGGTCAGCCGGGCAAACGCCTGCCGGACGTCGCCGGAGAAGTAGAGAGTCCCCAGCGCACAGACCGGGCCGTCGCCGCCTAGCTCCACAGCGCGGGCAACGCCCGCCGGGATGTCCGCCGCTGCCTCAGCCTTTCCGCCCCGGGCGCGGATGTGTTCTGCCAGCGTCTCAGCGGGCATGGCGCGGGGCGTGTGGGCCGCGACCGTGACGAACCGCTTTGCCAGCGGCAGCAGCAGTGCCAGCATCTCGTCCACATCCTTGTCAGCCATGATGCTGACCAGAAAGACGAATTTCTGCCCGGGGAAGCGGTCTTTCAGGCTCTGCACCGTGGCGCGCATCCCGTGGGCGTTGTGGCTGCCGTCCAGCAGAAACGCGGGCGTGTGCCGCAACAGTTCAAAGCGGCCCGGCCAGCTGACCGCTTCAAGACCAGTACGGATGGCGCTTTCCGGAATGTTCCAGCCATGGGCGCGCATCACCCGCAGAGCCGTGATAGCCAGCGCCGCATTTCGCGGCTGGTAGCTGCCGATCAGGGGCAGGTGCACATCCGTCAGGCCGTCAAAGTCGAACTCCACGGCGTCAAGGCTGCCGCCCTCGTATTTCAGCCTGCTGAAATCCACCTCAGTCAGCTCGGCATGCTTTTCAGCACAGACGCGGCGGATCACGGCGTCCGCTTCCGGCGCACCGCCATAGCTCACCACCGGACAGCCTTCCTTGATGATCCCCGCCTTGGCGGCGGCAATGTCCGCAAGAGTGGGGCCAAGCTCCTTCACATGATCCATACCCAGTGCCGTGATGACTGCGCACTCCGGGGCATCAATGACGTTGGTGGAATCCAGCGTGCCGCCAAGGCCCACCTCCAGCACCACGATCTCACATTTCTGCTGGGCAAAATAGAGCATCCCAAGCGCCGTGATGATCTCAAACTCGGTGGGCACATCTTCCATGGCATCGGCGGCGGGCTTTACCTGCTCCACCAGTTTCACCAGCTCTTCATCCGGGATCTGCACGCCGTTGATCTGGATGCGCTCGTTGAAGCGGTTGATGAAGGGCGAGGTGTACAGGCCCACCCGATAGCCCGCGGCCTGCAGGCAGGATGCTATCATGGCGGCGGTGCTGCCCTTGCCGTTGGTGCCTGCAACATGCACGAATCTGAGCTGTTTGTGCGGGTCGCCCAGTGCGGCCAGCAGGGTGCGGGTGCGCGTCAGGCCGGGCTTGTGGCCGGCCCACTGGACGGCGTGGATGTATTCCAGGGTTTGTTCATAGTTCATGGATTTTGCCTCACGATTTAGAATTGTCTCCGCTTCGCTCTGACAATATCAGCGGAAAAATATTTTTATATATAGCAACGCCGGAATGACTGCGGTCATTCCGGCGTTGCCTTTTCACGATAAGGAGCCGGGCGGTGAACAGCCTTTTGCTACCGTCAGCCTGTAGCTGTCGCACAGCAGATGGAGCACAAACTTGCCCGCACGGTTCGTCGCGTAAGCGACTCAAAATCGGCGCAACACAAAAAATCCTCTAGCGCAGCGACTTGGATTTTTTGTATGGAGCCCATCCGCTTTGGGATTATTAAGGGCGAGCAGCCCTTAGTTTGCAACGGCGACGACCGCGGCCAGCGGCCGAAACAGGGAGGAGCTGTTGGGGCAGCGGCCTGCAGGATGCGAGTGCCGCGCAAGGCACAAAGCAGACGCAGGGAGCCGCAACCCGCCGCCTCCCGCGCCTCGAAAGTAGCGGAGACCTTGCCGCGCTGAACACGCGGCATTTGCTGCGCAAACCGGTCTGCGGCTTAAAAGCCCCACTGGGGCTTTCATGCCCTGCGGGCACCGCCGTCCTTTCTGGTTCTCTTTTGGCACGCAAAAGAGAACATACCCGGCGGCGATGCCTTTTGCAAAAGGCATAAAACTTTAAACACGCGACCACTCTCTGTGCGGGAAGCATCCCCCGTATCATAAAAATCAGCCTTTATACAGCCCAAACAGCTTGAGCAGCTTCTGCCAGAAGGTCAGGGTCACAGCCGCTGATTCCGGCTGGGCTGCCGGGGCCGGGGCTGTGATGGCAGTGGTCTGCAACGCAAACTGCACCGCGCCCACCTCGGTGTTCTCTGCCGAGGTGAAGCTCTGCACCTCCCCGCCGCCGGAAAGACTGTTCAGCAGGCCGTCCAGCTGGGCACCCATGTCGATGCCGGAAACGCTGCTGCGCAGCTCGCCGGTGCCGCCGGTCAGCTGAGACGCCCCCTCCGCCAGCTGCGCAACGCCCGCCTTCAGCTGGGCTACACCGTCGGTGTAGGCGTTCAGGCCGTCGTCCAGCTGGACGTACTGGGCGGCAAGCTGGTTCACGCCGTCGGTGAGCACCGAGAGATTGCCCAGCATCCCAGTAAGCACACCGGCCAGCTGACGCACCCCGGCATCAAACTCGCCGTAGCTGCCGTTCAGGGTGCTGCTGCCCTCGTGCAGCTGGGCAATTCCGCCGTTCGCGGTGTCGAGATAGGTCTGCATGGCATCGATGTTGGCGGTGGAGCCCTGCAAAAGCAGGATCACATCCTTGAGCTGCGGCATCATCCACACCATGCCCTGCAGCTGCTCAATGGCCTTGGCGTTGCCCTCCTTTACCACGTCAAGGTCAAGGCCATTCTCTTTCAGGATGGCCTTGTAGGCTTCAAAGCTCACCTGCTGCTCCAGCTGTGCCGCGCCCTCATCCAGCCGGGCAATGCCGTCCCGGATCTGGGTAGAGGCATCCAGCAGGGTGTTCAGCTCGTCGGTGGAGGCAGAGATGCCGTTCAGCGCGGTCTGCATCTGGGTGAGGGCGGCACGCACCCGGGCTGAGCCGCCGGTCAGAGCGGCAGAATTGCCGTTCAGGGTGTCGATGCCCGCCTGCACCTGCGCAATGCCGTCTGCCAGCGCGTTGGCACCATCGTCCAGCTGCACGGAACCGCTCTGCAGCTGTTCCAGCATCCCGGTCAGGTCCATATCTCCGAGGTCGAGGTTCAGGTTCAGCCGCACGCCGTTCAGGGAAACGGCGTCCATGGCAAAATCCGTCACATCGGCGGTGACGGTCACGTCGCTGTCCGCGCCCGGCAGCAGGATGTAGGAAAGCTGCTTTTTGCTGCCTACATTCGCCACCGTAGCGCCCGGCGCGCTGATGTTCCGGGCAAGGCCGGTGTCCAGACTCATGGTCACCTGCAGCGCGTAGTCGTCAAAAAAGCTGCCGGTGCAGTCCGGGTTGCGGCTCACCTGCAGCCGGATGGAAAGGGCACCGCTTTTGCCGCTCAGCTCGTCGGGGCTGATTTCTGCCCCGTCCAGCGTATAGGTCAGCTTTACCACCCATGGCAGGGCCGTGGCGGCGTCCATGGTGCCCTCATAATAGAGCTTGCCGTCCTCGGTCACATGCACCGTGACCGTATCGCCGCTCTGCTCCACGGCATCGCTCGTGGTCATGTTGCGCACGGCAGTGTAGCTGCCGTGGTCCGCAACGGTGTCCCCCGCCTGCACGGAAAAGCTGTTCACGGCGTACACGCCGGTCACAGCACCGGAGGCCGTAAGATTTGCATAAATGACCTCTTCCTTGGCAGCGGAGGCTGCTGCAAAGGCCGGCAGACTGCTGCCCGCCAGCAGGCAGCCTGCCAGCGCCAGCGCCGACACCCGGCGCACAAATCGATGTTTCATCTCGGTCAAGCCTCCTTCGGCTGTCTTTTCTTTTTTATAATGAGCGGGTCGGCCAGATACAAAAAGCCCGGCAGTGCCGAAAGCACGATGGCCAGCGACACCAGACTGCCCACGCCCAGAAAATTGCCCAGCTGGCCCAGCAGCTGGTTTGTGGAAATGGCTCCCATCAGGAAGCCCACCACCGCCATGGCGCTGCCGGTGGTGCTGACCGAGGTGGTCACGGCGGACACCGTGGCCGCAACGGCTTCTTTGCGGCCCAGCGTTTCGCGGAACTCCTGATAGCGGTCGGAGAAGAGGATGGCGTAATCCACCGTAGCACCCAGCTGCACCGAGCTGATGATGAGATAGGCAATGTAGAACACGTGCTGGCCCCGGAAGTACGGGATGGCCAGATTGATCCAGATGGCGGTCTCGATGCTGAGCACCAGAATGATAGGCAAAAGCAGCTGGCGCTTCATAAGGAGCAGGATCAGGAATACTGCGCCGATGGCCAGCAGGTTCACCTTGACCATGTCGGCCGTGATGGTGTCCATCAGGTCATAGGTGCTCACGCCCTGACCGGCCAGATAATAATTGTCCGGGTAATATTGCTGCACCGTGGCGCGCACCCGCTCCACCAGCGCAAAGGCCCCATCGCCCTCGGTGTCGGCATCCACCGTAAGCACCATGCGGGTGTAGCCGCCGGAGACCAGCAGCCCCAGCGTATCCCCGGGCACGAACTCCGGCGGAATGGACGCGCCTGCGTTGTCCACATAGGAAAGGATGCCGGTCACCTCCGGGATGGCGTGCAGTGCATCCGAAAGCTTTTGCTGCGTGGCGGTGTCGCCCTCCGGCACCAGCACAACGTAGGTGTCGCTGCGTCCAAAAGTCTCCTCGATGGCGGCGGTGTCCGCACCCAGACGGGTGTTCTCGCCAAACATGTGGGCGGCACCGTAGTAATACTGGTTCGAGTTGGAGGCCAGATAGCTGGGTACCATCAGAATGACCAGCACCAGCGCCATGGGCAGCATGATGCGGGCCACAAAGCGGCCAAACTTGTCAAAACTGGGCAGCAGGGGCCTGTGGTGGGTCTTATCCATCCACTGATACGCTGCCAGCGTGAGCGCGGGCATAAAGGTGAACACGGTGACAAGGCTCAGCACCACGCCCTTTGCCAGCGCAAGGCCCAGATCCGGGCCGATCTGGAACTGCATGAGCACCAGTGCCAGAAAGCCGATGACGGTGGTCAGGCCGCTGGACAGGATGGAGCCGGTGGATCTGCACAGGGCATCCACCATGCACGCCTCCGGGCTGGCATCCGGGTCTTCAGCCCGGCACTCCGCGAAGCGGTGGATCAGGAACACCGAGTAGTCCAGCGACACCGCCAGCTGCAGGATGCTGCCCGCCGCATTCGTCACAAACGAGATGGTGCCGAAGATGAGGTTCGTGCCGTTGTTGAGCAGGATGGCCGCGCCAAGGCCCGTCAGCACCAGCAGCGGCTCCGCCCAGGAATCGGTGGTCAGGATCAGGATGAACAGCACATACACCACCGCGATGGCGGCGATCTTTGCCACCTCGGTCACGGTGGAGTTGGTGGCAACGGCAGTGGAGACCGCCGCGCCCTCCAGCGCGTTGCCCTCCCCGATCAGATCCCGCACGGCAGCCACGGCTTCCAGACGCTTCTCGTCCTCCACCGTCACGGTGAACAGGGCGCAGCCATCCTTATAATAGCTCTCCACCGTGGCGGTGTCCTGCATCTGCAAAGGCACTGTCACGTCCAAACTGTCGTCCAGCCATGCAACGGAGGACACTCCATCGATGGCGGCAAGCTTTTCCTTGTACTCCAGCGCCTGCGGCACCGTCACATCCCGCACCATGACCCGCATGTTGGGGATGCCGCCGGTGAAAGCACCGTTCATCACCTCGATGGCGGTGGTGGAGGGGGATTCCGGCGGCAGATAGTCGTTGATATCGTAATCCACCTTTACCTGACGCACAGCGAATACGCTCAGCACAGCCGCCAGTGCAAACACCGCCAGCACCAGCCTGCGGCGGCGCACGATGGCGGTATAAAAACGTTTCATCAAAACAGGAGTTCTCCTTTCCGGATCCATAAAAAAACTTTTATCATTCTAACAGGCTTGATAAACGTTGGAAAGAGACAGTTTATGAATTTTGACCCTCAAATGCCGATTTTTTGATTTTTCTGCCTTGACAACAAAAATAAATTCTGATATACTCTTTTTCGGTTCATCGGAGGACCGTTTTCAACGTAATTTGAAACGGGCCGGATAAGATGCCGTGCAGACAGCGCCCCGCCGGAGGTTTCGTTGCCGTAGTGACGAAGCAGATCGAGGCCGGGCGTGCACTCACGGACATTTATCCGGCCCGTTTTTGCACCTTGTGCAGAAAGGAGGACGCTATGTCCAAGCAGCGGATCCAGCTTTCCGATCATTTTACCTATTCCCGCCTTTTGCGGTTCGTGCTGCCCTGTATCGGCACCATGCTGTTCACCTCCATCTACGGCATCGTGGACGGCCTGTGTGTCTCCAACTTTGTGGGCAAGACGGCCTTTGCGGCGGTCAACCTCATCATGCCGCTGCCCATGCTGCTGGGCACCATCGGCTTTATGCTGGGCACCGGCGGCAGCGCCATCGTGGGCATCACGCTGGGCGAAGGCGACCAGAAAAAGGCCGACCGCTATTTCACCCTGTTCCTGCTGGCGGCTCTGGTCTCGGTCAGTGTGCTGGCGGTGCTGGGCATTGTGTTCCTGCGGCCCATTGCCGTGCTGCTGGGCGCAAAGGGGGAGCTTTTGGACTATGCGGTGCGCTATGGACGCATCCTGATGGTGTCCCTGCCCACCTTTGCGCTGCAGAATATGTTCCAGAGCTTTTTCGTCACCGCCGAAAAGCCGCACCTCGGTTTCTGGTTCACCGTGGGTGCGGGCTGCACCAACATGGTGCTGGATGTGCTGATGGTGGGTATCTGGGGCTGGGGCGTGGAGGGCGCTGCCATTGCCACCTTTATCAGCCAGCTGGTGGGCGGCGTACTGCCGGTGTTCTACTTCATCGACCGCAGCAACTCCAGCCGCCTGCACCTGTGCAAGACCAGTTTTTACAGCAAAGTACTGCGGGATGCCTGCATCAACGGCTCTTCCGAGCTGATGACCAACCTTTCCATGTCGCTGGTCAATATCCTGTACAACTACCAGCTGCTGCGTCTGGCCGGTGAGAACGGCGTGGCCGCCTACGGCGTCATCATGTACGCGGCCTTCCTGTTCGTGGCGGTGTTCGTGGGCTATGCCGTGGGCAGTGCGCCCATCGTCAGCTTCCACTACGGTGCCCGCAACCATGCCGAGGTGCACAATCTCTACCGCAAGAGCCTGCGGCTCATCGCCGTGGTGGCTGTGACCCTGACGCTGGCTTCCATGTTCATCATCCCCTGTGTGGCGCGCATTTTCGTGGGCTACGATGCGGAATTGCTGGCCCTGACCAGCCGGGCCTTCCGGCTGTATGCGCTGAGCTTCCTCATCATGGGCTTCAACGTGTATGCGTCCTCCTTCTTCACGGCGCTGGGCGACGGCGTGACCAGCGCGCTGATCTCCTTTTTGCGCACGCTGGCGTTTCAGGTGATCGCCATTCTCCTGCTGCCGCTGCTGCTGGGCATCGACGGCATCTGGCTGGCCGTCACCGCCGCCGAGCTGGCAGCTCTGGCCGTGAGCGCAGCCATGCTCCTCACCAAGGACAAGGTGTTCCATTACCGCAAGGCATGATAAGATCCCCTGCTTTCTGCGAAACGGCGAAAAGCAGGGGATTTTTTTGGTGATTCTGGCTCTGCCGCTGGCAGCAAAATCGTGTTAAAATGGACACAGCCTTTATTTACTTTTTATGAGGAATCATTATGACATTGTTTTTGACCAGCAGCCCCAGCGGCTGCCCCTTTGAGCCGGGGCCGGATATTCCGGTGCTGGACACCAGCAACCACTTTGTGGCGAACCTGCGGGCCGTCTGGCCGGATCACGCCGTGCTGGGCCTTGCCATTGCGGCAGACCCCTATGCCTACGAGCAGAACGACGAGATGTGCCGGGTGTTTGCCCAGAGCTTTGCGAACGCCCACATGCCCCTGACGGCGCTTATTCCCTGCGATGCCCGCAATGCCGAGGAGATCGGTTCTCTTCTGCCCCAGAGCGGCTTTGTGATGCTGTGCGGCGGGCACGTGCCCACCCAGAACCACTTTTTTGCTCAGCTGGGCCTGCCGGGGCTGTTCCACAACTACCACGGCATCGTGCTGGGCGTGAGTGCCGGCAGCATGAACGCCGCCCACATCGTGTACGCCGCACCCGAGGAACCGGGCGAGGCCGCCGACCCGCACTACTCCCGCTGGATGAACGGCCTTGGCCTGACCGAGACCCGCATCCTGCCCCACTACCAGTTCATCCGGGATCATGTACTGGACGGGCAGAAGGTGGAGGACATCGCCCTTGCCGACAGCAAAAAGCGGCATTTTCTCGCTTTGCCGGACGGCTCGTATATCCTGTGCGCCGACGGCAGCGAGGCGCTGTACGGCAGAGGCTGGTACTTTGCGGACGGGATGATGGAAGAGATCAACGAAGACGAAGATGTGCTGCCTTTACGGTAAAGCGCGACAAAAGCGGGGCTTCTACGGCAGCCTTGACGATTAAAATGGCCTCCGCTGCGCTCTGGCCATCATCAGTGGAATTATTATTTTTATTTGCAGTTCCGAAACGCCTGCGGGCGTTTCGGAACTGCTTTTTCACGAAAGGGCTTGTAACGTCAAGCGGGCAGCCCATCCACAGTGCCGCTGTTTCCGTAGGAAACAGGCGCTGCAGATGCCGTTTTCCCTTGCGGCCTCTCTGGTGAAAATGCGACACCGGGCAGCCCGCAGGCTGCCCGGTGTCGCTCAATTTAAAATCATTTTTCCGCTGAATATGCCCAAAGCAACGCGGCGGGCATTTTTGATCGTTCCACGTTCATTTCCGGCGCAGGCAGACATCATTGCACATACAATGCGCACATCATTCCGCCGCAAGGCGGACAAACGGCGCAATGGCGTTGGCGTCGCCGTGGCGGACGATGGAGTAGGTGATGTCGCAGTAGGGCTGGATGGCGGTACTCTTTTCCACGGTGGAGATGAGCAGCACCTGCAGCTGCAGGCGGCGGAACAGCTCCATCATGGGGCGGATGCGGTCGCTGGTCATCTTGCTGAAGGCTTCGTCCAGCAGCACAAGACGGATGCTGTTCTCGCTCTTCTCATAGATCTGCAGCAGGCTGGCGCAGATGGCCACATAGAAGGGGGCCTGATTCTCGCCGCCGGAGGAGTCGCGGCTGACGCGGGACAGGTATGCCTGCTGGCCGGTGACCCGGTTCGTCACCTTGATGTCATAGTCCAGATAGGTGCGGTAGTCCACATAGTCCGAAAGGGTTGCACCGGCGGCGGTGCGTCCCTCCTGCCGGGCGCGGGTGTTCTCGTCCACATCGGCCATGATCTTTTCCATCA
>ENA-OZBH01000874-OZBH01000874.1-human-gut-metagenome-genome-assembly--contig:-NODE-874-length-11412-cov-5.893282_pt1 | contig 11412 bp, 6 predicted proteins | sample MGYA00243978_ERZ653518 | MGnify/ENA primary metagenome ERZ653518 (study PRJEB26926, sample SAMN06164923) | human gut metagenome | biome: ENVO:00009003; feature: ENVO:2100002; material: ENVO:00002003... | reverse complement strand
TACGAGATTACTACGCGTCTCGTGGGCTCGGAGATGTGTATAAGAGACAGCACGCCTTGGCCTTGACCTCCATGTCGTGCGTATCGATAGTTGAAGAGAGACGGATCTCCTTTGTTTCGACAACGGTTTGATTTCTGCGCTGTTCCTTTTCGCGCTTGATCTGCTCAAAACGAGCCTTGCCGTAATCCATGATTTTGCAGACGGGCGGGTTTGCGTTGGGAACTATCTTAACAAGATCGAGTTCCTTTTCGTCTGCGATTCTCAACGCATGTTCAATCTTGACAATACCAAGCTGTTCGCCTTTTTCGTCGATGAGTCGAACCTCTTTGTCACGGATCTCCTCATTGATCAACAATTCCTGAGTTGCTATGGGTTTCACCACCTTGAAAGAATTATTCAAACAAAAAACGCGCTGCCTAAGCACCGCGCACGCACAAATAAAATGTATTTGTTGCCGTTACTCTGCCTGCATAAATACCTGCGGCAAGTGAGAAGCGGGCGGCTTCTGCTTGAACATTAATATTATACGCAATTTTCAGCCGATGTCAACACTTTTTTTCGATTTCGGTTCAATATATTTCACACGGTTCAATCAGCGGCCGATGTCGGCTCTGCATCGCCGCAAGCCGAAATCGGGAGCACGGAGTCCGAATTCGGAATTTGAATGAAGGCAAGCTGAATCGTTTCATCAACAACATAAACCGTCAGCACCTGTTCGTCACCAAGATTGGCAAGCAGAACGTAAACATCCCCTGTTTTGTCAATGTCGGCATCAAATCCGCATTCGCGGGAAGCATCCGCAGCGCGAGTCATATCCGTGTCACCGACAAGTGCGCGAATTGAGGTGTTTTTGGCGAAATTGTGTTTATAAAGCTCATCCGCCTCGATATTGCAGCCGTGTTGGGCGAGGCTGCGCACAATGCCGCCCGAAAAACTGTTTTTTTCGAGAAAAAACCGCCAGGCAAGTGCAATGATAAGCAGTGCGGCAGCAATAACAAGCAGCGTCCGCGCTGTTTTAGGTTCGATTTTTTGGTGACCGTCCGGTACATTTCCGGGACTTTTTCTTAAATGGGTCTTCATCCCCGCAAATATCTCCAATCAGTTAAGTTAAATCAGAAGAGTTTTACAGCAGGCAAAAATCTTTGTGCAAGCGCAACGGCTGCGATAAATGCCGCAAAGATAATGACCGCAGCAAGATCTCCCATATGAAATTTGAGAACGCGCATCCGCGTCCGCCCTTCGCCGCCGTGATAACAACGGCTTTCCATTGCCATTGCAAGTTCATCGGCACGGCGAAATGAGTTGACAAACAGCGGTATCAAAATCGGCAGCATTGACTTTGCACGTTTAAAAACATTACCGCTTTCAAAATCCGCGCCGCGTGCAAGCTGCGCCTTTGTGATTTTATCCGCCTCCTCAATAAGCGTCGGAATAAAGCGCAGCGCAACCGTCATCATCATTGCAAGTTCATGTGCGGGAAACTTGATAATTTTGAGCGGTGAAAGCAGTTTTTCAAGCCCGTCCGTAAGTGCGATGGGCGTTGTTGTAAGCGTCAGAAGACTCGTGCCGCAAACAAGCGTTGCAAGGCGCAGAACGACAAAAACAGCATTTGTCAGACCGTCCGCATATATATGAATGATCCACCAATCAACAATCGTCTTCCCTGTTTTGATAAGAAACAGGTTCATAACAAACATCAGCGGCAGCAGCAGCCGCATGGGCTTAAGAGCTTTCAGCATATAGTTCGCAGGAACTTTTGCAAGCACCGTTATAAGCACCGTGAACAGAATCACAGGTATAAACATTTCAATTCGTTTAACGATAAACACCGCAACGATATATGCAATCATCAGCAAAATCTTTGTTCGTGGATCAAGCCTGTGAACGACGGAATTGCCGGGAATGTATTGCCCCAAAGTAATATCTTTAAGCATTATGCAATACCTCTTTCAGCCACTTTTCGAACTTTTCGTTTGTGTACAGTCCATCCGGAATTTTACAGCCCATACCGCGGAGTTTTTCAACAAGCTGCGCGGTTGCCGGCGTGTCAAGGCCGATTGAAGCAAGCTCCGCCGTGCGGGAGAAAATCTCCGTCGGCGTGCCGACTGCGTATACTTTGCCGTTATTCAACACCGCAATGCGCTCAGCGGAGCGGGCAACATCCTCCATTGAGTGACTGACCATTATCACGGAGCAGCCCAATTCTGCGCGCAAACCCTCGATAGTTTTCATAACTTCCCTGCGGCCGCTGGGATCAAGCCCCGCCATAGGTTCATCCATAACCAAGTATTTTGGGCGCATCGCAATAATGCCCGCCAGTGCGGCACGGCGTTTTTTCCCGCCCGAAAGCTCAAAGGGCGATTTTTCCGCATCCTGCTTTGTATCAAGCCCCACAAGCTCCATTGCCTCATATGCACGAGTGCGTATTTCCTCTTCCGGAAGTTTTAAGTTTTTTAAGCCGAAGCAAATATCATCATAAACCGTGCTGTCAAAAAGCTGATAGTCCGGATACTGAAAAACCATGCCGACAAGTTTTCTTCCTGCGGCTCGCTGTTTTTTTTCGTTCATGTCAAAGCCGTCAACAATAACTCTTCCGCTTGTGGGCTGAATCAGACCGTTCAGCTGCTGAATAAGCGTTGATTTGCCGCTGCCGGTGTGCCCGATGATGCCGAAAAACTCGCCGTCTTCAACGGTAAGGTTAATATTGTACAGCGCGGTGAACTGAGTTACGCTGCCGGGCATATATGTATGAGTCAGATTTTCAATAATAATGGGCATAATTCGTTTGCCATCTCCTCAACGGTCATTGCATTGCAGGGCTTAATGATGCCGCTTGCCGCAAGGTCATCGCGCAGCTCAACCATCGGCGGAACGTCCAGATTTATTTTTCGCAATTCCGTACCGCGCCTGAACACCTCCGCCGGTGTGCCCTCAAACGCAACAAGGCCTTCATTCATCACAATCACGCGGTCCGCAATCACTGCCTCCTCCATGTATTGTGTTATCATAATCACCGTAATACCCTTTTTGCGGTTTAAGTCTTTAATAATTCGAAGGATATCCTTCCGTCCGAGCGGGTCAAGCATCGCCGTTGCTTCATCAAGAACGAGTACCTGCGGCTCAATTGCAAGCATTCCCGCAATTGCAATGCGCTGTTTCTGCCCGCCCGAAAGCATATGCGGCGCGGATTTTGCGTAATCAAGCATGTCCACAGCCTCAAGTGCATCGTGAACGCGGCGCAGGATTTCTTCCGTGGGTACGCCAAGATTTTCCGGACCGAATCCGACATCCTCCTCAACCACTGTCGTCACGATCTGATTATCGGGATTTTGAAAAACCATGCCGACTTTTTTGCGTATATCAAGCGTTTTTGACTCATCCGCCGTGTCCATTCCGAACACAGTCACGCTGCCGGACGACGGCAGCTGCAATGCATTGAGCATTTTTGCAAGTGTGGATTTACCGCTGCCGTTATGCCCGACAATTGCAACAAATTCACCATCCGCAATGCTTATGCTGACCCCGCGGAGAGCCTCCGTTTCGGAGTTCTCGTATGAATATTTAACGTCATTTATTTTAATCATCAGTTATTCCGTATCAAAGCCGCCGAACTGCGGCTGTTCTTAACAATTCATTATACTATGCACCGCATTTCATAGCAAGTATATAAGAATTTGAAGTTTTTACCCATTATTTTTGAGAATTTTCGCACTCTGCCCCTCCGCAGCGCACGAACCCCGCAGGGCTTGCGCTCTGCGGGGTCCGCCGCCCGACAAAGTCGGGGTGAATCAATTCAGTTTGCTGCAATGCCGGCCTTTCGGCCGCACTGCACTGAGGTTAGGCTCAGTCTTCTTCCTTCTTGCGGAAGATAACAACGCCTGCGCTCGCAACGATCGCTGCAATACCAACGCCGATGAGGCTCATTGCGCCGGTTATAGGCGGATTGGGAGCATCGGTGGGAACTGCGGTGGGTTCATCGGTGATGCCGGGCTCATCGGTGATGATGGGCTCGCTGCCGACTACGATTGCACCGTTCTCTGCGAAGAACGCGATGGGCGTGTTCTCGCCGCCTACCGGCATGTTGAAGAATTCCTTAACGAGGATCTCGATGGGCAGTTCGGTGCCGTCCTCAAGGCCTTCCGCAACGGTGAAGTTCATCGTGAAGATCGTGCCGCTGCCGCTTACCGGGTTGGTGGGAAGCATGGAGCCGAGACGTACGCTGCCGGGAATGCTGGTGAAGTCAAGAATGTTCATGCCGCCGAGGTTGCCGATTGCATTCATGATCTCGCCGTTCTCAACGTTGTTGAGAGTCAGGTTCTCTGCATCATACTGTACCCAGATGTTCATGCCGTTTGCCTCGTATTCGCCGTTGATGGTGAGGTCAACGTTTACCTGGCTGCCTGCTGCAACATAGTGTACGCCGCCGACGCTGAAGATAACGTCACCGGGTGCGGGAGTTACAGGCTCATCGGTGATGGGTGCCTCAGTGATGGGTGCATCAGTGATGGGTGCATCAGTGATGGGTGCATCGGTGATGGGTGCATCGGTGATGGGTGCATCAGTGATGGGTGCCTCGGTGGGAGGTACGGGAGTGTTGGGGGTGCTGCCGCCGCCGGAAACCTCAACGAGGTCGAGGTTGAGCCTGAACATGTCGGTGATGTCATAGTGACGGAACGCAACCTGAACGGTCTGACCTGCGAAATCGCTGATGTCTACGCTGCCCTGCTGATAGGTGCTGGAAGCGGTGAAGTGACCGAGTTCGGCACTGGTGGTGCCGTTTGCGATTACATATACGCCGAAGGGTTCAGCCGCATAGCTGGGATCCTGACCTGCATACCAGAAGGTAACGGTGCTGCCTGCGGTGAATGCCGGGCTGATGAGCCAGTTGTCGGGAGTCAGCGCAGTGCCGCCGCCGAATGCGCTGTTCTGATAGGAAGCGGATGCCATGCAGTGGGTGCCTTCGTATACGTTGTAGTCGGAAGCGCTTGCATCCATCCATTCCCAGTTGTAGCCGTCGCCGTCGTCATCGCGGATGGTCCAGCCTTCAGCGAAGGGATCGGTTTCGAAGCCCCAACCGGTTGTTGTGCCGGGTTCGGGAGTTACGGGGTTCTGGGTGGGAGGTACAGGGGTGTTGGGAGTGCCGCCGCCGGGAATGATTTCAACATCGGTTGCGTCATTCTGGCCGAGGAGGTATACGGTGAAGTTGTAGGTGTAGCCTGCTTCGAAGGTGTAATCGTCTGCACGGCCGCCTACATTACCCTGGCTGGAAGCGATCCAGATACGGTCGCCGGGAGTCGGGTTGGTAAGGCACCAGTCATAAGTACCTGCGGGTACCTGGATGGTAACGGTGTTGTTAACAACAACGTTGCTGGTGGTGGTGCTGCCGTCTGCATTTACGGGAATCTTATACTCGAATGCATCGTACAGACCTGCGGGTGCGTTGCCGCTCTGGGTGAGAGGACCTTCTACGGGGATCTCATTGCCGAATGCGGTTGCATCTGCATCGAGGAGCATCTGATAACCGGAACCGTCGCCCCAAACATCGCCAACGGTGAGGCTGATGGTAGCGGTGGTTGCGCTGGGATCACGATACCTTGCCTTGATGGTCAGGTCGGAGTAAACGGGTGCACCGTTGTAGTCCCAACCCGTGAATACGTAACCCTCATGCTCGGGAGGTGTGGGGAAGTCGGCTTCATCAAGGATGGTGCCTGCTTCAACGGTGTAGCCGCCGGGGATGGGTTCGTTGGTGAGGCCGTCAACGAAGATTACATCGTATTCGGGAACTTCGATGGGAGCAACGGGCATGTTGTTCTTGGTGTAAAGAACGGTTACTTCTGCGCCGGTGCCGATGGTGCCGCAAAGGGTTGCTGCGCCGGTTGCGGGATCGATAACGAAGAGCTGACCCTTGTCGTTATCAACCTTGGAGTACTGTGCCCAGAAGAGCTGGTTGGTGTTGTGATCCCAAACAGTGGACTGAACGTACTCAAGGCCGTGGCCTGTTCCGCCGATCGCGGTGCAGTTGCCGTTTGTGAGGTTGATGGAGTAGAGAACAGCATTGGTTGCTTCGTAGCTGAGACCGTATGCATTGCCGCTGCCGTCGATTGCAAGGGTCATGATGGTTTCAGCACCTGCATTGAGAGCAGCAACTTCGGTAAGCGTACCGGTTGCAAGGTTTACGGTGTAGAGGGAACGACCGTCTGCATCGTTTGCTGCGATAGCGTACATCTCGCCTTCTGCATGGTTGTATGCCATAGCAACAACAACGCGGCCTGCGCTGGTGCCGGGGTATGCAACCTGGTGGGTGTCAGCGTTCATGATGTAGAAGCGGGTGTCGTTGGTGTCGCTGTCATACATGAAGCCGTATACATTGCCGCCTGCGAATGCGCCGCCGAAGGTGGAGCCCATTGCACCGAAGTTTTCGATAACGCTGGGATCATAGTCGGCAAAACCGCCCCAGATGCCGGAAGTGCCTTCGGGATCGAAAGCGATGTAGCCTTCAAGGTTTACAGTGGGCAGAGCCTCGGTTACGGTAACGGTTGCGGTTGCGGAAACGGTGGGATCTGCAACGGAGGTTACGGTAACGGTGGTGGTGCCTTCCGCAACGCCGACAACAACGCCGTTTTCGTTAACGGTTGCGATTGCGGTGTTTGCAATGCTGAAGGTAACGTTCTTGTTGAATGCCTCTGCGGGGAGAACCGTGTAAGCAACGGTTGCCCTGCGGCCGGCGGGAACGGTTACGTTTTCAACTTCGATGGAGGTGGGAACTACGGGTGCGCCGACGTATACATTGTCAACGTTTGCATAGTCGCCTTCCTTATCAACGGAGCTGTCCTTCTGGTAGGTCCAGGTGACGGTGTGTTCACCTGCGGTGAGCTCAACTGCATAGGTGGTCCAGGTTTCAACGCGGTTCCACTTTGCAACTTCGGTGCCGTCAATAAAGAGGTGGAGACCATCCCAAACGGTGTCGCCGGAGCCTTCGCCGAAGGAGCGGAAGTCGAACTGGAGGATGTCACCTGCTGCCGCGGTAACCGTGGTGGAAACCGTGGAGGTGGAACTTGCAACGTTGATGTTGGTGCTCTTGCCCCAGGTTTCTTCAACGATCCAGGGATAATCGCCGTCGGTGGTGAAGTGGAGGGTGCCGCCTGCAACGTTCATTGCCTCATCCAAGTCGCTGCCAGGACCGGGAGTGGGCGTGGGAACTTCGGTGGGGGTGGGGGTTACCGTGGAACCGCCGGTTACTTCAACGATCGCATCAACATCGGTGTGTTCAATGGGAGTGGAAGTGCCGCCCATGGGGAAGTTGTTGAACTCAACAACGTTGAGATCAAAGTTGTGTTCGCCGTTCACAGCGTCAGCCTTCGCACGGAAAGTGAGAGTGAACAGAGTGCCGTATGCGGTGAATCCGGCATTGGGCATCATTGCGCCGAAACGAATGCTGCCGGGAATGCTGAAGCCATCAAGAATTGCGGTACCGCTGTTTTCAATCATCTGGTTCATGACAGCACCGGGCTCGTCGTGCAGATACTCGAATGCATCGGTATCATAGTCAAGACGGAGGTTGAGAACATGTGCCTCGTAGTCGATGACACCGCCGATGTTCACTGCAACCTGGAATTCTTCGCCTGCCGCAACGCTTGCAGGTGCTGCAGCGGAGAATGTAACATCGTGGGGAACCAGCGTGGGTTCGGGGATCGTAGTGGGAGGTACGGGGGTAACAGGGTTCTCGGTGGGAGTTTCGCCGCCGCCGGAAACCTCAACGAGGTCGAGGTTGAGCCTGAACATGTCGGTGATGTCATAGTGACGGAACGCAACCTGAACGGTCTGACCTGCGAAATCGCTGATGTCTACGCTGCCCTGCTGATAGGTGCTGGAAGCGGTGAAGTGACCGAGTTCGGCACTGGTGGTGCCGTTTGCGATTACATATACGCCGAAGGGTTCAGCCGCATAGCTGGGATCCTGACCTGCATACCAGAAGGTAACGGTGCTGCCTGCGGTGAATGCCGGGCTGATGAGCCAGTTGTCGGGAGTCAGCGCAGTGCCGCCGCCGAATGCGCTGTTCTGATAGGAAGCGGATGCCATGCAGTGGGTGCCTTCGTATACGTTGTAGTCGGAAGCGCTTGCATCCATCCATTCCCAGTTGTAGCCGTCGCCGTCGTCATCGCGGATGGTCCAGCCTTCAGCGAAGGGATCGGTTTCGAAGCCCCAACCGGTTGCTGTGCCGGGTTCGGGAGTTACGGGGTTCTCGGTGGGAGGTACGGGAGTGGGCTCACTGCCGCCGGTGATGGTAACGGTTGCGTTATTTACAACGTTGGCAATGGGGGTTGCCTGACCGCCGGTGGGGAAGTTTTTGAACTCAGTGATGACGAGAGCGAGATCGCTTGCGCCGTTTGCTGCACCTTCCTTAACGCGGAGCGTTACGGAGCAGATGGTGCCGCTCTGAGTGAAAGCAGCGGTGGGCATCATGACGCCGAGGCGCATGGAGCCGGGGATGGTGGTGGCATCAACAAGCTGAATGCCGTCGAGGTCGATGATCTGGTTGAGAACATCGCCGCGAGTGTGGGACACATACTCGAATGCATCAGCATTATAGTTGAACTGCATGTTGAGTACATGTGCTTCGAAAGTGCCGTTCACGGTGAGGTTAACGGTGATTTCGTCGCCGGGGGTTGCCGTTGCGGGTGCATTTTCAACTGCGAATACAACTTCGCCGTCTGCAAACACGGGGATGGCTACAAGGGAAAGTACCATCATTGCCGCTACGAGCATTGCAAGAAACTTTTTCATGTGGTTCTCCTTCCAACATATTTTTTTGCAGCTTTTGCTGCTTCGACCGAGCAGACGCTGTTGCACGTCCGCGCCAATCGGACATTATTCTATCAAAAAAATAATGAATGTGCAATTCCCAAAGCAAAATGCTCTTTTTTACTTGGTGACATTTGAATATTCAATTTTCCCTTCACTGCCGTAAATATCGCGCATTCTATCAACATTCTCTTTTCGTAAAAATAAATAATATATTTTTAATTTCAGCCATAATCAACCTTAATTTGCACCAAATTACATTCCATCGCCAACTTATCACGCATATATCGTCCGCCGAACGAGCAGAATAAAGGCATTGGAACACAAAAAAGTCCAAAGCCTGAATAAACGGATTATTCTGAATACTGAAAGGAACAGAACAATGAATCGCAAGCAACAAATCAAGTGGCGGTTTCACAGATTCCGCCTTCGCTCAGCAGTTTTTATGCGCCGCAACGGACTTTATCTTGCCCTTGCGGGCTGTCTCGCCTCCCTCGGCGGCGCAGCAGTTTTGATTTTTACGGCCGGAGGGAACGATGCCCCGAATGCACCGGTCAACCGCTCGGACGACCAAAGGCTTGAAAACGTGCTGAACACTGTTTCCGCCGAAAGCGGCACTCCGGTGCCCGCCGTTGAAACGCCGGCCGCAGGCACAGCCTTGCCGCGCCCAACGCCGCTTGCACTGCCGGAATTCACGCCCATGCCCGAACTTTCGCCCGAACCCGAACCGACTGCGGACGGAATTTTGTCCGGATTGAAGCCGCCGGTTGACGGAACCGTTATGAAGAGCTTTGCAATCAACTCTCTGCTTTATTCGGAGACGCTTCATCAATGGATGACGCATCCCGGAGTTGACATAGAATGCAGCAAGGGCAGCGAAGTCCGTGCAATTGCGGACGGAACGATTGAAAATGTTTATGTTGACGACAGGCTCGGAGTCACAATCGTCATCTCTCACGCAAACGGCATGGCAAGCGTTTACTCCAATCTGAAGGCTGAGCCGCCCGTGAATATCGGCGACAGAATCACCGCCCGTCAAGTCATTGGCTGCATCGGCGACACGGCGATCAGCGAATGCGCGGAGCGGAGTCACCTGCATTTTGAAATCCGTGTCAACGGCAGCCCTGTCGAGCCCGAAAGTATTATAACCTTTATTAAGCCGTGAACAGTCGTGAACAGCGGACAACGAATCGGAAACAGGCATTTGCGGAAATGAGATTAAGGCTGTGAGCTTAAATAAAAGTCATATGCCTCCCTCATTTCCCCGCCGTTCACCGTTCCCGATGCCTTTTAAACCCGAAAAATCGTCCGCGGCTGCGGCACTTTTTTAATTGCAAAACTCGCCCGCGCGTTTTATAATAAGGTCAGTTTCAATCCGGCGCAGTTTCCGAACCGGATTCGCAGCAGATTTTCGAATGGAGAAATATTATGAAAACGCTTACCGTTATCCCGCTTGCAACGCCGCAGACCGTTCCTCAGAACTCACTCGAAGCGGTTAAATCCGTTGACCGACTGTATTTGCAGACAACGGAGCATATATGCGCAAATGCCGCACTCCGCATCCGTCCCGAAGCGGTTTCAATGGATGATTTATACAGCGAATGCTTTGATTTTGACGAATTGAACGAACACATTGCCGAAAGGCTTGCGGCGGCATTCGAATCCGAGAATGCGGAAAACCTCAACGTCGGCTATGCCGTCCTCGGCCGCGGCGTTGAAGGTGAGCTTGCCGCGCTGTTGTGCAGCCGTGCGAACGAAAACGGATTTACCGTCCGTTTCATGCCCGCGCCGGGCTTTGCGGAATCCGCGGTTTGTGCCGCCGCAAACTGCGGGCATATTGCGCCGTGGTCGGGTTATGATATTCGTTCGGCGCATTCCTTCAGTATAATAGGAACGGATTTCCCCGTTGTTATTGAAGAGACGGACAACCTGCTTATCGCGGGCGAAATCAAACTTCGGCTGAGCGAGTACTACCCGGATGAATCCGATGTTTTTGTCTGCACAATGAACAACTGCGGAGAATACGATGTTAATTGCCTTCCGCTGCACCGAATGGATCACCCGGAAGCGGAAAAGCTTTACGGTGCGGCAACCGTCGTTCTTGTTCCCCCCTGCGGGCTTTTGCAGCGTACACGCCACGGCATTGACGGGCTGCTTGAAGTTATGCATCGGCTCCGCGCTCCCGGCGGCTGCCCGTGGGATGCGGAGCAAACCCACGAAAGCCTGCGCTCCTCGCTGCTGGAAGAAACATACGAGGTGCTTGATGCGCTCGACAGCAACGATATGACTGCGCTTGAAGAGGAACTCGGCGACCTGCTGCTGCAAATCGTTTTCCATTCCGTTATCGAAGAAGAATGCAGCGACTTCACCCTGCGTGATGTCACAACGGGAATCACCAACAAGCTCATTTATCGCCATCCGCATGTGTTCGGCAGCGTTCATGTTGACGGCACGAATGACGTGCTTGCAAATTGGGAAAAGCTCAAGCAGAAAGAGAAGCACCAGCAAACCGTGGCCGACACTCTGCGCGCAGTTCCCAAAGCATTCCCCGCACTGATGCGCAGCTGCAAAATTCAAAAGCGCGCCGCCCGAGTCGGGTTCGATTGGGAC
>ENA-OZBH01000871-OZBH01000871.1-human-gut-metagenome-genome-assembly--contig:-NODE-871-length-11434-cov-4.109676_pt1 | contig 11434 bp, 6 predicted proteins | sample MGYA00243978_ERZ653518 | MGnify/ENA primary metagenome ERZ653518 (study PRJEB26926, sample SAMN06164923) | human gut metagenome | biome: ENVO:00009003; feature: ENVO:2100002; material: ENVO:00002003... | reverse complement strand
ACAAGGCTATTCGTCGGCAGCGTCAGATGTGTATAAGAGACAGGATCTTATCTCCTACCGGTTTCCATTGAGCCTGTGCACCCAAGGCCAGTGCCAATGCACAACATACAAATAAGGTCTTTTTCATGATTTATACTTTATGATTTGTGAATGATTATAATTTTCAATTAATAAACTCCGGAGCTTCCGCTTCTAAAGAAGGACTTGCCCCTTCAACTTCCGGCCAGCCATCTCTCCAACGGATCCGATCCAACATCAGGACTCGTCCGGTAGGATGTTCACGGCTCACGGCATGATAGAGAACCCAGTCGTTCCCACGGTCGTCCGTAACGATTTCCGAGTTATGCCCTGTACCGACAAAAGCATCATTTCCATGAATCAGAACTTCGTGATGATTTTCCATCATCGGTCGTCCCTGTTTGTCGGTGTACGGGCCGAACAGGCTGTCAGAACGGCCTACAACTGTAGTATAGGTACTTTTCAATCCCTCACAACAACTCCCTATCGAGGCAAACAAATAATAATAATCGCCCCTTTTATGGATGTAAGTACCTTCGTAGGCGGTTCCGGCAACCTGTTTCTTTTTGGCTCCGTCCCGAACAGATAGGCCGTCTCCCGACAACTCTATCCCATAGATACCGCGGAAACTACCCCAAAACAGGTATTTTTTCCCGTTATCCTCCATGAAAAATTGGTCTATAGAATTTTGAACTTGAATTGTCTTGCTTCGGAACAACGGTCCCTTGTCAATGAACGGCCCTTCCGGTTTGTCGGATGTAGCAACTCCGATCCCACAGGTCCACTCACCTCCCCAGACGGACATGGAATAATACAATACATATTGTCCGTTAATATAATTGATATCCGGTGCCCATAAGCCTCCTTTCGGCTCGAAGGTCGGACGTGTTTCTTCCGTGAAAGCCGTTCCGATCTCCTCCCAGTCCACCAAGTTGCGTGAACGATGGATCGGCGTATTGCGGATATCTTCGGTTGCATACAAGTAGAAATAGCCATCATCCGCTTTGATGATGGTCGGATCAGGCAAACTGTAATCGATCACCGGATTCCGATAAGTGCTCTTGGCTTCCACCACTGGTTCTTCCGCCGGCTCAGGACGAAAAGAGGGTTTATACATCTGCTTTTCCAGCATCTTCATAAAAAAGCCCCCCACTACCGAACGGGCACGCATGTTGATGGACCGGCCGTCGGTAGCCTCATACCAGTCGGTCAGGGGTACGCGAGGTTCGGTTTCATTCACATATTTATAGGCGGGTGATAACAAACGGGAGAAATCCTCCTGCGTATCTGCCAAGCACGCTGTCCATAAAATCCAATCAATCTTGGTATAGGTCTTGCGGCTGTCAAGCGGAAGGCCGAACGGCTGTTGCCGACTCAAATAGAAAGCGACCTCCTTCCGGGCGATCCTGTCCGGAAAGATATGCAAGCCCAAAACTCTATCCCAAACCAGATTATACTTCTGGCTCCAAGTATTTTCCCGGTCGAATGTCAGCCGGTAATGATCTCCATCATCAGCCATCCGCTCCCATTTCTCTGCCATCTCGCGAGCGGCTGAAACATACCTGACAGCCTGTTCCTTATCTCCCAACATCTCGGCCAACTTTCCATATCCGGCAATCCCTATGATCGCCTTTATCGAAAGGTTTGCATTATGGGCCAGGTGTCCGGCAAAATCATCCGTACACAACTGATTTTCCGGATCAAGTCCCTCTTTCAGCAAATAATTAGCCCAAACACCCAACGTCTTCCAATGTTCACGAGCATAATCCGCATTACCTTCGCGCAGAGCGATGGCAGTTGTCAGAATCAACATATTCCCACATTCTTCGACCGGCATATCGAAAGGATATGTCTGCCCGTTGGCATGAGGATAGGTTCCGACATCATGGGCGGCAAAAGGCTTGTTCCATCGTCCGCTTTCGCTGTAATGGAAAATCGGATTCAGCATTCCTTTCAATAATTCCGGATTATAAAGTAAGAACAAGGGGGCAGACGGATACGTCACATCAACCGTACCGATCGAACCATTGCTAAAATTCTCCTTGGAAAGAAACAACAGATTCCCGTCTTTATCTTCTATAAGTTTGTGGGCCGCCACCGCCTGGCGGTAAGCAATGGCACAAAGTTCTGCATATTCTTTTCCACCGGCTTTTTCCGCGTCTTCCATCAGACGAGTGTCGAAATGACGGCAGCGCTCCATAACCGAACGATATTCCTTCGCTGATTCTTCAAATGCCTGCCGGATATTTTTCTTACCGTTATGTTTCCAATACGCCATCCGGTTATCCTTGAAATACTGGATGGCATACAAGTCGTCATAGCCCACCATCAGGAACCCGGCCTTCGGAGAAGAAGACACTGCCTCCAAAATATGGCTGTAGACAAGTTGTTTCCGATCGCCAACCTCCATCACCGTCTCCTTTTCCACTTGTGCCGCCAAATAGAAATAACCCCAGTCAATACGGACATCATCCCCTTTGCGTAACAAAACAGCCTGCTCAGCCGTTCCTGTCTTCAAATAAGAAATACCGTTTTCCACCTCCCTCTCAACCATGACCGCCTGATCCTCCGTGTTGACGGCCAAAGATGAAAAAGCTTCGACACTCACCCGTACCTCATGCTTCTTTTGATCTGCCGAACGAACCTGCCAAGAAATATAATTGACCGGCATGGACATCCGATCCAAATCATCCAGCAATAACGGAGCCGTAAAAACGACATCGAGCAAAACCGGACCACATTCAAATGTATAATAAGTTTGCGTGGGAAGGACATTCACAGACAACTGTCGGGCAGCAGTCGCAAAACGAACCGATGCTCCCTCTTCCGGTGTTTCCTTTCCCATGAAACGATAAGAAACACCATCCACATCCACTACCCCCAACAAGGCCTGTTCCTTGCCAGTCCAATGGCGGGTCACATCAGCATTCAATTCATCTGCAAACGACCAAACGCTGGTATATGGATCTACGGAAATAAGCGGATAAGAAGGAGCGCGCAATGTGTTCCTTTTATCCGGCTCAAACAAACTCCCTGAACCGCAGGACACGTTCAGCAGTATCCCTTGGCAACAAATCAATAGTATCAGAAAGGCCTTCTTCATTTCTAATAAATATATATATAATTAAACACAAACTGACTTGATAATAAATCATGTGCAAAGGTATTCTTTCGCCTTCTATCACATTTTCAATTATCAATCATTTACTTTCAAATATCAATCAAAACTACATGAAATCAGCTTGATACGCAAAACCGGATAGGATAACCGTTTTTCAAGCATCCTATCCGGCAATAACCTTATCACTTCAACCGAACCACTGGCGAATAGATAGCCTGATCCGCTCCGTTAGCCAAAACACCGACACGAGCGTAAAGGGCTTTTGCCTTTACTATTTCGGTATTACCGCTAATATCGGCAGAAAGATTCACGCTACCGGGAACGACATCCGAGAAGTCCTGACGGTACAAGTTGTTGACATCATCCGCAAATTGCGTCTTGCTTAATAACAACATCACCCGACTGATCTTCGCATCCGGCACAATCCTGTTAATCATAAACGACGCGTTCATTGCCGATCCCGTAACAGACAATTGTTCGTTCGAAATCATAAAATACGGAGTAACTTCCAGATTCACTTCCGTATGTCCTTTCAAATTCACGGTTACGGACTCATGATTATTCACCCACGGTCCGTTCCCGTCTCTTGTCGTCAAACGATATTCACCATCAAACAAAAGAGCGGAGAAAGTACCATCTTGTCCTACAAAAACAGAAATCGGATCATTCTTCTCATAACCATCCTGATACAACTGCAACTGGACTGCTTCGCCGGTTCCACGCAAGTTCAAAGCCTGTCCCTGATAAGTAACTCTACCAACCAGTTTGGATTCCGGCGCATCAAAATTATCTTTTCCACAGCCGGAAAACAATACCAGCAGTAAAATTACCGAAAAAATATTAGATATAATCTTCATACTCATGCATTTTTAATTATTGATACGGGTTCTTTACCAACTTAGGATTATTGTTAACCCAGCCCAAATCGAGGAAGTTGTAATAATTCTGCATCCGGAAATAACGTGCATTCGGAGACATGAACAAGAAGTCTTCCACAAACACCCACTTGCCGTCATTCGGGTCACCCGGTGCAACCACACGATACGGCCAGAGGCGACGGTGACGAGCCTGCGGATCATTGTTGTTTCCATTCCAGACTTTATCAGCCAAACGCCAACGCTTCATATCCCAATAACGATGGTCTTCGAAAGCAAATTCAACGCGATATTCATGCACGATATTCTCAAATGTAACAGTTTCCAACGGCTTCACACCTGCACGATTACGCACGGCATTGATAAATTCGGCTGCACGTCCGTTTTCCAGTTCGAAAGACGCTTCGGCCGCAATCATATAGGCTTCAGACATACGGAAACGAGGCATCCACATTTCGGAATTACGACCACGCGTCGATGCTCCAGGAGTTTCATCAATAAATTTACGATAATAAAAACCTGTCTTATTAACATACTGTTCATTAGACTCTTTCGGACCGTTCAATGCAGTCAAAGCATTTCCATTGGCGTCTTTAGAGTCCAAATCACCAGCTATCAGCTCCCATTCTCCATTATTCTTTACCAACTGACCTGCCTGCAATACGACCGGAACACTTTTCAATTCCGCACCCGGATAAAGGATAGTTCCCCATAAACGAGGATCACGGTCTTTGAATGGAGCATCAGACGAATCATAAAACTTAAATGTCCCATTTTCAGAAGTCACGACCTTACTATCCGTCCCAGGGGTATCCGTATCAAGCAATTCATAGGCTTCAACCAGATTTAAAACAGGACCGCCATAACTATTGTCAATATCCTCCGCATGAGACTTAGGAATATTATATTTCGTAAACTCAACAGTCTGCCCCGGATATTTATAATCCCGTGCCCAAATAACTTCTGTATTATTGTCTTTTACGGATGTCGCCTCATAAAAGTTTAATCCCTTATTGTCCGGACGCCGATCCTGCAGAATATAAGGACTGTCTTTAATCACATTCTCTGCGGCAGCCAAAGCCGTTTTATAATAATCAGATGCCTTATCAGCCGGAATCCCAACTTCCCCTCCCTCTGTTCTAATCGGAGTTGACATTTTATTATTATAATTAGCGATCGAAGCAGCATAGACAGCGGCACGCGCTTCCAACATCTTAGCCGTCCACCTATTTGCACGAGCAGAATTTATCTGTTTCTCCGCCGGCAATAAATTATAAACAGCCTGGCATTCACTTATGATATAATCATACATCTCTGCTTCCGTCGAACGTGGGAACTGCATCGTAGTTATATCCATACCAGATTGATAATCAAACACCTCATCTCCGATTATCGGCATACCGCCCAAACCACGGCACATATTGAAATAACACCAAGCACGTAAAAAACGCGCCTCCCCTTCTAATGGAGCTTTCTCAGAATCTTTCAGGACTTCCGTTTCACGCAACCCTTTTAAAAACTGATTCACATTACGGATGAACGTATAATCATACACTCGCCCAAGATCATCTTCGAACGTAGAGCGTTGATCCGGTCCTCCATCCATTTTTGCCGCATCATCAATATAAGTCATGGAATAGCTATCATTTATGTGTTGTCCCCATGTTACGCGACCATAATAATTCGCTAAAACAGATTTAATCATCACCGCATCACCAAAAATCTGGTCATCCGTCATGATCTTATCTGGCTCACGATCCAAAAAATCACTACAAGCCGTTGCCGAGAACAAACAAACTGCCAAGGCCGACATTATATATATCTTCTTCATTTCTACCTAAAATTTAAGGTTTACACCAATATTTATAATACGTGTTGTCGGATATCCCAAACCATTTCCTTCCGTCGATTCAGGATCAATACCCGGAGCATTGGTAAATGTCAACAAGTTGGTCCCCGCCACATAAAAGCGCAGATCCGAGATCAACGCTTTTTCCACAATATGTTTCGGGAGCGTGTATCCTAACTCCAAATTACGTAATTTGACATACCGGACATTCTTTTTCCAGAAGGTACTGTTCCAATAATTACTGTGCGAACTATTTCCAATCAACAACATCGGATATTTTCCCGGTATCAATTCACTGTCTGCATCCCAAATATCAGACAAACGCCATGTGTCTTCCATATAATATTGCGGGTTGTTACCACCATCATGGAACGGGTTACGTTGTTCCCATTGCTGATACCAGGATCCCATCGCGCCACCGGTAAAATCGAACGCCAAATCAAATCCTTTCCAACCGAATGAAAAATTCAAACCGAAATTAAGAATCGGAGTGGAATCTTCCCGATATCCAATCGGACGTTCATCCAAACTATTAATCACACCGTCACCATTCACATCCTTATATTTGATGTCACCCGGACGAAGCGTCTTATTACCCTGACGGTCATTGTCGATCGGATAAGTGGCGATCTCTTCCCAACTATTGAACTGTCCGATTGCTTCCAATCCCCAGTTCAGATAACCGAAACGATGGTTCAACGAATTGCGATACACATCCCAAGAATTGGAGAAACGCGGTTTATACTGTTCCCAATCATAGAAACGGGAATACGTAATATTACCGCCGATAGAATATGTGAAGTCCTCTACCCGGTCTGTCCACCGAACAGCCGCATCATACCCCATGTGCACATCCGAATTCAAGTTTTCTTTCGGTAGGCTGAAACCGACTTCCGATGGCAACAGGACATCATAACGAGATGCAGGAAGCCCGTCACGCTGACGGCGGAAAAAGTCGAACTGCCCCGTCAAGCGATTATCCAAAAAAGCAACATCAAAGCCGACATCCAGAATCTTAGCCTTGATCCAAGACAATGTCGTCACCGGAAGTCCGCGCGGAACCGAACCTATCGTATATTTCCCATCAATAACAGAACCGCCATTCTTATAGTTATAACCGCTCATATAATCGAACGCCGCATATCCGGAAACGTTATCGTCACCCACCATACCGTATGATCCACGGATTTTCAAATCGCTGAAAATATTCGATAGCTTGGATTCCTTCCAGAAATTTTCTTCCGAAATACGCCAACCGACAGAAGCGGAAGGGAAGAATCCCCAACGATGATCAGGCGGAAATTTCCAAGATCCATCATAACGAGCCGAAAATTCAACCAGATATTTATTGGCATAATCATAGTTGCCACGGAACATCCACCCCAAACGTGCCTCCGTTTCATTACCCTCATCATTATATGTATCCATCGTCTCATAATCAATCAGATGTAACGCATTAGCCGTCGGAATAGCATGCAGCCAGGAAGTCGGCGTATCTCGCTTAATCGATTCAACCCCGGCAACAGCGGCCACATTATGATCTCCAAACCTTTTATTGTAAGACAGTTGAATATTCGACATCAATTCTTCGTTGTGTCCCACACGTCTTTCTCTCCAAGGATTATTATTCTCGAAAATCACCGGATAAGTATCCGTCGCTTCATCATAGCCATACAATTTATACGTATATTCCTGATTATTCATCTGCTGATATGCCAGATAATATCCGACCAAAGCCTTTGCCTTCAAACCATCGAAAATATCATACTCCGCCGTGGCTTGTAATTGCGCCACACGCCAAGTTTCTTTATATTCTCCGGACAATTCATAATTCAACCATCCGAAATTCGTCGCGGCATTAGAAGAAGTCAATGTCGGATATTTAGGATTGTCATTTGCAAAAGGACGCTTTGTCGGCAAATTTCGATATGTCCCAAAACGAGGCATCCAATAATCATCTGCCTCCGGAACACCCGGATTTTTCCTTTCTTCTATACGGCCATTCATGGAAGCTCCCACTTTCAAACGAGAAGTAATTTGCGTGTCTATGTTCATCTGAACATTGGTACGTTTAAATCCACCATAATTTACAATCATCGCGTCTTGGCTCATGTGACCGACAGAAACATAATAGTTCGTCTTATCCGAACCACCGGAGATATTGGCATTCAGATAATACTGAGGATTGGTTTCCCAGATGAAGTCATACCAGTCAAACGGCACATATCCTTTTTCTTTTCCCGCCAACCATTTCTGATAGTCTTCCTTACTATATGTATAGTCGGTCTTTCCTTGAACCGTTTCAGACTGGATATAATTGGTGATATAGGTCGCCGCATCCGCCGGTTTCGGGAAAGTAGACGGATTCTGCCAACCGTAGTATGCGTTCAGAGAAACCGTATTCTTAGTGTTCCGTTTACCTTTTTTCGTATTGACAACAACAACACCATTTGCCGCACGCACACCGTAAATAGCGGCAGAAGCATCTTTCAATACAGAAATGCTCTCGATATCATTGAAGTCGATATTATTGAATTGGCCTGCATCCGATTGCACACCGTCGATCACATACAACGGATCACCCATGTTACGGATCTGGATACTGGTCGTAGCCCCCGGACGGCCATCCGTCTGGCGCGTGTTCAAACCGGCGATCTTACCGACCAGTGCACCCGAAGCCGTGGAGGCAACCGAACGGCTGATGTCTTCCGAACCGACGGCCGTGACGGCACCCGTCAGCGTCGCCTTTTTCTGCGACAGACCGAAACCGGTCACCACCACTTCTTCCAGCGCCTGCGAATCTTCACGCAAAGTTATATTCAAAGTAGATTTTCCTTTGACCGAAACAGACTGCGTGACATAACCGATATAAGAAATTTCCAACACGGCATCAGGAGCCACAGTCAAGGAAAAAGCACCATCCATATCTGTAATGATACCGTTGGTCGTCCCTTTTTCAACGACATTGGCTCCCGGTACCGGTTCACCCAAATTGTCGACTACGATCCCTTTTACTATATGTGTTTGTTGCTGTACGACAGCCACGGAAACTTCCTTTGCGGCTGCTTTCTTTTCCGGAACCAAGACAATTTGGTTGTTCGATATTTCAAATGTCATTCCCGTCGAAAACAGGATATTTTTCAAAATATCCTTAACAGCCTTGTTTTGAGCATTCACGCTTACTTGACGAGACAAATCAATCTTATTCTCATCATAGAAAAATGAATAACCGCTTGCCTCTTCGATCCGTGAAAGCGCCTCGCTCAACGAAACATTTTCCAACCGGAGCGAGATGGAACGAAGCTGAACTTCCGCTTCGGCCGTCCCGGACAAACTCATCCAAAATAAAATGCTTATCAATAATGGCATCTTCCATTTCAAAATGCCACTGTTACTAAAGAACTTTCGTTTCTTCATAACCTTTTTAAGATTTAATAAATTACTGATTTAATTGTTACAACTTCGAATTACTTTTTTACGTGTGTTTCATAGGCATTCCTGATTTAATTGTTACTATTTTCTTGTTATTCTCACCGTATTATCTTCATCAAAAACATATTCTATCGGGGTTATCTTCGCAATCAGGCAAAGCACCTCCTCCAACGATTCATGTGTGATCGTAAAGGTATAGGCTTGATCGGTCGGCAACGACGGGTCCAAACGGATATCCATGCCATACCATTCCGACAGATATCCGGTCAGTTCATAAATCGTCTTTTTCTCGAAACGCAAGGATTCTTTTGCCCAAAGGCAAGAGATAGAAACATCCGTGGTTTTCTTTTCTATGCTGGGAACACTTTTTTTACACACGGCTGTTTCGCCCGGATTCAGGCTTCTCGACACACCGTGATTTTCAACAACGACCAACCCTGACAATAGGCTGACATCCACATGGTCCTGCTTTTCCCGCGCCTTCATGTTAAAAACCGTCCCGTGCACCTTTACGACCACACCGCCGCCTTCCACTACAAAAAGACGGTCCGGATCTGCCGCCACCTCGAAATAAGCCTCTCCATCCAAACGGACGTTACGCTCTTTAGTCCAACGGGAAACAAAATATTCTAACGTCGATCCGGCATTCAGCCAAACGAAAGTACTGTCCGGCAAACATATCCGGGATTTTCCATTCAAGGAAGAATAAGCCAATACGGCATCGCTTGCCTTGTACCATTCGGCCGTCATATAACCGGCAAAAGAGAACAACAGGAAAAATAAAACCGCAACCGCAGCAATATACAAACGAAAAGAACGCAAAGACAACTTGAACATTCGCGGCTCTGCCTTTCTCATACGCTCCTCCATCCTTTTCCATAAGGCATCGACATTGGAAACATACCGCATGTTTTCTTCCATGATGGACAACCAAAGGGATTGCCAACTTTGGAATCGGGCATGGTTTTCCACATCGGCAAGCCATACATCCAATTCTGCCTGTTCCTTCTCCGAAATCTCACACTTGAATTTCCGGATAATCACTTCCCACGGTATATTTTTGTCTCTTCGTACCATTTATGAAACGTGAGACTCGAAAAATGAAGGCATCCCCTAAAAACAAATCGATTTTTTTCCAATTCCCCGATTCCAAGCCATGACAATATCCTGCAAACAGGAAGAATGACTTATTGTAAAAAAATCAAAAAGTTGAACAAGAAACGGATATTCCGCCCTGTTCTGCCAAACGGCGAATCTGATAAGAACGATTAGTCACTTTACCGGTGACAAACTCGGGAATATTATACGATTTCATCAAGCCGGCATAGTAGTCCGCCTCCTTTTGAGGGAGCAAAAACGGTTTACCGGTTTTGCCATCCTTCCCGACATACGCAATGAAAGGACGCGTGTACAATCCATCCAAACGCCTGCTGCTGAACACAACCCATCTTCCGTTGGACGACCACGAATGGTAACTTTCCGTATCATTGCTGTTGAGCGTTTCCGGATAGGAACCGACTCCGGACTTCAAGTCGATCATATACAGGTCGGCATCCTTATGCCAGATCGGGAAAGTGCCATAACCAGACAAAGTACAAAGCATGAACCGACCATCCGGAGAAACTCTTGGAAAAGAAACGCTTTTTCCATTCGCACGAGCATCAAACAGCGTATCCACCTGCGAACCGAACGTTCCGGATTCAGGGTCGAACGAGATGCAGCACAAGCTATAAGCCAATTTTCCAATGGAATCAGGCATCAAGCAAGCCGGAGCAGTGCAATAAAACAAACTCTTACCATCCGGAGAAAAAGAGGGAAACGTATCAAAACTTGACTGCGAAGCGAGTCCGGGCACAGACAAAAACGTATGGCGCTCCACATCGTAAACGATCACATCCGATGCCGTGTCATAAACCTCCGTCCGCTGAGTGGAATGCAACTGCTGGGTCGTCCTATTGATGGAAAAAGCGATGTAACGACCCGAAGGATGCCAATAAGGATAGGTAAAAGCTGATATCGTCTTATCTGTTTTCGTATCCAATAACTCGACCTCGTCTCCATCAACCAATACAGTCCCGGCCAACTTGGCACGCAAGTGGAACAGCATCTTGTCCGGATCATGGCCGCAGAAAGAATGGC
>ENA-OZBH01000852-OZBH01000852.1-human-gut-metagenome-genome-assembly--contig:-NODE-852-length-11654-cov-24.307527_pt1 | contig 11654 bp, 6 predicted proteins | sample MGYA00243978_ERZ653518 | MGnify/ENA primary metagenome ERZ653518 (study PRJEB26926, sample SAMN06164923) | human gut metagenome | biome: ENVO:00009003; feature: ENVO:2100002; material: ENVO:00002003... | reverse complement strand
GCTGCAGGCAAACGGCACCGAGGTGCTGACGAAAATCACCGATGTGAAGCCGGGGGACCGTATCGTGATCCGCACCGGCGGCATGATCCCGCTGGACGGCCGAGTGGTGGAGGGGGAGGCCATGGTGAACCAGTCCTCCCTCACCGGCGAGTCCATGCCTGTGGCGAAGCACCCCGGCAGTCCCGTCTATGCCGGGACGGTGGCGGAGGAGGGCGCGTGTGTCATCTCCGTGGAGAAATCCTCCGGCAGCGGGCGGTATGACCGGGTGGTTCGAATGATCGAGGAGTCGGAGAAGCTGAAATCCACCGCCGAGGACAAAGCATCCCGGATGGCGGACAGGCTGGTGCCCTACACGCTGGGCGGCACGGCACTGACCTATCTTCTGACCCGGAACGTGACGAAAATGCTCTCGGTGCTGATGGTGGACTTCTCCTGCGCCCTGAAGCTGGCCATCCCCATTGCGGTGCTGTCCGCCATGCGGGAGAGCAGCGGCTATCACATCTCCGTCAAGGGCGGACGCTTTTTGGAGGCGGTGGCCAAGGCGGACACCATTGTGTTCGACAAGACCGGCACGCTGACCTATGCGACACCCACCGTGGCAGCGGTCATCCCCTTCGGCGGACACGATGAGGCGGAAATGCTGCGCCTTGCCGCCTGCCTGGAGGAACATTACCCCCATTCCATGGCAAACGCCGTGGTGGCGGAGGCAAAGCGGCACGGGCTCACCCACGAGGAGTACCATTCGCAGGTGCAGTATGTGGTGGCCCACGGCATCTCCAGCATGGTGGAGGGCAAGAAGGTCATCATCGGCAGCGCCCACTTTGTCTTTGAGGACGAGGGCTGCCGCATCCCGGAGGGAGAGAAGCCGAAATTTGACGCGCTGCCATCCGCGTATTCCCAGCTGTATCTCTGCATAGACGGGGAGCTGGCGGCGGTGATCTGCATCCACGATCCCCTGCGCCGGGAGGCACGGGAGGCGGTGAGGGCGCTGCACGAGAGCGGCTTTGCCAACGTGGTGATGATGACCGGCGACAACCGCCGCACGGCGGAGGCTGTGGCCGCCGAGGTGGGCGTGGACGCCGTGTACGCCGAGGTGCTGCCGGAGGACAAGGCCGCGTTTATCCGGCAGGAAAAGGAAAAGGGACACACCGTTATCATGGTGGGCGACGGCGTCAACGATTCTCCCGCCCTCTCCGAAGCGGACGCGGGCATCGCCATCTCCACCGGCGCGGCTATCGCCCGGGAGATTGCCGACATCACCGTTGCCTCGGATGATCTGTTTGCGCTGGTAACACTGCGCAGGCTCGGTGAGGCACTGATGGAGCGTATCCACGGCAGCTACCGCTTCATCGTGGGCTTCAACCTGGCGCTGATCGCACTGGGCGTGGCGGGGGTACTGCCGCCCACCACCTCGGCATTGCTGCACAACGGGTCCACCCTGGGCATCAGCCTGCGGAATATGACCGACCTGCTGGACGATGAAGAAAATACCCAAAAATAAACAAGCAAGTGAGGGAGCAGAGAGGCGGCAAGGTGCTTCTCTGCTCCTTGCAGGCATCGTGCGTTCAGCGTTAAGGTAGGCGGATAGACGCGAAGCATAACAAAGCCCGTATCAGTTTAACTGGTACGGGCTTTGTTGAATAATATGCAAAGTGAAATCAGACCTTCCACCCGGCGGCCTGCTGCCGCTCCACCACGAAGCGGCGGTAGAGCCCGTCAACAGCAACCAGCTCGCCATGGGTGCCCTGCTGAACGATCTCACCATGATCGACCACAACAATTTGGTCGGCATGGCGCACGATTTTCAGCCGGTGAGCAATCATGATGACCGTCTTATCGTGGGTCAATTCCGCAACGGCCTCCATCAGCTCCTTTTCATTTTCGGGGTCAACATTGGCAGTGGCCTCGTCCAGAATGACGATTGGCGCGTCCTTCAGCACGGCCCGGGCAATGGAGATGCGCTGCCGTTCGCCGCCGGAGAGGTGTCCGCCGGATGCGCCGCATACGGTCTGATAGCCGTTCTCCAGCCCCATTATGAACTCGTGGCAGCCGCATTTCTTCGCGACGTCAATGACCTCCGCATCGGCCGCACCCTTTCTGCCCATGCGGATGTTGTCTATAACCGAAAGGTCAAAAAGGTAATTATCCTGCGACACATAGGCGATGCGCTTCGTGCACTCCGCCAGCGGAAGTGTACGGATGTCCACGCCGCCCAGCTTAATTGTGCCGTCCTTTACATCCCACAGGGAGGCAATAAGCCGGGCGATGGTGGACTTGCCGCTGCCGGAGGAGCCTACAAGGGCATTGACCGTCCCCGGGGCAATGTGCAGATTGATTTCGTGCAGCACCTCCTTGTCGTGATAGGCAAAGCGGACATTTTTTAGCTCGATGGCGTTGTCGGCCGGCAGCCTTTCCACCGTCCTTGGACGCTGCATATCCTCGCCGGACAGCACCTCCGCTATCTCGTCCACGATGGTCTTGACCTGGGCGATGTCATCGGTGTAGGAAAAGGCGGTGATCAGCGGCTGCATAACGCCGAAGGACAGAACGATAACCGTCAGGAACGTCTCTGCCGACAGAGTGCCATGCATATGAAGAACGCAGCCCACCGGCAAGATGCCGAGAAGTGTCGAAGGGAGTATCGCCATTCCGGCCACCTGTCCGAAGAGGCTGCCCCGCATCCAGTCGATGAAGGCTGCTTGTCAATGCGAATTGCACACTCCTTTACAAAAACATACCTTGACAAATCTCGTCTCAAAAGAAAATGCTGACACAAAAGGCAAAGGAATTAGGTTTATCAAATACCAAGTATTATGTTGATGACGGTTATACAGGCACGAACTTCAATAGACCTGCTTTTCAGGAGCTTCTTGACGATATTGAAATGGGATATATCTCAGTTGTTATCGTCAGAGACCTTTCCCGATTAGGCAGAGATTATGTCTCGGTTGGTCATTACACAGACAACTATTTCCCTGAGCATAATGTAAGGTTTATCGCTGTTAATGATATGGTTGACAGTGATGAGGGTGAAAACGAAATCGCACCATTCAAGAATGTTATGAATGAAATGTATGCGAGAGATATCAGCCGTAAGGTAAGAAGTGCTCATCGTATTCGCGGAAATATGGGAGAACCGTTATCTCAACCCGCCTTACGGGTATATGAAAGACCCACAGAACAAAAAGAAGTGGATTATTGATACCGAATCTGCAGAAGTAGTCAAGAGTATCTTTGCAATGTGCATTGAGGGTAAAGGCAATGAAACTATTGCCCGTATCTTACAGGAAAACAAAGTAATGATACCGATGACATATTGGCAGAGCAAAGGTCTTAACAAGGGCGGTAAAAAAACTCAGCCTGACCCTTATAAATGGTGTAAGACGACGGTACAGAAGATTCTTGCACAACAGGAATACTGCGGTGATGTTATCAACTTCAAGACTTACTCAAAAAACTTCAAGAATAAGAAAAGACTTCAGAATCCCGAAGAGAACTGGAAGATTTTCAAGAATGTTCACGAGCCGATAATTGACAGAGATACTTTTGAAACTGTTCAGAAGATGAAAGCCAAAGGTAAACGCAGAGCACCGAATCCCGAACATGCTGAAAAGAATATGTTCTGCGGATTGTTATACTGTGTCGATTGCGGAAGTCCTTTATGGTTCAATGTCAATCACCCGAATACTGATATCAAGTATTTTATGTGCTTCAACTACAAAGGTCGCAGAGGCACCTGTGAGGGTGCACATTATGTCAGAGCTGATTATTTGGAGCAGATTGTGATGCTTGAGCTCAGAAGTCTTGCAAGCTTTCTCATTGAAGATGAAGAAGCGTTCGCAGATATTCTTGAAGCAAAGACAAACAAAAGCATACTCAATCAGCAGAAGTTTCTTGAAAGCAGTATTGATAAAGCAACAGCAAGAACTAAGGAGGTTGCCGTGATGTATGAAAAACTCTTTGAAAAGCACATCAACGGTATTGTTAACGAAGAAAGCTTTATGCAATTATCTCAGAGGTATGAAACAGAACGAGACGAGCTGAAACTAAAAATCAGGCAATACCAAGAAGAGCTTTCAGAGATAGAAAATCTTCGTACAAGCAAAGAACAATTCACATTGGCAGTCCGTAAGTTTATGCAGATGGAAACTCTTACACCTGCACTCCTGAATGAACTTATTGAGAAAATCGAGGTTCACTCCATTGAGGGTAAAGGTAAGAACAGAACGCAGAAAATCATTATTCATTACCGCTTCATCGGGGTTATTGAAAATCCCATAAAAGAGAAAAACATAGTCCTCGAAGCAAGACAAGGAGTCGCCGTAGAATAACAGTGGCTTTAATAAGAGGGTATAGCGGCTCGCCTTTCAGAGCGTCTAACATAGTGATAATCTCGTCAGAGTTATACCACTCATACTCACGCCTTTCGAGCTTTGAAAGACGCACGAGCTCACAAGGATTTGTACTTATCAGCCTGTGTCGCATATCCGTTTTTTATTGCTTGCTTAACTATTTCTTGCTTTTTTCTTGCTTCTTGTTTTATCATATTCATGAGAAGTACTTCTTTCTTGGTTAATGTTGTTTTGCGATTTCATTATACCATATTTTGAAGCTACTTCTCTTTTTTGGGGGTCACATCATTTTAACAAATACATTCTGTATTTCGGTACTGGTATTACATGATATTGACACTTCCACCTTGTGTGTTATAAACTACTTTCGTCCATTTATTCGTCCTCCTTTGATTCTTTACGGTTGATGTTGCTTCTTCCATTATATCAAAGGAGGACTTATTTTTTTTGAATGAACGCTTTCGATTTTTACTCTCCACAAGTAAAACTTGTGGTTGGGTATATAATCGAAAGAAACACCAGTTTGTGTGTTTTTTTCTCTTGCAAATTTTTTATAAATAAGTTAATATATAAGTGGAAAATATCGGAACAGGTGTGAGGCTATTAAGAAAAAATCAAAAGTCGCTTTCGCTGTAATCTGTGTTGCTGTGTTTTTCACCGATAGTTTTCTTTACGCATATGCCTCAGGTCATGAAACCTAATATGCGGAAGGTCGTACTTCTTCAACAGTTTCCCAAACCTATGAGCAATGGATGGGTAATAAGTATCTCCGTTCGGTTTCTTAAAGATGTAGTCGTTTTCGGTATATGCATTACTAAAGAAGTCTCCGTTATTGTTTTCCTCATCTTTGGCCAAATCAGTAGATTTCTGATTTCCGTAAACAGCGGGAACGCACGATAACTTGAATTAGTCTTTTTCAACAACTTTAGTTTCTACCGATACGGTGTGCGTATCAAAATAGAGTTTCCATTAAAATCAACACTTTGCCATTAAAGTCCGAGAACCTCACTGCGGTGCAAGCCATACATAACGGTTGTTTTAATAATAGTATTTTGCTGATTTATTTCAAATTTTTTATCTTATAGTCCATTTAAAAGCACTACAATAATTTTTTCTTTATTATTTTATATAAAATTTTTTGATATGATTTAGAAGAAAAAAGAAATTTTACAAAAAAATAAGACCTACATAGCAGTAGGTCTTGCTCACACACTGTGAGGCCGCATAAACGGCGGGTTGAATAAATTTTTATTTGAACTTGTAGTGTAATCTCATAAGGTTTTTGAGATTAACTAAAGTATAAACTAAAAAAATATTTTTGTCAAGAGGTAATATTATGGAAAATTATTACTTAGGATTAGACTTAGGAACAGACTCAATTGGTTGGGCAGTAACAGATAAAAATTACAATATCCCTAAATTTAAAGGAAACTCTATGTGGGGTATTCGGCTCCTTGAGGGCGGAAATACTGCTGTTGAAAGAAGAGAATTTCGTAGCAGCAGACGAAGATTAGAAAGAAACAAATACAGATTAAACTGCTTAGAAATGCTCTTTAATGAGGAAATTTCCAAGAAAGACATTGCATTTTTCCAAAGACTTAAGGATAGTGCACTCTATGATGGAGATAAGAATGTTTCTGGCAAGTATTCTTTGTTCAATGATCCTGATTATACAGATAAAGATTATTATAAAAAATATCCAACTATTTATCATCTTAGAAAAGAGTTAATTGAAAGTGTTGAACCACATGATGTTCGTCTTGTGTTTTTAGCTTTGCATCATATCATCAAAAACAGAGGTCACTTTTTATTTGATAATGATGATTTAGGTAAAAACGGAAATTTTGATTTCACAGCAATATTTACTGAACTAAACGAATATATTAAATCAAATTCAAACTATGAATCAGAGGGTTTTAGCTGTAATGATTTAAAACCTGTTGAAGATATTATTAAAAATAGTTCTTTAACGTCAAGCAAGAAGAAGGAAGCTCTTATTAAAGAATTTGCCTTAAATAAAAAAGTAGATGTTTTTGAAGTAGCAATAGTAACACTTTTATCAGGAGCCACAGCTAAAGCTAAAGACCTATTTAATACAGACAAATACGATGATACCGAAGGTAAAAGCATATGTTTTAAGAGTGGATATGATGATAAGGCTACAACCTATGAAAGCGTTTTTGGTGAGAACTTTGAACTCATTGAAAAGTTAAAAGCTATATATGATTGGGCAATTCTCGCTGATATTTTAAATGGAAAAGAATACATTTCTTACGCTAAAGTTGACACATATGAAAAGCATAAAAGAGATTTAAAGCTTTTGAAAGAATATGTTAAAGCTTATGTACCGGAAAAGTATAGTCATATCTTTAATGAAAACAGTGATAAGGTTTCAAACTATCTTTCATACTCTGGCTATTCATCAAAAAATCCTGTTATGAAAAAGTGTGATCAGGAAACATTTTGTGACTTTTTAAGAAAACAACTTCCAAAAGAGCTATTAGATGAAAAGTATGCACAGATGTATAAAGAGATAGAAACATCTTCATTTATGCCCAAAGCTGTAACAAAGGATAATTCTGTTATTCCTATGCAGCTTAATAGGGCAGAGCTTGAAGCAATTTTAAGTAATGCAAAGAATTATTTGCCATTTTTAGCTGACAGGGACTCAAGTGGAAAAACTGTCAGCGAAAAAATAATAGACATATTTAAATACAGAATTCCTTATTATGTTGGTCCGCTTAACAAGCATAGTGAAAAAAGCTGGCTTGTGAGAACAGGTGAGAAAATCTATCCATGGAATTTTGAAAATGTTGTTGATGCAGATAATAGTGCTGAGAAGTTTATTAATAATTTAACAAGCAAATGTACTTATTTACCTAAAGAAGATGTTATTCCAAAGAACTCGCTTCTTTATAGTGCATTTACCGTTCTTAACGAAATCAACAATATAAAAATTGACGGTGAAGAGATTTCTGTTGAGTTAAAGCAAGGGATCTATAAAGACCTGTTTGAAAAAAGCAATAAAGTAAAAGTGTTTGATTTAAAAAAATATCTTGCATCAAATGGTTATATGAACATTGAAATAACAGGAATTGACACAACTATTAAAGGCAGTCTTAAACCATTTATAGATCTTCAGAATATTGACCTTTCGTATAGTGATAAAGAAGAAATAATCAAATCTGTCACGATTTTTGGTGATGACAAAAAACTTCTTAAAAACAGGCTTAAAAGATTATATGGAGATAGATTAACAGCGGATGATATTAAAAAAATATCAAAACTTAAGTACACAGGCTGGAGCCGTTTATCTGAAAAGCTTTTAACAGGCATTGAAGCAGTTTTGCCATCAACAGGTGAATATACAAATATCATTCATGCTTTATGGGAAACAAATGACAACTTAATGCAACTTCTCAGTTCCAATTATGACTTCAGGAAAAAGATTGATGAAGAGAATGGTGATAGCACTTTTACTTCTTTGAGGGAAGAAATTGACAATCTTTATGTTTCTCCAAAGATTAAGCGCCCTATTTATCAGGCAATGCAAATTGTTGAAGAAATAGTTAAAATTCAAGGTCATGATCCGAAGAAGATATTTATTGAAGTCGCAAGGGATGAAAGCGAAAAAAAGAGAACTGTCTCAAGAAAGCAAAAATTAATAGAACTTTATAAATATTGCAAAAAGGACGAGCAGAAACTTTACGAACAGCTTTGTAATACAGATGAAAATGATTTCAGAAGAGATGCCCTTTACCTTTATTACACACAGTTAGGTAAGTGTATGTACACAGGAAAACCTATTGAATTAAGCGAAATTTACAACAATAATATTTATGATATTGACCATATTTTTCCACGGTCAAAAATCAAAGATGATAGTCTTAATAACAGAGTACTTGTTTTAAAAGCAGAAAATGCAAAAAAGGGCAATATTTATCCTATAAATAGCTCTATTAGAAACAATATGCTTCCTTTCTGGAAAACACTTTTTGACAAAGGCTTAATTTCAAAAGAGAAGTTTGAAAGACTTGTTAGAAATCAACCGCTTACAGATGAAGAACTTTCATCATTTGTATCAAGACAACTTGTTGAAACCCGCCAGTCTACTAAGGCAGTAGCGCAGCTTCTTAAAAAGCGTTATCATGATACAGCCGTTGAATATATCAAGGCAAGCCTTGTATCTGACTTCAGACAGGAAAATGACTTTGTCAAATCTCGTGATGTTAATGATTTTCATCATGCTAAAGATGCTTATCTAAATATTGTAGTTGGTAATGTTTATACTGTCAGATCTCATCTTGCGCACTTCATTGACAATGTTCAAAGCGGTAAATGGAGCGTTAACAAAATGTTTGATTACACAACAAACGGTGCGTGGATTGTAGAAAATAATAAATCTATAAACATTGTTAAGTCAAATATGGCAAAGAACAATATTCGCTTTACGAGGTATGCATTTAAGCAAACCGGTGGTTTGTTTGACCAAAATCCGCTAAAAAAAGGTTTGGGACAGGTGCCTCGTAAAAAGGATATGGACATTGATAAATATGGTGGATACAATAAACCTTCATCAGCATATTTTGCTTTTGTTGAATACAAAAACAGTAAAGGAGAAATTGTTCGTTCTTTTGAACCTGTTGATTTATATGCTGAAAAGGAATATATAAGGAATCCACAGGAGTTCATAAAACGCAAGCTCGGAGTTGATTATGTTAAAATTATCATTCCTTGCGTTAAATACAATGCTCTTATCAGTATTAATGGTTTCAGAATGCACATAAGTAGTAAGAGTAGCGGAGGAGCAAATTTGATCTGTAAACCTGCTGTTCAACTTGTTGTTAGTCAAGAACAAGAAAAATATATTAAGAAAATTTCAAGCTATCTTGCTAAATGTGCAGAGCTGAGAAAAGAAAAAGAAATAACGTCCTTTGATGGAATAACAGAAAAAGATAACGCGGATTTATATGAAGCCCTTAAGCACAAGACTAATCATACGATCTACAACGTTAAATTTTCAAAATTGGCAAATATATTGATTGACAAGCAATGTGAATTTGAGGGCTTATCACTCTATGAACAATGTTATATACTTATGCAAATAATCAACATTCTCCACGCAAATGTTATGAGTGGTGATTTATCGGCAATAGGTGAGGCTAAAAAGAGTGGGGTAACTACAATCAGCAATAAAATGCAGCCAAGTTACAAGACCGTAAAACTTATTAACCAGTCAATCTCCGGGCTTTTTGAGCAGGAAATAGATCTTTTAAAATAAGGAGATAGTTATTATGGGATGGAGGACGGTAGTAGTTTCAAAGCCATCTAAACTTGATCTTAGGCTTGGCTATATGGTTGTCCGTGATGTTGAATCAAATGTACAAGTGCATATAATCGAAATTTCAGTTTTAATTATTGAAAACACTGCGTCCTCCATTATTACTGCTCTTCTTTGTGAACTGACTAAACAAAAGATAAAAGTAATATTTTGTGATGAAAAGCAAAATCCTTCCTCCGAACTTGTCTCATATTATGGCTGTCACGATTGTTCTTTAAAATTTAAAAATAAAGTTTGCTTTATTTCTAACTTCTTTGACTTAAGTTTTTCAATACCGACACTTAAAAAACTATATGAAGATTTATCTTCTTATTCTAATAATTTCCTTCAAGACTATGTTGTGACACTAAAAAAGATATATTAGATTTTCTCGAAAAGCTCTCAACAGAATACGATTTTGATTTTTCGTTTGATGACGATACTGATTTAGTTGATATTCTTAAAGCTCATAATTTTAAACCAAATGTTGATAGCGATGATTTGTTGACGGGACTGCTTGACTTTATAGTTTTAACTAATAAATATTTTTCCTTTGAAGCCTATGTCCTTTTAAACTTTCATTGCTATTTTGATGAAGAAGAAATTGAAAAAATCTATGATGCTTTGAAATATCAAGGCATTGAAATTCTTATTATTGAAAGTCAAAACAGCTTTCACTCACTTCCGCAAGAAAATCTTTATATTTTGGATAAAGATATGTGCGAAATTGTTGAAGAAAGATGATTTTTGGCTTATAATATAACCACTTTATGATGTTACCCTGTGAATTGTAGTGTCGCAGCTTATTCTCATTTGAGGTTTGAGAGTAGTGTAATTTCATAAGGTAGTAAAACATTTTAACAATGGCACTTGCTAAAAGATGTGTTTGAGAGTAGTGTAATTTCATAAGGTAGTAAAACAGCGGTCGGCGGTCTGAAAAACGACTATCGTTTGAGAGTAGTGTAATTTCATAAGGTAGTAAAACGAACTACACGTGCCCCGTGGCTATGGACGAGTTTGAGAGTAGTGTAATTTCATAAGGTAGTAAAACTGCAATTATAAAGAATCGTGCTATAATGCGTTTGAGAGTAGTGTAATTTCATAAGGTAGTAAAACGGGCAAAATCGGCGTATCGTCCGCAGTCTGTTTGAGAGTAGTGTAATTTCATAAGGTAGTAAAACGTTGCTCTTGTCCTTGGTTCTGCACAGCAGGTTTGAGAGTAGTGTAATTTCATACCATTTTACGAATCTATGAGTTATTGTGCATCTAAATAAAGAAACAATCTGGAAACAACTAAAAGAATTAGTACGGTGCAACATGAAAGAAAAGCTTGCCTTCTTCTATGCCCACTATAAAATTTTAGATTTAAATTTGCAGAGACAGGGATTGAACCTGTGTTTCTGAGTACAGCTACTCAGCGAGTTTCCTTTACTCCACTCTGCAATATAATTAAAACAACAGCAAGCAAACCGTCTAACAATTGTCTAACACCATTATTATTTAGCGATTTTTCGCACCATGCGAACCATTTATTAATTGCGTTATATGGGAAAAATCACGGTTCTACACTGCATGGAATCAAATGACACTGTTTGATATTCGCGTCACAACCACTGTTAACTGGCTCGGAGCACCGCGCTGCCTGCGGCAGATGAAGCGGTGCTCTGAGCAGGAAGAAACAACGAGCATTGCGAAGCGCTCCAAGCGAGCAAGGCGACTATGTTTCTGACCGAAAGGGTCGTTGGTTCGAGTCCAACAGGGGGAGCCAAAAAGAGCAGGGAGACACCAGTCTTCCTGCTCTTTTTCACTTTACTTGCTGACCCAAACCGTCGACCCTGCCACACACAGCCGCACCGGCTGTTAACTGGCTCGGAGCACCGCGCTGCCTGCGGCAGATGAAGCGGTGCTATGAGCAGGAAGAAACAAGGAGCATTGCGAAGCGCTCCAAGCGAGCAAGGCGACTATGTTTCTGACCGAAAGGG
>ENA-OZBH01000836-OZBH01000836.1-human-gut-metagenome-genome-assembly--contig:-NODE-836-length-11880-cov-9.613192_pt1 | contig 11880 bp, 8 predicted proteins | sample MGYA00243978_ERZ653518 | MGnify/ENA primary metagenome ERZ653518 (study PRJEB26926, sample SAMN06164923) | human gut metagenome | biome: ENVO:00009003; feature: ENVO:2100002; material: ENVO:00002003... | reverse complement strand
CTCATCTGGTAGAGCGCCACCTTGCCAAGGTGGAGGTAGCGAGTTCGAGCCTCGTAATCCGCTCCAAAAAGTCCTTACGATGAGTAAGGACTTCATATTTTTTGCGGGTTTATTTCAATTACCAGAATACTTTTCTTCCTGAAAGGAGATGGAGGTGCGATCCCTCTGACCCGCTCCAGTAACGCCTTGCTTTTTAGCAGGGCGTTTTTTTGTGCCTGCGTGTTGGCGAAGGTGCTGCAAAGTGCGTAAATAGGCGGCTTGACTGACAGTCCAGCTCGATTTTGTTGACTTTTTCAAAGCCGTGGGCTATAATGTTGACCATAGAGAGTGCATTCCGAACAAATTGAAAGGTGATATGCTATGGAAGATAAAATTACTCTTGGAAAATTCATTCAATCAAAAAGAAAAGAACTGGGGCTTTCTCAAAAAGACCTTGCTAAGGAGCTTTATGTTACTGAGTCGGCAGTGAGCAAGTGGGAGAGAGGGGTATCATATCCTGATATAACGATGATATCGGGACTTTGCAGGGTGCTGGGCATTTCTGAGCACGAGCTTTGCACGGCGAGCGAGGACAATCAGCAGAGAGAGGCTGAGTTTATGGCGCGAAGTTATAAAAGCTTTGTTCGGGGGTACACTATCATAACTGGGATAGGCTATCTTGCGGCGATAATACCGAGCTTTATTTATAATGTGGCTCATGGTGGTATAGGTTGGTTCATGGTGCTTATCACGTCGCTGATGCTGACGTTTTCTTTCATAAATGTGCCTGTGCTTGTGAAGAAAAACAGGGCGTTATGGACGTTAGGTTCTGCGACGGTCTCGCTTATGCTTCTTTACGCCGCAGGGTGCGTTTATTCACACGGGGATTGGTTTGTAATGGCGACACTTGGAACACTTCTTGGGGAGGCTATCATATTTTTGCCTTTCGTGCTGAGAAGTGAACAGCTTGAAAAGTATGTGAGAAATTGCAAGGGGCTTATCTGCATGGCGGCGGATTCAGTACTGACTTTTGCCTGCGTTATTTATGGTACACTGAAATACGGTGACGTGGTAGACCTTCGTGACGGCATGCTTGCAACGGTGGCTTGTGTGGCATTGGTGTGGGCTGTGTTCCTTATTATAAGGTATCTAAAGGTGAACGGCTTTTTCAAGTGTGCACTTTGCTTTGCGGCATCTGTGGTATGGGTAGCGGCAATGACTGTGCTGAGCAATGCGTGGAACGGCATGAAACTGTCTGAGATATTTTCGGTGAAAGGTGCTGACAACAGCCGCTATGATGTTATAGTCTGCCTTTGTCTGGCAGGAGTTGCGGCGGTGCTTGCTATTGCAGGGGCTGTGTATAAGTTTGTGAGGAAAAAACCGCAGGATAGGTAAGGCTGAGAGGACAAAAGAAAGATACAAAACGGATAGGGACAATTTGGACTTTGTGGGACGTCGAGGACGCCGTCCCCTACATAAATGTGATTAGAAATAGGGAATACCGCACTTGGGTGAAAGCTTGGGTGCGGTATTTTTATTTTGCTGTGAATATTTTACCCGTATATGTCAAAAATAATGCCAGAGGACTTATGCCGCCGATAGCATAAGACTGCCGTGGGCGCAACAGTGGCTGCGGAAATCATATCGGAGAAAGGTTTTGTGTGTATGAAAAAATTCAGTATCAGAAATTCACACGCAGGCAAGGCTCTGGGAGCGAAGGGTGTTTACATTACACTTGCGGCGTGTCTGCTGGCTCTTGGCGGTGCGGGTATAGCTGCATATAACAAGGCTATGGAGGATATCACCGACAATCTGACTATTTCGAGCGTTGACAGCACTGCGCCAAAGCAGGCTGATAACAAGAAAACGGACGTTAAAAAGGACGAAAGCTCCAAGCCGGATGTGGACATTCAGACTCAGCCAAATGTTATGCCTGTGAACGGTGAGATATTAGAGCCGTTTTCTAATGGCGAGCTTGTGAAGTCGGAAACTCTCGGCTACTGGAAAACCCATGACGGCGTTGATATCAAAGCTGACCTTGGCGAGCCTGTCAAGGCGATGAACAAGGGCACTGTCACAAAGATATGGGACGACCCTCTGTGGGGCAACTGCATGACTATCGACCATGGAAACGGCATTGTAGGACATTACTACAATCTGTCAAAGGAAATGTCCGTCAAGGAGGGCGACGAGGTGAATGCAGGGGAGGTCATAGGTGCTGTGGGCGACACTGCTCAGGCGGAAGTGGCAGAGCTTTCTCATCTGCACTTTGGCTTGAAAAAGAACGGTCAGTGGATAGACCCTATCGAGTTTATTGACCCTGCTGACAAATAAGCTTTCTTCATTTTGGCGCTTTGTAATACAAAGTGCTGATGTTATAATCCCCCATATAACGCCGCATCTGAAAATTTTCGGGTGCGGTGATACATATGTATTGCAGAATAGAGAGAATTGTGCTATAATTATACTTTAAGGCAATATTGCTGATGTTTTTACACAGAACATAGAGTGGTGGGACGCCGAGGGCGTCGTCCTCTACGGTCTGTTTTATATTGTGTGGATAATGTATAAATTATTGTGAGGTATAATAATGAAAAGCAAAAGAATCTATCCTGCGTTCACTATATCGAAAAAAGGGGAAATGTCCCTGAAAAACGGTCACCCATGGGTGTATTGTGACGAATTGAGAAACGAGCCTGAGGGCTTGAAAAACGGTGAGCTTTGCGATGTTTTCTCTGAAAAAGGCTCTTATCTTGGAACGGGTTTTCTCAGCCTTAACAGCAAGATAAGGATAAGGATCTTATCTGACAACGCAAATGAAAATTTCTCGGAAAACTTTTTCCGCAGACGTATCCGCTATGCTATAGATTACAGAAAAACTGTTATGGGTGACGACTTTTCGGCTTGCAGGCTTATTTTTGGCGAAGCTGACGGCATGCCGGGGCTTACTATCGACAAGTATGGAGATATACTTGTTTCGCAGGTGCTTTCCTACGGCATGGATATGATAAAGGATATGATATTCAGGCTTCTTGTTGAAGAGCTTGAAAAGGACGGAGTTAAAGTTTCGGGCATAATGGAGCGTAACGATGTCGCTATCAGAAAGCTGGAGGGCTTGGAGCAGTACAAGGGCTGGTATAGGGCTGAATTTCTCCCTGAACCACCGTCAAATATCACTGAGATAACGGAGAATGGCATACGCTATGAGGTCGATGTTGAGAACGGTCAGAAAACTGGATTTTTCCTTGACCAGAAATATAACCGCCTTGCGGTGTCGAAGATAGCAAAGGGCAAGAAGGTCCTTGACTGCTTTACCCACACAGGTTCGTTCGCACTCAATGCGGCAATGGGCGGTGCAAGGCATGTTACGGCGGTGGATGTTTCACAGTTCGCTGTTGATACGGCTAGGGAGAATGCTGAGAGAAACGGTTTGACGGACAGAATGGATTTTCTTTGCGCAGACGTTTTCGATCTGCTCCCGAAGCTTCTTGAGGAAAAGGCTGATTATGACATGATAATCCTTGACCCGCCCGCTTTCACAAAGAGCAGAAAGACAGTTGGAAGTGCTGAGAGGGGATACAAGGAGATAAACTACAGGGCAATGAGACTTCTGCCAAGGGGCGGATATCTTGCTACTTGCTCATGTTCGCATTTTATGGAGAACAGGCTGTTTGTTAAAATGGTAATGAGTGCTGCAAAGGACGCAGGCGTTCAGCTCAAGCTTATTGAAGCAAGACAGCAAGTCCCTGACCACCCGATACTTCTCAATGTGCCTGAAACGGATTATCTGAAATTTTATCTTTTTCAGGTGGTATAGGGTTGACAAATGCTTGCGGATATGCTATAATATAACTGTCGAAAGACCCAATATATTTCAGCGAGTCTGCTGAGTTCGGACATAAGTAGCTTATTTTTCCGCAGTTATGCGGCTGCTTCCAGCCGACGAAATAGACGTTTCAGCCCTGTTGTTTTTCAGCAGGGCTTTTTATTTGCATTTTGGTGTTGACAAATGCTTGCGGATATGGTATGATATAGGTGGCTTAGAGATAAGCGTGGCGCACCCCGTTCAGCGCATTATAAATGTACGGCATATCGTATATTGCCGTTTGTCTGCGGTATCGGACATAAGTAGGTATTTTCTGCAGAGGCAGCTGCTTCCACCGACAAAATAGACGTTTTAGCCCTGTTGTTTTTCAGCAGGGCTTTTTTATGTGTTGATATTTAAAAACTGTCATATTGCACATAAAAAGCGAGCAAATATTGTATAAGATTTTATGTATAAAAGTGAGAAAAACCTATGGTAATTTGGCTTTAAATCTGTTATAATATATATGTAACCGTGGGCGACGGGATAATTGTGTCCGCACGCTTCGGAATTCAAAAAATTTTTGGAGGTAAAAAACCAATGGCAAAGAAGTATTGTTATCTTTTCTCTGAGGGTAATGCCAACATGAGAGAGCTTCTCGGCGGTAAGGGTGCTAACCTTGCTGAGATGACAAATATCGGTCTCCCTGTTCCTCAGGGCTTTACGATCACAACGGAAGCTTGTACTCAGTATTATGAGGACAACCGTGAGATCAATCCTGAGATCATGGCAGAGATCAACGAGTACATTGTAAAGATGGAAGAGATCACAGGCAAGAAGTTCGGTGACAAGGAGAACCCACTCCTCGTTTCTGTACGTTCAGGTGCTAGAGCGTCAATGCCTGGTATGATGGATACAATCCTTAACCTCGGTCTTAATGAAGAAGTTGTTGAGACTATCGCTGCTCAGTCTGGTAACCCAAGATGGGCTTGGGACTGCTACAGAAGATTCATTCAGATGTATTCTGACGTAGTTATGGAAGTTGGTAAGAAGTATTTTGAAGAGCTTATCGACGAGATGAAGGCTAAGAAGGGCGTTAAGCAGGACGTTGAGCTGAACGCTGAGGATCTTAAGGAGCTGGCTAACCAGTTCAAGGCTGAGTACAAGTCTAAGATCAGTTCTGACTTCCCAACTGATCCTAAGGAGCAGCTCATGGGCGCTATCAAGGCTGTATTCCGTTCATGGGATAACCCAAGAGCTAACGTATACAGAAGAGATAACGATATCCCTTATTCATGGGGTACAGCAGTAAACGTTCAGTCCATGGCATTCGGTAACATGGGTGACGACTGCGGTACAGGTGTTGCATTCACAAGAGACCCAGCTACAGGTGCTAAGGGTCTGTTCGGTGAGTTCCTTACAAACGCACAGGGCGAGGACGTTGTTGCTGGTGTTCGTACACCAATGCACATCTCTGAAATGGAGCAGAAGTTCCCAGAGGCATTCGCTGAGTTCAACAAGGTTTGCAAGACACTTGAAGATCACTACAGAGATATGCAGGATATGGAGTTCACTGTTGAGCACGGTAAGCTTTATATGCTTCAGACAAGAAATGGTAAGAGAACTGCACAGGCTGCTCTTAAGATCGCTTGTGACCTCGTTGATGAGGGCATGAGAACTGAGGAAGAGGCTGTTGCAATGATCGACCCAAGAAACCTCGATACACTTCTTCACCCACAGTTCGACGCAAAGGCACTCAAGGCTGCTACTCCTATGGGCAAGGGCCTTGGCGCTTCTCCAGGAGCTGCTTGCGGTAAGATCGTATTCACAGCTGATGACGCTGAGGCTTGGAACGAGAGAGGCGAGAAGGTCGTTCTCGTAAGACTTGAGACATCACCTGAGGACATCACAGGTATGAAGGCTTCACAGGGTATCCTTACAGTTAGAGGCGGTATGACATCACACGCTGCCGTTGTTGCTCGTGGTATGGGTACATGCTGCGTATCTGGCTGCTCAGATATCGTTATGGACGAGGCTAACAAGAAGTTCACACTCGCAGGCAAGGAGTTCCACGAGGGTGACTATATTTCAATCGACGGTTCAACAGGTAACATCTATGATGGTATCATTCCAACTGTTGACGCTACGATCGCTGGCGAGTTCGGTAGGATCATGGGCTGGGCTGACAAGTTCAGAACAATGAAGGTTAGAACAAACGCAGATACTCCTGCTGACGCTAAGAAGGCAAGAGAGCTGGGCGCTGAGGGTATCGGTCTTTGCCGTACAGAGCACATGTTCTTTGATCCTGAGAGAATCGCTGCATTCAGAGAGATGATCTGCTCAGACACAGTTGAAGAGAGAGAAGCTGCTCTTGCTAAGATCGAGCCAATGCAGCAGGCTGACTTCGAGGCTCTTTATGAGGCACTTGAGGGTAACCCTGTAACTATCAGATTCCTTGACCCACCACTTCACGAGTTCGTACCAACAGAAGAGGCTGATATCGAGGCTCTTGCTAAGGCACAGAACAAGCCTGTTGAGACTATCAAGGCTATCATCGCTTCACTCCACGAGTTCAACCCAATGATGGGTCACCGTGGCTGCCGTCTTGCAGTAACATATCCTGAGATCGCTAAGATGCAGACAAAGGCTGTTATCAAGGCTGCAATCAACGTTAAGAAGAATCACCCAGACTGGACAGTTAAGCCTGAGATCATGATCCCACTGGTAAATGATATCAAGGAGCTTAAGTATGTTAAGAAGTTCGTTGTTGAGACTGCTGACGCTGAGATCAAGGCTGCTGGTTCTGACCTTGAGTACGAGGTTGGTACAATGATCGAGATCCCAAGAGCTGCTCTTACAGCTGACGAGATCGCTAAGGAAGCTGACTTCTTCTGCTTCGGTACAAACGACCTTACACAGATGACATTCGGTTTCTCAAGAGATGACGCTGGTAAGTTCCTCAATGCTTACTATGATGCAAAGATCTACGAGAACGATCCATTTGCTAAGCTCGACCAGAACGGCGTAGGCAAGCTTATGGAAATGGCTCTTGAACTTGGTAAGCCAGTTAATCCAAAGCTCCACTGCGGTATCTGCGGTGAGCACGGCGGCGACCCAACATCTGTTGAGTTCTGCAACAAGATCGGTCTTGACTATGTATCTTGCTCACCATTCAGAGTTCCAATTGCTAGACTTGCTGCTGCTCAGGCTGCTATTGCACAGAAGAAGTAATTCTTGCAAAGTTTAGGATATCTGAATAGATAACATAAATTTCACCCCGTGTCTTATGATACGGGGTGTTTTTTTGCCATTAATAATATGATATGTGCTTTAGACGTTTAGTTTGCAGAAAATAAAGAACGCTTTAAGATAATCTGTTGCCATAGAATTAATTTTTTCTTTACAAATGAGCATTGACTTTACTGTAACTGTATAGCGTAAAATGAAATCAACAAATTAAGAAAGGAAAGTGATTCTATGAACGCAATAAATACTGATAAAAAGGTGCAGCTTACATATGGCGGTTTGAAAAGTTCAACTGACACATCTGGGGCGGATTACACTATTATAGGTATTCCATTTGATATCCGAACAACATATCGTCCGGGAACGAGGTTTGGTCCTGATGGGATTCGCAGAGCCTTTTCCACAGACAGCGTGAACGAGGCTGTCGGCATTGATACGAGTAAATATGTAAAGGGCGTTGATTATGGAGATCTTGATATGTGGAACGCTGAGAAAGCTTATCTTGGTTCGATACCACAGGAAATGAAAGCTATTTTGGAAACAGGTACAATTCCAATCGTTCTGGGCGGTGATCATTCTATTACTTTTCCTGAACTGCTGGCTTATAAGGATGTTTACGGGCCTGTTTCGATAATACACTTTGATTCGCATACAGATACATGGGGCAGCGATACTGATAAAGAACATCACGACCACTCTACACCTTTCAGAAGAGCGATCGAATATGACTGCATTGACCCGAAAACATCTATACAGGTAGGTTTGAGAGGCGGACTTTTTGAAGAGAGTGATTTTGATTTTGCGAATAATGCAGGCCTTGAGCATATCTATGCTGTTGATATACATCATATGGGCATTGAGAAAACGGCGGAGCTTATCCGTGAAAAGGTCGGAAACAATAAGGTCATGGTCACATTTGATATAGATTTTGTTGATCCTGCTTTTGCTCCCGGTACAGGCACTCCCGTTTCCTGTGGATTTACTTCAAGACAAGCTCTTGAACTTATTCGTCATTCGCTTATCGGTCTTGATATTGTTGGCTTTGACCTTGTTGAAGTCGCACCGAACTATGACGCAGGGGGAATAACTTCAATTCTTGCCAGCCGTATCGTAAAAGAATTTATTACCTGTGTGGCTTGCAAAAAGGCGGGCATCAAAGAATATGCTAAGAAAGGAATGATCGAAAATGTTTGATAAAATTATTTCAGAAGAGACACGAAGCAACATTGCAAAGCGCAGAGGAAATAATATCAAGACGCTTTTCGGGCTTCCATATAAGCAGGATATCGATGGCGAAGATTTTGTTGTTTTGGGCGTGCCCTATGATACCAGCGTGACAAACAGGACAGGCTGTCGTTTTGGCCCTAGAGCGATAAGAAATGCTTATGGTGCAGGCAGATTGTCATATGAACAGGATAACTCATATAAGGTCGCTAACTTAAAAGGCATGGATATGGGCGATATCGGCGTTGTGCTTGGTTATGTTGAGGAGACAATGGAGCTTATCAGGGAATCGGTCAGAAAGGTACTCAACGCAGGTGCAGTGCCTATCGTTCTGGGCGGCGATCACCTTATTGCATATGCTGAACTTAAAGCTTACAGCGAAAAGTATGGCAAGGTCGCAATGGTGCATTTCGATACCCACGAAGATACTTGGGATTATGGCGACAGGATAAAATATAATCATGGAATGCCTTTTAGAAATGCTATTGAGGACGATATTCTTGATACTGAACATTCTATTCAGGTCGGTATAAGAAGCGGCGGAGATACTTATCGCATCAAGTATGCTCAAGATCACGGAATGAAGGTCATCACGGCGAGAGAGCTTCATAAGATCGGAATAAAGGAAACTTGCCGCAGAATAAAGGAACAGGTGGGAGACGCTAAGGTTTTTATCACTTTCGATATTGACTTTCTTGATCCTGCTTATGCGCCGGGTACAGGCACTCCAATGCCGGGAGGATTTTCTACATATGAAGCCTGTGAGATAATCAGAAATGGTCTTGCGGGGCTGGATATCGTAGGTTTTGATCTGGTGGAGGTAATGGAAAATTACGATCCCGCAGGCATAACTGCGATAAATGCAGTAGCGATACTAAAGCAGTTTGTTATTTTGCTTTCAAAGAAAAAAGCGGAGCAGGAATAATAGGAAAGGTCGGTGTTAGATATGGTAAAATGTCCATTTAAACTAAACTTTGATGATCTGAAAGATCTGGGGCCAACAGGTTTTTTGGAAACGCCTATGGTCGATGATATAAATGGTTATGATATTCTTTTTGCAGCATTACCATATGAGTGTGATGAAACTGCAAAGCCTGGTTCAAGAAAAGGTTCTGCATATTTCAGACGTGATATTTTTGGCTTTGGTTTTTGCGATCAGGGACTTGACATTGATATGGCGCATAGCGTAAAGAGCGGTGATTGCGGTGATCTTATTATCGACGATTCCTCAAAGGCAGCAGCTGAGGAATGTATATATACGGCTGAAAAAGCGATAGCTTCCACGGGAGCTTGCAGCTTTATGATCGGCGGAGATGATAAGACATCTTATGGGCAGATAAAAGCTTGCTATGAAAAGTATGGCAAAATGGCTGTTATCCACTTCGGCGGTTCGGTAAGTTCTGCGCTTGTTAGAGTGGCAGAAGAGGATATGTGCGACAATGCTTCTTCTCTTGAAGTTGGAATAAGAAACGGAATGTCACAATACGGTGGCAGGCTGGAAAAGCTGGGTATAGATGTGTTGACAGCTTCTGACATGGATTATATGAAGTTTTCAGACGTGGGTTCTGCAATAAAAAAGAATGTATCAGGAAAACCTGTTTTTGTGATCTTTGATATGAACTTTTATGATCCTGCTTTTGTGACATCTGCGGCAAGACCTTATGCAGGAGGATTTGCTTCTCATGAGGTCGTTGAGATAATGGAAACGGGGCTTGTTGGTCTTGACATAAAGGGCATCTCAGTATGCGGTATGCTTGATTATAATGATCCTGGAGAGACTTCGCTCAATAATCTTGCGGAATGTGCTGGCAAGCTATATGCAGTTGCGGCATACAACATAGCATCTGAAAGGGAACTGTAACGGCTTTGTAAATGATGAGAGGGGTGATTCATATGCTGTCGGAAAGCGTTGACCTTAAAGCTGAGAAGAAGGAGTTTAACAGGAAATTTCTCAGTATCATAATGCCGCTGCTTGTTTCTTCAATATTCAGCCAATGTCTCACTTTCATAGATCAGTGGATGGTCAGCACCTTAGGTAGCACAGCTATTGCGGCGGTAGGAGTATCTACAAATTTTTTCAGCGTTTATTTTACTTTCCTATATGGCTGTAATACTGGCGCAGGAATATATCTGACACGTTATTGGGGTCAAAAAAATATCAAAGATTTTCAGCGCATAATTTGGACAGCCGTAACGGTAACGTTTACTGTTGGTCTTGTGATGTGTTTGGCGGCAATGATATTTCCTGATATCATAATAAGGCTTTTTAACAGAGACCCTCTTGTTATAGAGAAGGCAAAGCCATATATGCGTATCGTGGCGGTATCATATTTGCTTGACGCCATATGCTATGCTGTGAGCTTTTGTTTTAGAAATATAGGCAATGTCAAGATACCGATGATACAGGGCATAGGAAGTATGATGTTCAATATGCTTTTTAACTATATGTTTATCTTTGGAAAGCTTGGTTCGCCGAAGCTTGGAGTGACAGGAGCTGCGCTTGGAACGCTTGCTGCAAGAATTGTTGAGTTGATAGGACTTTTGCTATATTTCTTTCTTTCAGATAATCCGATAAGGAAAAACCTTTTTAAGGCATTGAAAACATTAAATGTTGGATTATACAAGGAGTATCTTAAAACTTCTCTTCCGTTGTGTGCGAACGATATGCTTTGGTCTCTGGGTCTTTCGTTTTACTATATGGTATATGGAACAAGAGGCACGGAAGTATATGCAGGAATGAGTATACTGAACACCATGGAGATGTTTGCAAAGCTTGCGATAATGGGCTTTGCAGGGGCATGTACTATTATGCTGGGCATTGAGATGGGTTCTGCCGATATGCCAAAAGTTTATCGCTATGCTGATCGATTCAATAGGGTTTCTATCATAGCTGGTCTTGTATCATGCAGTATCATTGTTGCTCTTATGTTGCCTGTTCAGCATATTTATGGAATAAAGGGTACCCTTGAGGGCGAATGTGTGAGAAACTGCATGTGCGTACTTGCTATATACTGCATACCTAATGCGGTGAACTGTATTAAGGTAGAGGGCATTTTTAGAAGCGGCGGAGATGTAAAGTATCTTACGCTCATGGACGCAGGCAGCATATGGATGATAGGAATGCCGCTTACACTAATTCTCGGGCTTATCTTTAAGGTCGATATTTGGTATGTTTATGCTGCTCACATAGCTATAGAGCTGTTTAAGCTTCCTCTCGGTCAAAGACGACTGAGATCACGCAAATGGTATCACAATGTTACGGAAGCTGTAAGCAGCGTTGAAAATAACTGATAAAAGCTGTCTGATATTCTTTTGGGCAAAGATGCATGAAAGAATATCGATGATGAAAATAGGGTCATACAAGGACGTTTGATAAATCAGACGTCCTTTCTTATTATTGCTATTTGCAATATCATATTAACAAAATTGCATTTTAAAAATGGTTGCATTTTTTTGCGTATGTATTGCTTGCCACGAATGCCATATTTTTAAGATGAAATAATATACAAAATCAACGATAAAATGCTTATATTACAGCGAATTTTGTTATTTTAAACAAAATTGCAGCTAGCATCTTGACATTACAGTAGCTGTAAAGTCTGTCTCTTATACACATCTGACGCTGC
>ENA-OZBH01000824-OZBH01000824.1-human-gut-metagenome-genome-assembly--contig:-NODE-824-length-11994-cov-4.989949_pt1 | contig 11994 bp, 9 predicted proteins | sample MGYA00243978_ERZ653518 | MGnify/ENA primary metagenome ERZ653518 (study PRJEB26926, sample SAMN06164923) | human gut metagenome | biome: ENVO:00009003; feature: ENVO:2100002; material: ENVO:00002003... | reverse complement strand
CGAGATTACTACGCGTCTCGTGGGCTCGGAGATGTGTATAAGAGACAGAAGCAGGTGGATGAGACTGCCCGCCTGCTGCAGAGCCGCGGTATCCGGGCTGCGGCCTACCATGCCAAGCTGGACGCGGATACCCGGCGGAAGAATCAGGACGATTTCCTCTATGACCGGGTGCAGATCATGGTAGCGACCAATGCCTTCGGCATGGGCATCGACAAGCCCAACGTGCGGTTCGTGATCCACTATAATATGCCAAAGGATCTGGAAAGTTATTATCAGGAAGCAGGCCGTGCAGGCCGCGATGGACAGCCCGCCCGGTGCACGCTGCTCTATTCCGGCACCGATGTGCGCACCATCCGCTTCTTTATTGAAAAGGAGATGGAGGCAGACAACGGCCTGCCCGCCGATGTAAAGGCCGAAGCTGCCCGCAAGGCCGAGGAACGGCTCAAGTACATGACATTCTATTCCACCACGCAGGACTGTCTGCGGGGATTTCTGCTGCATTACTTCGGCGAAGCTGCACCAAAGAAATGCGGCAACTGCTCCTGCTGTCTGGCTGCAGAGCAGGAAGCGCAGCTGCAGGTGGAGTATTCCCGGCGGCGCGCGGCGGATAATGCCCGCCGCCTGACCGAGAAGCCGCGCCGCACAAAGGCGGTGGCAGGCGAGCTGAGCGAGTTCGACCAGAAGCTGCTGAACGCGCTGTATGCTCAGCGCAAGCGGCTGGCCGGAAAGCAGAATATCCCGGCCTTTATGGTGTTCAGCGATGCCACCCTGCGGGAAATGGTGGAGAAGAAACCGCTGAGCACCGATGAACTGCTGAATATCAGCGGTGTGGGCGAGAAGAAAGCCGCCCGCTACGGCAATGCCTTCCTGCGTATCATCGAGGATGCCGTGGGCAGCAGAGAATAAAACAAAAAAGAAAGCGTCCAGTTTTCCACACGTTCCGTTCAGGAAGTGGAAAACCGGACGCTCTTTTCTTTTATGTTTATTTTTCCATGGTATGGGTGGCGAACACCTTTTCGTCCTCCCACCACACGGGCTGACCGGCGGCAAGGGTCTTTTTTACATCCAGCAGACGCTGGTTGCTGCTGCCGCGGAACCGCAGGGAGATATCGTGCTTTGCCTGCACGAACTCGCCGTCCACCAGCACATCCAGCAGGCTCAGCAGCTCGTCGGTGGCTTCACACCGGGCAAGGCTTGGCTCTTTGCCGGTCAGCTGTTCCCAGGTGTAGCCGGAATAGCACCACACCGTTTTGTTGGGGTACAAGGCCTTGAAGTTGCGCACGAAGGGCAGCAGCTCCCGCTGATTTTCCGGCTCCATGGGTTCGCCGCCCAGCAGCGATAGGCCCGCGATATAGTCCGGCTGGCAGGATGCAAACACCTCGTTGCGGGTGGGTTTATCGAAGGGCTGGCCATAGTCAAAGTCCCACGCCACGGCGTTGAAGCACCCCGGGCAGTGGTGGCGGCAGCCGGACACGAACACGCTGGTGCGCACCCCCGGGCCGTTGGCAATGTCATAGTATTTGATGGTTGCGTAGTTCATAATTTTAGCGGCCTAGCCCTCTCAGGCCGCTTCGCGCCCAGCCTGTTCCCCCTTTTGGCTTCGCCATCTTCCCCCGGCGCGGGGGAAGTCTGTCAAAGGGAGAGTCCCTGGCGAAACCACACACTTTGCATGGACTGCCAAGGCCTCCCACTTTGGGGGAGGTGGCATTGCGCAAGCAATGACGGAGAGGGCGAGGATGCAAAATAAAAGGAGACAGCATTATGGAATGGACTGATATCCGCCTGACCGTGGCCAAGGCCGACGCCGACAACGCCGAAGCCGTTGCCACCATGATCGCCGAGGGCGGCATCTATATCGAAGACTACAGCGACATCGAGCAGCAGGTGGCCGAGATCGCCCATGTGGATCTGATCGAGCAGGAGCTGCTGGACAAGCCCCGCGATACCGTTATCATCCATATGTATCTGGAGCCGGGCGCTTCCCCCGTGGAGACGCTGGCCCTCATTGCCGCCCGCATGGAAGCTGCAAACATCGCCTACACCGTGGAGACCGAGGGCGTGGAGCAGGAGGACTGGCAGAACGGCTGGCGCAAGTATTATCACCCCCTGGAGATCGGCAAACGGCTGGCCGTGGTGCCCTCGTGGCAGCAGTACGACACTGACCGGGTGAAGCTGATCCTTGACCCGGGCCTTGCCTTCGGCACCGGCGGCCACGAGACCACCAGCCTGTGCATGGAAGCGCTGGACGAGCGGGTGACCGGCGGCGAGCGGGTGCTGGACATCGGCACCGGCAGCGGCATCCTTGCCATTGCGGCGCTGAAGCTGGGCGCTGCCGTGGCCGAGGGCGTGGACATCGACCCTGTGGCCGTGCGCACCGCAGGCGAGAACGCCGCGTTGAACGGCGTGCAGGACAAGCTGACCGTGCTGGTGGGCGACCTTTCCGATAAGGCCAGCGGCAAATACGACATCATCACGGCCAACATCGTGGCCAACGCCATCCTGTCTCTGGCCCCCGCCGTGCCGGGCCTGATGGCGGAGGGTGCCACCTTTATTGCCAGCGGCATCATCGACAGCCGCAAAGACGAAGTGATCGCCGGGCTGGAAAAAGCCGGCCTTGCCGTTGTGGAAGTGAAGGAGAAGCGCGGCTGGGAGTGCATCGTCTGCAAGAAGGCGTAATTACAGAAGCTTTCATGATTTCTTTCAGCTGGCTTGCCCTCTCCGTCGCTTTGGCAAAACCGGAAAGTCTGCCGCACTGCCAAAAGCCTCCCTCCATGAGAAAGATTTCCCCCGCGCCGGGGGAAGATGCCGCATAAGCGGCAAAAAGGGGAGCAGTGGCAAGCCCGTCAGGGCTTGACGGAAGGAGTCCGTAACTGAAATACTCCTTCAGCCACACTTCGTGCGCCAGCTCCCTCAAAGAGGGAGCCTTTGGCAAAACCGTAAACTTTGCCGCCATGCCAAGGGCTCTCCCCTTGGGAGAGCTGGCGCGTTAGCGACTGAGAGGGCGAGGACGTTTAAGGAGAACCACTATGCCGCACCGTTATTTTACCACCGAGATCTCTGACGGCACCGCCACCCTGCGCGGGGCCGATGCCCACCATCTTGCCCGTGTGATGCGCGCAAGGCTGGGCGATACTGTCATTCTATGCGACGGCAATGCCGTGGAATACACCGCCACCATCACCGGCTTTGGCGATGAGTGCGTGGAGTTCCGGGTGGAGCCGGGCTATCCCAGCGCCGCCGAACCCAGCGTGGAGGTCACTCTGCTGGCCGGCTACCCCAAGCAGGACAAGCTGGAACAGATCATCAAGCACGGCGTGGAGCTGGGCGCAGCCCACATCGTGCCCTTCTTCAGCCGGTACTGCGTGGCGGCCCCCAAAAAAGAGGAGCAGAAGAACGAGCGCTACAACCGTATTGCGGTGGAAGCCGCCAAGCAGTGCGGCCGGGGCATTCTGCCGGATGTGGCCCTGCCGCTGGCAAACTTTGGTGCCGTGTGCCGCACCTTTGCACAGTACGATCTTGTGCTGTTCTGCTACGAGTGCGGCGGCGCGCCCCTGCGCGACCTGCTGGCCGCAGCAAAGCCCGCCGATGGTGAAAAACTGAAAATCGCCATCGTGACCGGAGCCGAGGGCGGCTTTGCCGCCGAGGAAGCCGAGATGGCCGCAAAGGCCGGTGCCAGAACGGTGGGCCTTGGCCCCCGCATCTTGCGGTGCGAGACCGCCCCGCTGGCCGTGCTTGCTTCGGTCATGACCCTGACGGGAAATCTGGAATAATGCTTTGTGCTGCCCGGCAGCGCCTGCGGGCCTTCCGGACAGCAACAAGGGGCCGCTCCTGGAAAGGAGCGGCCCCTTGTTTTTTTATTGTTCCGCTGTGCAGACGCAGGGCAGATCAGTCAATGAGACCCTTGTCCTTTGCATTCTGCCAGGTAAGGCAGACGCGCAGCTTGCTGACCGGGAAGCACGGATGGAACTTGTTGTTGTCCTCGTCGAACTTCATCAGCTCCTGCTCCACCATCCAGTGTGCAGCCTTCTGGGCATCGGTGTCGGCGGCGTCAATGTCCGCATACAGGTTCTCATCGGTCATGTTCTGCGGCTCCGGCTTGCCTGCACGCTCCCAGACCAGCTCTGCCAGCTCGATGCGGTCAGACGGCAGGGGGAGGCCCTGCATGTTCATCAGACGGTAGATGCCGGTGCCGGTCTCATAGGCACCCAGGATTACAGCGCCGCCGATGATGACACCGGGCAGGACGGGGTCCACGGGGCCCACCGGGTCCACCGGGTCTACCGGGTCCACAGGCGGCTCCACGGGGTCCACGGCTTCGTACACGGCTCTGACCGTCACGTCGCCTTTGGGCATTTCAAAGTTCGCCGTGGTATGGTCCTCCTCATTGGGGAAGCTCAGCAGGTCATTCATTTCATTCTGTACAACGCCGTTCAAGATCACGATCCCGGTCCAGCCTGCGAACTTCTGTCCATCGGGGGCTGGGTCTGCGGTCAGGGTGACCGGGGTGCCTTCGTAGATCTCGTCATTGGGGTCAACCTTAGTGTCAACGCCCCCGACCTTGATCGTTGCCGTGGCATCCTTGGCGGTCAGGGTGTAGCCGGGTGCCCGTTGGGTCAGGTAATAATAGTGCTGTGCCTTGTCATACGCCACGCGGTAGTCCTCGTTCTGGCCCTTAAGGTGCAGCTTGTTTGCATTGCCTGCGACCGTGAGCTGACGGCCTTCTTTCGGGTCGGCAACCTTGATGGTGGCGGGGGTGGTAAAGGTATCGCTGATGGTGATCTTCTTGCCGGACTCGAGGTAAATATCGCTCTCGTTATTCTCAAACGTGGCGCTCTTCAGCTCTGCGGAGGCGTTGCTGCCCCAACCGAGATAAATGCCGTATTGGCTGTTTTTGATCGTGCAGTTCTCAACGACCAGATTGCCGCCGTCCCCATATTTATAATGGTAATACGACCCTGCCGGTTCGCCCGAAGAAATGGCAGCATTGTCGCCCGTGCAATCCACAACGGCATCCTTGACGCTCAATGTGCCGCCGTTCCATACCTTCAGTGCAGGGGACTCGTAGCCAAGATTAAGATACTGGTTGGTGTTGGTATAAGTACCGCCGACAAGGTTGGCGGTGGCGCCCGTCACAAACACATCGCAGTAGGTTCCGGTGACTTCGGCATCTGTGACGTTCAGCGTTGCATTATTGGCGACGCGCAGCGTCGGACGATCTTTGTATCGCGGGAGGTCCTTATAGGTGCGGGAGTAAGAGCCGCCGACGATATTGACCTGACTGTTCATGGCGTTCATGACCCAGGCCGCGCCGGAGGCTTTCACATTCGTGAAGGACGAGTTGGGGGAATCATTGATCCAAAACGTCGCGCTGAAGCTCTCGCTGCAGTCGTAGCTGCCGCCGTTGACGATCACATTGGCTCCCTTATCTGTTTCAATAGCACGCAGGACGGCGTTCATGGTGAGATTGTTAAACGTCCAGTCGCCGCCGCACAGATAGCATGCGGCGATGTCGTCACACGGCCAGTTATAGATGCCGCCGTTAAGCACTGCGGTGCCCGTGAAGCTGTTTTCGGCATAGAAGCAACGGTTGAAGGCGAGGCCCTCTGCCGTCTTGATGGTCTGCCCCTCAGCGTTGACGGTCACGCTCTTGGCGTTGCGGACTGTAATAAAGTTCGCACAGTCGTCTTTATTTCCACTCTTTTCAAAGGTCGTTCCTCCGGTGACGTTGATGACCACATCGTCGTCGTCCTCAGCGTCGATCACGATCCCGTCCGCATAGGTACCGCTTATGGAATAAACCTTGCTGCCGCCATGCTCTTCAATGAACTTCTTGTTGATGGTCTCGCCGCCGGTCAGGGGACAGGCCGCTGCCACCTCTCCGGAGGGCTCTGCAGGCGCATCGGAATTTTCCTGTGCGCTCACATTGCCTTCAAATTCTGTACTTCCCTCCAGAGCAAATGCACTTGCCGGAAGGACAGAAGCCATCATGCAGCCTGCAAGTACCGCGCTGATGAGCCGTGTGCCAAATTTTTTCATGCTATGACTCCTCTCATGTTTCGCTTTTTTCATGAAGGCAGGCTGTTTTTTCGCCCGCCCGCACAGTTCACACACCTAAAGTATAACATTCCCACAACAAAGTGCAATCTTCATCCTGTACGAAGCTTTTGTACCCCCCCCCCATGTTTTTTGGTGTGTTCTGCACAAAAACGGAAGAGAAAATACTTTTGCAGCCGCAGAAAAAACAGCCCGGAACGACCCACAGATCGTTCCGGGCTGCTGTGTCAAAAATGGTTTGGAGCGTCAGAGCTCCAGCAGGGCTTTCTTCACATTCAAAAGGTTCTGCGGGCTCACCGAGAAGCTGCGCAGGCCCAGCTGCAGATACTGCACCGTGTTGGCCGGGTTGCCCACCGCAAGGCCGCAGATGGTCACCGGCACATTGCGCACCTTTGCGGCATCCAGCACCATAGTGATAAGCTTTTTCATGGCGCTGCTGGCCGGGCGGTAGTAGTGCTCGGCGCTGGCAAGCTCCCGGTCTGCCGCGTGGGTGTACTGGGTCAGGTCGTTGGTGCCGACCACAAGAAAATCGACCCCGTGCTCTACAAATTCCTCAGCGGTCAGGCAGGCAGCGGGTACGCTGAGCATCACGCCGAACTTTGTATCTTCGTTGAACGCCACGCCGCGCTCCCGCAGGTGCTCGCGGCAGCGCTCCACCACACGCATGGCTGCGTCCCAGTCCTCCACATTCGTCACCATGGGGAACATCACCCGCAGCGGGCCGCGGGCGGCGGCGCGCAGCAGCGCACAGAGCTGCGTCTCGAACTGGTGGGGCTGGCGCAGACTGTTGCGGATGCCCCGCAGGCCAAGCTTGGAAGACTGCAGGCCCTGATAGGCGTCGGAAATGGTGCGGTCTGAGCCAAAGTCGAAGGTGCGCACCGTTACCGGGCAGCCCTTGGCGGCAGCAAGACAGGAGCAGTAGAAGAAATACTGTTCCTGCTCATCGAGGATGCGGCCCGGCAGCATCATGTAGCCGGTGCGCAGCAGGCCCACGCCCTGTGCGCCGGACTGCATGGCCGTGTCGATGTCCTCCGGCCCAAAGCAGTTGGCCAGCAGCTCAAAGGGCTGGCCGTCCTTTGTCCTGTTGGGCAGAGCATGCAGCTGCCCCATCTCTTCGTTCTCCCGCTGCAGCTCGCAGATGCGGGTCTCGGCCTGCTGGCGGGCGGCAGCGTCCGGGTCCAGCGTGCACTGGCCCCCGGTGGCGTCCAGAATCACGGTGCGGCCGTCGCAGTCGTCCAGAAAATCCCGGCCCACCTGCACGATGCCCGGGATGTTCATTGCCCGGGCAATGATGGCCGCGTGGCTCTGGCCGCTGCCCTCTGCCGTGATGATGCCTAAAATCATGCCGGAAGGCACGCTGAACAGGTCGGTGGGCATCAGCCGCTCTGCGGCAAGGATCACCGGGTGATCCAGCGCCAGCCACATGCGGGGGCGGTTGGTGATGATGTTGATGACCCGGCGGCTTGCGTCGAGAATATCCACACTGCGCAGCTGCATGTAAGGGTTATCCTTCATGTTGGCCAGCTGGTCGGCGTAGCGCTGGCCCACCTGATTCATGGCCGCTGCCGCGCCGATGCCTGCATTGATGCAGAAGCGCACCTCGTTCATCATGCCCTCGTCGTCCAGCATCATGCTCTGGAACTGGAAGATGGCCTGCTCACTGGGTGCGGCACGGTCTGCCATGGATTCCAGCTCGTCCTGTGCCGTGCGGATGGCATCGGTGAGCAGCTGCAGCTCCCGGGACGGTTTAAAGGGGCCCACGGTCGTGGTCTCCACATGGTGCTCCAGACGGCTCACCTGCCCCAGCACAAGGCCGGGAGAAGCGCAGGAACCTTTATACACTTTCATGTTCGGTCACCTCCGGCAAAAGCTCGGCTTCCGGCGTGGTCAGGGTGCGCCAGACCAGCGCCTGCAAAAAGGTATTGGGCAGCAGCGCGGCCAGTGCGGCCCGCGCCGCATCGGCACTGCCCTCAAACAGCGGTGCAAAGCTTTGCATCCGTGCCTGATCGCACTTTGCAAGGAATGCATCGCACAAAGTATGGGTGGTGTAGTAATGGGCCGGGTCCACACCGGCATCTTCCGCGGCGGCTTCCAGCGGGGCAAGGTCGGCATCCTTCATCTTGGCCAGCAGCAGGGCCGCATCCGCCGTCAGGGTGACCGGGTATTTCTCCCGCACGGCCTTTTGCACCCGCTCAAATTTTGCGTGGAACGCAGCAGCGTCCGTGCAGCTCTGGGCATCACAGGAGACAGCATAGGCACACCCCCGCAGATATCCCATAGCGCGGCGGGTATCATAGTAGCCCAGCTCGATGTTGCGGCGGGCGGTGTCGGGGTCAAAGTGCAGGATATCGCCCAGCTCCCAGTAGCTGCGCACCATCACGGTGGGCAGGCCGGTGAGGTTGGGGCGGGTGATGCCCACGCCTTCCAGATCGACGCACACCAGTTCATCCGCGCCCATGCGTTTGGCAAGACCGGTGGGCATGTTGTCGCTGTAGCCGCCATCCAGAAACTTGACCCCATCGATCTCCCGCGCACGCAGCGCCGGGAAGCAGGCAGCGGAGGCCATCAGGTAGTCCTTGACCTTTCCTGCCGGGATCTCGTCCAGCGTCAGCTCCCGGGGCTTTAAGCCCCGCTGCTCCACCGTGACAAGGCCGAAGCGGATGGGAGCCGCGCGCAGGGCATCCTCGTCCAGAACCCGCTCCACGATCTCTTCCAGCGGGGTCACATCCATGCCGCCGGCTTTCACCACGCTGCGCAGGAACTGGTGCAGGGCCGAAAGGTCGGCATCCTCCTCCGGCAGCTCCATCACATCCTTGCTGCGGATGGCCAGCCACATATCGCGGGCCGTCTCGTACTGGTCCAGCACGAACATGGCACCGTTCAGGCTGCCAACGCTGGTGCCGGTAATGATCTGCGGGTGCCAGTCCAGCTCCATCAGCGCGCGCCACACACCCACCTGATAGCTGCCCCTGGCTCCGCCGCCCGCCAGCACCAGAGCTTTGCACGGAGCACTGCGTTCATCCATTGCATCCGCCTCCTTTGATCGTTTCCGGTTTTGTTCAGATTATAGCATATTTCCAGAGAAATTTCTTCCGTTTTTTGTAAATTGATGCCTTTCTCCCGGCAAAGAAACATGGTATACTTGTCAGGATTTCAAAAGGAGGCATTCTCATGCACTGCAAGCAATGGATTTTTGATATGGACGGCACCCTGACCGACAGCATGACCGTGGTGTGGGAGGGTGCCCCCGACGCACTGCTGCGCCGCTATGGCCGCACCCCGCGGGGGGATCTGCGCGCCACACTGCTGAACATGGGAATGCAGGAGGGCGCACAGTATCTGATCCGGGAGTACGGTCTGCCGCTGACCGAGGAAAGCTATTTTTCCGTGATGCGCGAGGTGATCGCCGAATTGTACGAGACCGTGGAGCTGAAACCCGGCGTGCGCACGATGCTGGCAAAGCTGCAGGCCGAGGGCGCACGCATGTGCATCTGCTCCAACACCTGGGCCGAACAGTGCCGCACCGTGCTTACCCGGCTTGGCATCGCGCAGTATTTCTCCTTCATCGTGGAAGCGCGGGGCGTGCTGCACAAAAGCCACCCGGAGGTGTTCTTTGAGTGCATGAGCCGTCTGGGCGGTGCAGACCCCGCCGCCTGCGCCGTGTGCGAGGATGCCGTATACGCCGCCGCCACCGCCCACAAGGCCGGGTATTACGTCATTGGCATTGCAGACCGCACCTCTGCCGCCGACGAGCCGGAGATGCGCCGCATCTGCAGCCAGTTCGTGCCCCGGTGGGATATGCTGGACTGGACACGTGTGTAAGAAAAAAGGGCCGCAGCGTGCGGTTCTTTTCTTTATCTGATCCTTCTTTGCTCTTGCATTTTGTGCGCAAGAAGAGTATGATATTATAAATAGGACTGCCCCAAGGGGGAAGTGTCCTCATTTGTGAGAATACACTCTGTGATTTTCAATATAAAGGTATAATATCCGTAAAGAGGAGACCTTCCGTCATGAACAACCCACTCGTCAGCATTATCGTGCCTGTGTACAACGTGCAGAATAGTGTTGCCCGCTGTCTGGAGAGCATTTGTGCCCAGACATGGAAGGATATCGAGGTCATTCTGGTCAACGACGGGTCCCGGGACGAAAGCTTTTCCATCTGTGAGCAATTCCGTGAAAAGGACCCCCGCATCGTTCTGGTGGACAAATCCAATTCCGGTGTGTCGGAGACCCGCAACTGCGGCATGTCCCTTGCAAGGGGCAAGTATGTGCAGTTTGTGGACAGCGACGATTATCTCGACCCTGATTTTACCGAGCGGCTGGTGACTGCCGCCGAAGCGAACAACGCCGATCTGGTCATTGCACCTTACTGGATGGTGATTCCCGCCAACTCTTCCAAGGCCACGCAGGCACTGGAAAACCTGCAGGAAAACCTTGGCATCGATGCCGAGAAAAAGCCTGATGATATCCGTGAATACGGCTTCCTGCCCGAGGGCATCTACGACCGCGATACCTTTGCCCTGCGCCTGATGGAGAAGCCCGCATCCTTCTTCTACAGCGTGCTGTGGAACAAGCTCTACCGCCGGGATATTCTGGCAGACCATCATCTTCAGTTCACCAGCGAGGTGCGCTGGGCCGAAGATCTGGTTTTCAACCTGGAATACATTTTGTACGCCAATGTTTTCGTATCCATTTCCAAAGCGGGCTACCACTATGTGCAGAACCCCCAGAGCATCTGCCACACCCAGATCAATCTGGCTTCCATCGTACAGAACAAACTGCAGGTGTTCCGCTATTACAAGGAGCTGTACACAAAGCTGGGCCTGTACGATCAGGTGCAGCCGCAGCTGTATAAATTCCTGACCGCGTTCTCCGAGAACGCCTATCCCTCCGGTTCTCCCCAGAAGATCATCATGGACATGGCCAACCGCTGGGGCTTTGGTGTTCTGGATGCTTCCGACAAGGAAAAGAAACACAAAACCGAACCCGATGCCTGATCTCCGGGCACGAAAAAAAGAGCCGTGAAAGCGGCTCTTTTTTGTTTACGATTTTACCGGTCGATCCAGCTGCGGAAGGCTTCGCGCACTGCACCCTCCCGTCCGCGCGGGATGGGGATGCGCGCACCGCTGCACATCTGCAGCTCGCCCGCCGTCAGCAGCTGTGCCGCCGCCAGATTGACCACATAGGAGCGGTGCGGCTGCACAAAGCGGCCGTCCGCCAGCAGCGGCTGCGCCACCGCAGAAAAGGGCACCCGCAGCGAGAGGGAGGCCACATCCTCCCCGGTGGTCAGGTGGAAGTGCACGATGTGGTGGGTGCATTCCAGATATTCAATTTCGGCATAGGTCAGCGCCCGCACACCGTCGGCGGTGGTCACGGTAAGGGTGGGGCCGTATTCCGGCTCCACCGCCCGCTTGAGCAGGGCAGAAACTTCCGGCTGGTGCACCGGCTGCAGCAGATACTGCATGGCGTCCACCCGGTAGGCACTGTATGCGTGCGCCGGGGTGCGGGCCACAAAAGCCAGCGGCGCGCGGCGGCCCCGGCGGCGCAGCTCTGCCGCCGCCGTAAGCCCCTCGGGCCGGGCTACCGCCGCAAGCTCAATGAGGTACAGCTCGTACCGCAGCCCGGCGGCATCCTGCTGCAAAAGCGCCTCCGGGCTTTGCAGCTGCTCCACGATGCAGGCGTCCTCCCGCCGGGCGAAGAACTCCATGCACTGGTGCTCCAGCCTGCTGCGCAGCGCACCGTCCGGGCTGCAGATCGCAATGTGAAAGATCATGGTTTGGTTTCCTTTGCAGGGTAGACGATTTGGAATGGCCTCCGCGTTGCTCTGGCCATCATCAGCGGAAAAATCATCTTAAATCAAGCAATTCCGGGCAGACTGCGGTCTGCCCGGAATTGCATTTTTTCTGTCTCTTATACACATCTGACGCTGCCGACGAATAG
>ENA-OZBH01000820-OZBH01000820.1-human-gut-metagenome-genome-assembly--contig:-NODE-820-length-12112-cov-7.753670_pt1 | contig 12112 bp, 7 predicted proteins | sample MGYA00243978_ERZ653518 | MGnify/ENA primary metagenome ERZ653518 (study PRJEB26926, sample SAMN06164923) | human gut metagenome | biome: ENVO:00009003; feature: ENVO:2100002; material: ENVO:00002003... | reverse complement strand
CTCAACGAGTTTGTAGAGAAAATCCTTGTCCATGAACGCGCCCGGAAAGGCAGCCAGGACACCACGCAGGAGGTTGAAATCTACTTCAACTTTGTGGGCCGGTATATCCCGCCCGCCTTGCAGCCGGTTCCCCTGACCCCGGAGGAACAGGAAGAACTGCGGAAGAAGGAGGAACGCAAGGACAGGCTTCACCAGAACTACTTGCGCCGCAAGGCAAACGGCAAGCAGAAGGAATGGGAAGAACGCTACAACGCCAAACGCAAGGCCCAGGTGGAGGCGGCAAAGGCCGCAATCCGGGCCGAGGACATGGAGAAAGGCATTTTTACCACCGTTAGCCAGTTGCCCAGGCAGGAGCCGCGCAAGGCCACCGTATCGGCCAGCGCCGCAATTTAACCATTACAGTGCAAAGGAGAATGAACATGAGCGAATTGACTTACACCCGCTGCGGGGATTACTACATCCCCGACCTGAAACTTTCCGAGCAGCCGGAGGCCCCCATTGGCAAGTATGGCCGTATGCGGCAACGCTACCTGAAGGAATACCGGCCCGGTCTTTACAGCAGCTTGATTTTGAGCGAAAAGCTGTACCCGCACCTGTTGGAGATTGACCGGGCGGCGCGTGAACGGATGGACGCCATGCTGCCCCGCATGATGGAGGCGGCGGGCGTCACCGAGGAACTGAAAGCCCGTGACCCCATGCACTGGGTGGGGCTGATGAACACGCTGAAAGCGCAGGCCGAGGAAACGATCCTCACGGAACTGGTGTTCAGCTAAATATGTTCGATGCCCCTGCTGGGGCGCAGATGTCCTTTTTCCCCTCAGAGGCAGAACAAATTCAATCCATCGCAGAAGCGGAGAGTGTAACACCCTCCGCTTTTTCTATGTTCATTTCTCAGGATGATATTGACCACATCCTGCGCGCGGGCGGTAATGCGGATGCAGCGCGGATGAAAATTGCTGCGGAATTCTCCAAGCAAAAACCTTTAGAGGATCGCGCGGCATTTCTGAAAGCTCTTTACCACGGCGGCAACGGCCTGATTACGGATAACGGCAGGCTTTCCGCATGGTACGGGGACGATGGTATCCATATTGCAACCGGAGATACCTCTCGCTATCTTCGTTCTGCCCAAGTGATAGGTTGGGCAGATGCGGCGGAGCGTATTGAGGAGCTTCTGGACGGCGGCGCATTTGCCACCAATCTTGAGGTCACGGAAGCCCCGCGCTATGAGCGGCTGGGTATTGCTGTGGATGTCTGGAACCTTTATCACGATTTCTCGGATGAAGCAAAGTCGCTGGGGTATCTGTCCTGCTTGGGTAATATCCATAGCACCAGCTTTCCAGAGGAAACGGAGCGTCTGACGGACGATCTGCTGAATCCGGCGTTCCGGGATAGGCTCCTGTCGGAATACAAGGTATTCATGGACGCCTACCGCGAAAACCGTGCGCTGCTGCGCTTCCATTACCACAAGTCGCAGGCACTTCTCACACGTTTGGAAGATTTGTCCCTTCCGCGAAAGGAATTCCGCTCCGATATGGAGGCTGTTCCAGCAACCGGCAGGTTTATCACCGAAGATGAAATTGCGGCTTCTCTTGCAAACGGGAGCAGCTTTGAGGGTGGAAAGACCCGCATCTATGCGTTTTTCCAGACTTCGCACACTCCCACGGAGAATGCCGATTTTCTGAAAAAGGAGTACGGCATCGGCGGTCATTCCCACGATTATCTGGATGGCAGTAGCGGATTTGTGAATTACGATGGAAAAGGCTTGGAATTTGTCCACTACCCGGATTATCAGAAAATCCCGTTGAGCTGGATACAGGTGGAAAAGTATATCGACCTGATGATTCAGTCTGATCGGTATCTGACGGATGCGGAAAAAGAGCAGCGTACTGTCAGACAGGAGGCTGAGCGTCAGCTCCCGATGCTGGACGGCACGGTTGCCGCAGAGTACACTGCCCTGAAAGAGCAGTATCCTAATACTCTTGTGGGCTTTGAACTGAACGGCAACTATCTGTTCTATGACAAAGATGCCGTTGCTGTGGAGCAGATTCTGCATACCAATCTTCTGTCACAGGAAAATACGCTCGGCAAGGTCAAGGTAACTGGCTTTCCGAGTGAGCAGTGGGTAGCAAAATCCAAAAAGCTGTGGGCAGAGGGCAATAACGTCTATCTGGCTGGCTTGAACGTAGATGGCTCCCACCACCAGACAAAATATCTCCGGGAATCGGATTATTTACCGATTGGCAGCATCGTCAAGCTGGATGACCGGGATTTTCGGGTGGAACACGTTAATTTTATGTTCAAATCCGTCAGCTTGCAGGACATGGAGCTGACGAAAAACAGACTGCCCATTTTCCGCAACGAGCATCTGCCGCACATCCGGGAACTGTACGAAGAACAGCAGGACGCAGCCATTGAGCTGGTTCCCGAAAAAGAGGTCAGCTATAAGGTCGGGGACGAAGTTGTAGTAGACCTTCCCACCAGAACAATTGAAGGAACCATCGGCTATGTTGGTGAAACCGATGTGCGCATCGACACCAGTGCGCACGGTCATTCTTGGGATAACGAGGTCATCAACCGGCAGCAGTTTGAGGAGGGACTGCGGCAGAAGGAGCCGGATGAGCCTGAACTGACCGATGAGGAACTGGATGAACTGCCGATCTCTGCGGTGATTGATGGCGAAGTTCAGACTTTCCCGAATGCCGCAGCCTTGGATGAAGCCCTCCACGCAGAACCTGTGCCTGAACCCGCTGGGAATTTTCACATTACTGATGAGCATCTGGGCGAGGGCGGTGCAAAGCAGAAGTACGCCCGGAACATCGAGGCCATCAAAACGCTGTTCCGTCTGGAAGAAGAACACCGTGGTGCTTCTGCCGAGGAGCAGGAAGTGTTGGCGCAGTATGTCGGCTGGGGCGGTCTGGCAGATGCCTTTGACCCCAACAAAGACAACTGGGCAAAGGAGTACACCGAACTGAAAGGAATGCTTTCGGAGGACGAGTACGCCGCCGCCCGTGGGTCGGTGCTGAATGCACACTATACCAGCCCCACCGTTATCCGTGCCATCTATGATGCAGTAGAAAAAATGGGATTCCGTAGCGGCAATATTCTGGAACCCAGCATGGGTGTCGGCAACTTTTTCGGGATGCTGCCGGACACCATGCAGGACAGCCGCCTGTATGGTGTGGAACTGGACAGCATCACCGGACGCATTGCCCAAAAACTATATCCACAGGCCGACATTACGGTTGCTGGCTTTGAAACCACCGACCGCCGAGATTTTTACGACCTTGCCGTAGGTAATGTCCCTTTCGGTCAGTACAAAGTCAACGACAAGGCGTACAACAAACTGGGTTTTTCTATTCACAACTACTTTTTCGCCAAGACTATCGACCAGATCCGACCGGGCGGCGCGATTGCTTTCGTGACCAGCCGTTTCACGATGGACAGCAAAGACAGCAGTGCCCGCAAGTACATGGCGGAACGTGCTGATTTGCTGGGAGCCATCCGCTTACCCAACAACGCTTTTAAGGCAAATGCAAGCACCAAGGTTGTTTCGGATATCCTCTTTTTGCAGAAGCGTGACCGCCCTGCAGACATCGAACCTGCATGGGTGCAGCTGGGGCAGACCGAAGATGGCTTCAATATCAATCAGTATTTTGTAGACCATCCGGAAATGGTGCTGGGAAATTTGGAACTAGAAAGCACCCAGTACGGCCATGACCTGACCGTTGCACCAATCGAAGATGCAAACCTTGCAGACCAGCTTACCGAAGCGGTGCAGCACATCGAGGGCCAGTACACTGCGGTGGAGATTGCCGCTCCGGACGTTGCCGATGCGGAAGTGCAGCGCAAAACTCTGCCCGCAGACCCTACCGTGAAGAATTTCAGCTATACTGTGGTGGATGGTGAAATCTACTACCGCGAGAACTCCATCATGACACAGATTGAACTGTCCGACAACGCCAAAGGCCGTGTGGCTGGCATGGTGGAACTGCGGCAGATCGTCAACGAGTTGATCGACCAGCAGTTGAATGACTTCCCGGACGAGGATATCAAGGCATCGCAAGCAAAATTGAACGCCGCCTACGATGCGTTTACTGCAAAATACGGTCTGATCAACGACAAGAAAAATGCCCGCCTGTTCGATGATGACAGCTCCTATTATCTGCTCTGCTCACTGGAGAATCTGGACGAGAATAAAAATCTCAAGTCCAAGGCAGATATGTTTACCAAGCGGACGATTCGGCCAGAGCGTGTTGTCACCAGCGTGGATACCCCCAGTGAAGCACTGGCAGTGTCCATCGGGGAGCATGGCAAAGTAGACCTGCCTTATATGGCAGAACTGCTGGGCACTCCCGGTAACTATGAGCGCATCACCACCGAATTGTCCGGCGTGATTTTCAAAGACCCTGCTGCGGATGCTGACGACCCGGAAGCCGGCTGGCAAACAGCGGACGAATACCTTTCGGGTAATGTGCGCGATAAACTACGGATGGCACAACTTGCTGCAGAAAGCCGCTCGGAGTTCAAGGGCAATGTGGACGCACTGACTAAGGCGCAGCCCAAAGATTTGGAAGCTTCTGAAATTGATGTGCGGCTGGGTGCCACATGGCTTGCCCCCTCTATTGTGCAGCAGTTCATGATGGAAACTTTTCAGCCGCCCTATCGTATCCGCTACAACAATGCCATCACCGTTCGCTACTCCCCTTACACTTCCGAATGGCGAATCAGCAATAAATCTGCTACTGGCTTTGGTGACATTATGGCCACCGAAACCTACGGTACCCGCAGGGCCAATGCTTACAAGATTTTGGAAGACACCTTGAATTTGCGTGATAGCCGCGTTTATGATACCATCGAGGAGAATGGGAAAGAAAAGCGTGTGCTGAATCAAAACGAAACCACCCTCGCCCAGCAGAAACAGCAGGCCATCAAGGACGCATTTGCTGGCTGGGTCTGGAAAGATCCACAGCGACGCGCCCTACTGGTAAAAAAGTACAACGAGCTTTTTAACAGCACCCGCCCCCGTGAGTATGACGGTAGTCACATTCATTTTGTGGGCATGAACCCGGAGATCAATTTGCGAGAGCATCAGCGCAATGCGGTTGCCCATGTGCTGTATGGGTACAACACCCTTTTGGCGCACGAAGTCGGTGCCGGCAAGAGTTTTGAGATGGCGGCTTCCGCTATGGAACTGAAACGTCTGGGCTTGTGTCAGAAAAGTCTTTTTGTCGTGCCAAACCATTTGACGGAACAATGGGCCAGCGAGTTTTTACGCCTGTACCCCAATGCAAAGCTGCTGGTTACCAGCAAGAAAGATTTTGAACCCGGTAATCGAAAAAAATTCTGTGCGAGAATTGCGACCGGTGATTATGATGCAGTTATCATCGGACACAGCCAGTTTGAAAAGATACCCTTGTCCGCAGAACGACAGGAGCGTCTGATTCAGGAACAGATGGATGAAATCGAGGAGGCCATCGAAGAAGCGAAAGCACAGGTTGGCGAGCATTTCACAGTAAAGCAGCTGGAAAAGTTGCGCAAGTCTCTGAAACAGAAACTGGAAAAGCTGCAAGGCGCAGACCGTAAAGATGATGTGGTTACGTTTGAACAATTGGGCGTAGACAGGTTGTTTGTGGATGAGAGCCAAGCGTTTAAGAACCTCTACTTGTACACGAAAATGCGTAATGTCGCAGGTTTGAGTACGAGCGAGGCACAAAAATCCAGCGATATGTTCGGCAAGTGTCGCTATCTGGATGAAATCACCGGTGGCCGTGGCGTGATTTTTGCAACGGGTACACCCCTGAGCAACAGTATGACCGAGATGTACACCCTCATGCGCTACCTCCAGTACAACACCTTGCAGCAGAAAGGGTTGACCCATTTTGATGCGTGGGCTTCTACTTTTGGTGAAACTACTACTGCCATCGAACTTGCGCCCGAAGGAACCGGATACCGTGCACGCACTCGTTTTGCGAAGTTCTTCAACTTGCCTGAACTGATGGCGATGTTCAAAGAAGCAGCAGATATCAAGACCAGCGACCAGCTTCATCTCCCGGTGCCTGATGCAAAATTTGAGACGGTGGTGGTCAAACCTTCGGAAATCCAACAGGATATGGTGCAGGCGTTGAGCGAACGTGCAGCCGAAGTCCACAGCGGTTCTGTTGACCCCTCGGTGGACAATATGCTGAAAATCACATCGGATGGCCGCAAAATCGGTCTTGACCAGCGGTTGATGAATTCCGCTCTGCCCGATGACCCCAACAGCAAGCTGAACGCCTGCGTCAACAACGTCCTGCGCATCTGGAACGACACCAAGGAGCAGAAGCTGACCCAGTTGATTTTCTGCGATATGTCTACTCCCAAGGGGGACGGTTCGTTCAACGTCTATGATGATATTCGCACCAAGCTGCTCAACGCCGGTGTGCCCGAACAGGAGATCGAGTTCATCCACAACGCAGATACGGAGAACAAGAAAGCAGAACTTTTCTCCAAGGTACGCAGCGGACAGGTGCGTGTGTTGCTGGGCAGCACTGCAAAGATGGGAGCTGGCACCAACGTCCAGACGCTGCTTGTGGCGGTGCATCATCTGGATGTAGGCTGGCGTCCGTCTGATATGACCCAGCGCAATGGCAGAATCATCCGTCAAGGCAATCAAAACAAACAAGTGTACGTCTATAATTACGTCACGGAATCGACATTTGACGCCTACCTCTATGTGCGACACGAAGTCGCTTAAATCAACTGTCTGGCTATGACCAGACCTGTTATTCCATTAGCAGTAGTCTACTGTCAACAAAGCAGCTGGTAACGGCTGTGAGGAAGCGTGACAGGACAAGGGTAGCCCCACCCGAAAGGGTTCAAGCCGAAACCGCGAGGTGGAAGCGATAAACTGCAAGCAACAATGTGGTTGGGGAGCCTGACTTGTATGGTATGGTTAATGTAATGTGAATCACTGTTAAACGTCGTTAAAGCTGAACAGGCTAAAGTTGCTGACAAGCCTGAACCAAAACGGTAACGCAGCTGGTTGCTCCTCTATAGAGTGGGAACACATGGATTCAAAAGCTGCTGGCGGAGAAGTGAAACCTAACCCATACTGTTGAATAAGCGGAACGTGGTAAGCCCGTATTTCCCCGAGCAATCGGACGGAAACCGTAAGGGGACTTTATGAAATGCGGGTAGAAGAACGATGGAAAAAGCGAATGCCGACCCTGTAATGGGGATGGATAGAGGTTGTAACATCACCTCATGCGAAAGCAGGCAGACTTCCATCTATGGTCTTTCTTTACGAGAGAATTTACAGAACTTTTCAAAAAGGAGGAATTGCAAATGAACGAGAAATCGTGTGCACCGACTTGCAGAGCGGGAAATTGGGACAGCATCGACTGGAACAAGGCTCGTGCTTATGTTAAAAAGCTGCAAATGCGTATCGTAAAGGCTCAACAAGAAGGTCATTACAGCAAGGTAAAAACGCTGCAATGGCTGTTAACTCACTCGTTTTACGCCAAAGCCTTGGCAGTGAAGCGGGTAACAAGCAATCGTGGTAAAAATACGGCTGGAGTTGACCATGAATTGTGGCTAACTCCTGAGGCAAAATTCAAGGCAATCAGTAAACTGAAACGGAGAGGATACCGTCCTCAGCCCCTGAAACGTGTTTATATTCCGAAGAAAAACGGCAAACTGCGGCCTCTGAGCATTCCGACAATGACAGACCGTGCCATGCAGACCCTATACAAGTTTGCATTGGAACCGCTTGCTGAAACCTACGGTGACCTCAACTCCTACGGATTCCGAATCGGAAGAAGCACACACGATGCAATCGAGCAGTGTTTCACCGACCTGAACAAGGGCAAGTCTCCTCAGTGGATTCTTGAAGGTGACATCAAGGGATGCTTCGACCACATCAGCCATGAATGGCTCATGGAGAATATCCCGATGGATACGCAGGTTTTACAGAAGTGGTTAAAGTGTGGATACGTTGATACAAAGCAACTTTTCCCCACTGAGGAAGGCACACCGCAAGGTGGAGCCATCTCGCCTACTCTGATGAATATGACGCTGGATGGACTGGAACGGCTCTTAAAGGAACGACTGCCGACCCGCAAAAAGGTCAATGGTAAAACTCATTTTAATAAGATGAACTTCGTGCGCTATGCTGACGACTTTATCGTAACCGGAGAAAGCCCGGAATTTCTGCGTGAAGAAGTGCTCCCTATTATCAGAGATTTCATGACGGAACGTGGGTTGCAGTTATCTGAAGAAAAGACGGTCATCACTCACATTGATGATGGATTTGACTTCTTGGGCAAGAACATCCGTAAGTATAACGGAAAACTTCTAATCAAGCCCTCGAAGCAGTCGGTCGGCTCTCTGCTGAAAAAGGTGCGTGAAATCGTCAAGAGCAACAAATCGGCAAAGCAGGATTCCCTGATTCGCCAGCTCAACCCGGTTATCCGTGGATGGGTCAATAACCAGCGATTTGTTGTATCCGCTGAAACATTCAGCAAAATCGACTATCAGATTTACAATTGTCTTTGGCAGTGGGCAAAGCGCAGGCATAAGAACAAAGGCATACGGTGGATAGCAGCGAAATACTGGCATCGCATCGGAACCCGAAACTGGACTTTTGCCGCAGAGGAACGCACCAAGAAGAACGGTGAGCAATCCTACTTTGCTCTTGAATATGCAACGGACACCAAAATCATCCGCTTTAAGAAAATCGTCTCTAACGCAAATCCCTTCGATGAGCGATGGAACGGTTATTATGAAGAGCGCGATGGTGAGAAAATGTTGAACAGCACTAACGGACGCGAAAAACTCCTGAAAGTATGGAGAAATCAACGCCGCTGTTGCCCAGTATGCAATGAGCCTATTACCTCGGAAACGAGTTTCAAGGTTCATAAGGTGTTTCGAAGCGGGAAGTCGCCATGGCTGGAAATGGTGCATCCCGAATGCCATGCCGTATTGCACAAAAACGATTCTTGTTTTGTTGAGCCGGGTTCCCTGATGGGAGCTTTATGAAAGGCTTGAGCCGTATGAGGGGAAACTCTCACGTACGGTTCTTAGGGGAGGGGCTGGCAGTAATGCCATCCTCTTACCCGATCAGACCCTTGAGAATAAGCAGAAGTTCATTTCTCAGATTATGACGAGCAAATCTCCCATGCGCTCCTGCGATGATATTGATGAACAGGCTCTGTCTTACGCAGAAATCAAGGCTCTGTGTGCAGGCGACCCTCGCATCCGGGAAAAGATGGACTTGGACGTGCAGGTAGCAAAATTGAAGGTGCTGCGCGGAGACTTCCAGAATCAGAAATATCGTCTGGAGGATAAGCTGCTCAAAACTTTCCCGGAGGAGATCCAGAAACAGAAAACCCGCATTGCTGCTTTACAACAGGATTCACAGATTGCAGCAGCACACCCACAGGACAAAGAAAACTTCTGCGGCATGACTATCAAGGGCATGGTGTACGATGACAAAAAGGCTGCAGGCGAACGGCTGCTGCTGGCTCGGCAGGAGATGCCCAATGCTGATATGATGCTGCTGGGCACCTACCGTGGCTTTGAACTGAATATTCGGTTCGACAGCTTTAAGAATGAGCATCAGGCCGTTCTTCGGGCAGAGTTGAGCTACCCGGTATCGCTGGGCGATGATGCGCGCGGCAACATCACTCGTCTGGACAATGCCATCGACAACTTTGCTGACCGTATTGCAGACGCCGAAAATGCTCTGCAAAACCTTGAACAGCAGAAACAGGCTGCAGAGGTTGAAGTGGCAAAGCCCTTCGCACAGGAGGAGGAACTGGCCGAAAAGTCTGCCCGCCTTGCTGAATTGAACGCCTTGCTGAACATCGACCGTGACCGCAGTTCCTCGCAGGATGCTCCCGAAGAAACCGAGGAAACCGAAACACCTGCAACTCGTCCGTCTGTGCTGGCTGCACTGGGGGAAAAGACCAATCAGCCGGAACCTGTCAAACCGTTCCGCAGCTATTATGATAAGGATGGTGATGCACGATGAAAGAAAAGCGGGATGAAACCATCATCCTGCGCTTGAGCAAAACAGAAAAGAACCGTATCTATGAAAAAATGCTCAGCATGGGCATCCGCAGCCTGAGCGCGTATATCCGCAAAATGGCATTGGATGGTTATTGTCTGAACCTTGACCTGCCGCAGTTGCGCCGGATGTCGTACCTGCTTCAGAATTGCAGCAACAATCTGAATCAGGTGGCAAAACGTGCCAACGAGTGCGGCAAAGTCTACGCCGCCGACATGGAGGACCTGCGGCAGCGGCTGGACGAGTTGATTGAGATCGGTCGGCAGATCCTCTCCCGGCTGGCAGAACTCTAAATTTTTCCCCGCAGTTGGAGGACTGCGGGGGTACATAAGGGGTGACATCCTTGCAAGGGGTGTGGAGATGCCTTTATAATAAAGTTGAAAGGCAGGTGCTTGATATGAGGTTCATTTTTAAGATGATTGTTTTCCCGTTTTGGCTGCTTACTGCTTTCCTTGCGCTGATGCTGAAATGGACACTGAACCTGTCGGCGTTCGTACTGGCTCTGCCCATGCTGTATATTTTCGGCTGCGGTCTTTATACGCTGTACTGCCGGGAGTGGCTGCAGTTTTTGATCTTGCTGGTGGCAGAGTTTGGATGCTTTGTGTTGATTTTCATGGGCGCTTTGATTGCAGATGCAGCAGAGCGTTTTAGTGGCTGGGTTGCCGGATTGTGAGGGATGCTATGGAAAACCAGAAATTGGAGGATTGCTATTATGCGCACAGCAGCACGATTTTTTCTGAAATGCTGGGTGAGGATGAAAACTATCAGCGACTGAAAAACGCCAAAATAGCGGCTGAGAAAGCCTTGCAGAGCGTCATCAGCCAAGAATCATGGAAGCAATACCTCGCCTTAGATGAAATCTGCAACGAGTTGGAATGCGCCCGATATAAGGCAATGTATCTGGCGGGTGCTGCCGATTACGAAAAAATATCCAAATGATCTTGATGCCGCCGATGTGCGGCATTTTCTTTTTTTAGGGAGACTAACTATTAAAAGTCAAGCCCCAAAATGAAAAAATCCGCCAACCGACCGCTGCCCCTGACAAACAGCATTCAAATGCTGGAATCAGAGCAGCGAGGGCGACGGAGAAAACAGCAAAGCAAGCCCAGCCAGCCCTCGCACAAACAGGATAGCATTTGAATGCTTCGGTTCGTTAAGGGTTCGCTGCGCCAGCTAAGTTTCTGTTGGAATTAGCTCAGGCTCAGGAGAAAATCATGCAGCTGCAAGATATGCTTTCCCGGATTTCTGTAAGGCATAAATCAACCGAACGAGTTTCTTCATGGCATGGGACAGGGCAACATTGTAGTGTTTTCCTTCGGCACGTTTTTTGGCAAGGTATTCAGCAAAGACAGGATTCCAGTAGCAGACGTACTTGGTTGCGTTGTAAAGGGCATGTCGCAGGTAGCGGGAGCCACGTTTTTCCATGTGAGCATAGCAGTTCGTGAGTTTTCCGGACTGGTATGTAGATGGAGAGCAGCCAGCGTAAGCAAGAATTTTGTCAGGAGAACTGAAATTGGAGAAATCCCCGATTTCTGCAAGGATCACAGCAGCGGAGTTTACTCCCATGCCGGGAATCGAGAGAATTGGTGGATTGAGCTCATCTATGATTTTCTGAATAGAATCTTCGATTTCGTTGATCTCGGAGGCAAGTTCTTGAATGAGTTTAATGGTATGCTTCAATTCCAAAGATTTGGCAGGCATGACAGAGCCAATAGAAGCTCTGGCTGCCTCTCGAATCTGGATGGCTTTCTCTTTTCCGTAGCGTCCTTTGGACGCTGTTGTAAGAAGGTTTGTCAGCTTGGTAAGATGGACTTCTGAAATTTGCTTTGTACCGGGATATTCGCTGAGAAGTGCGTAGATTGAAGTGCCATGGATAGACGAAACAAGCCCTTCCAATTCGGGAAACAGAATCGTAGCCAATCTGGACACCGATTGCTTTAGTTTAGCGCGTTCCTGAACTTTATCAAATCGGTATCTTGTTAGTGACTTTAGCTCTTCGTTATGGTATGCTATATCCGTGTAGGACTTGAGGTCTACATCGGACAATAGCATAGTTGCAATCGTTCT
>ENA-OZBH01000815-OZBH01000815.1-human-gut-metagenome-genome-assembly--contig:-NODE-815-length-12243-cov-4.226534_pt1 | contig 12243 bp, 10 predicted proteins | sample MGYA00243978_ERZ653518 | MGnify/ENA primary metagenome ERZ653518 (study PRJEB26926, sample SAMN06164923) | human gut metagenome | biome: ENVO:00009003; feature: ENVO:2100002; material: ENVO:00002003... | reverse complement strand
AGACAGGACCGATCCGGCGAACCCGAAGGTCGTCGGCGAGCTCAAGCTCAGCGGCTATTCGGACTATCTGCATGTCTGGTCGGACGGGATGCTCTTCGGCCTCGGCATGGAGACGCAGGCGGTCGATGGCACGACCGTGGACGGCATGAAGCTCGTCATGATCGACACGTCCGACCCCGCCAAGCTGCACGATCTGCACACGCAGGCTATTGACGCCGACTACAGTGAGGCGCTGTATAACCATAAGGCCATTCTGGTCGACAGCGGCAAGGACCTCATCGCTTTCCCGGCGGAAAACAGCTACCTTGTCTACGGCTATTCGGCGGACGACGGCTTCACGCTGCGCAAGGAGATCCCTGTCTCGCAGTGGGACGAGAACAACCGCGGCCTGTACATCGGCGACTACTTTTATGTCGTCGGCTCCGACCAGGTGAACGTGCTTGACCTGGGCACGCTCGAGAACGTGGCGCAGGCGATTATCCCGCGCGGATAAACGAAGTGAAGATTTTCTGACAGGCGGTGCGCTCGAGCGCACCGCCTGTTTACATTTTTGCGCCGCTGTGGTAAACTGATATATTGAGCGAATATCGCAACAAGGGAGGCGGCGCTGTGCTCGAAAAGCTGCGACAAATTGAAAACCGGTATGCCGAACTCGAGAGCAAGCTGGCCGATCCTGCGTATTATTCCGACCCTGCGGTGTTCACAAAGCTCTGCCGTGAGCAGCGCGAGCTGCAGCCGGTCGTGGAGGCCTACCGGGCCTATACCGCCTGTCAGGCGCAGATCGCACAGGCGGAGGCGCTGCTGGACGACCCCGAGCTGCACGAGATCGCGCGCGAGGAGATTGAGCAGGGCAGGGCCCGCTGCGCGGAGCTCGAGCAGCAGCTGCGCGTCCTGCTGCTGCCGCGTGACCCGAATGACGACCGCAACGTCATTCTGGAGATCCGCACCGGCGTCGGCGGAGAAGAATCCGCGCTCTTTGCACATAGTCTTTATCGGATGTACAACATGTACGCCGACGCGCACGGGTGGAAGACCGAGATCGCGAACCTCAATGAGACGGAGCTCGGTGGCGTGCGCGAGGCGAGTCTGCTCATCAGCGGGCAGGGGGCCTACTCCCGCCTGAAGTTTGAAAGCGGGGTGCACCGCGTCCAGCGCGTGCCGGAGACGGAGACCGGCGGCCGCATCCACACCAGCACCGCCACCGTGGCCGTGCTGCCGGAGATGGACGCCGTGGAGGTGCACATCGACCCGAAGGACCTGCAGATCGATACCTACCGCAGCTCCGGCGCCGGCGGCCAGCATGTCAACAAGACCGAGAGTGCCATCCGCATCACGCACCTGCCGACCGGTACGGTCGTCGAGTGTCAGGATGAGCGCAGCCAGTATAAAAACAAGGATCGCGCGATGAAGATCCTGGCCTCGCGCCTGTATGCCGCGGAAAGCGCCCGGCAAAACGCCGTGCGCTCGGCCGAGCGGCGTAGTCAGGTCGGCACCGGCATGCGCAACGAACGTATCCGCACCTACAACTTCCCGCAGGGGCGGGTGACAGATCACCGCATCGGGCTGACGCTCTATAAGCTCGATCAGGTGCTCGACGGTGATCTGGATGAGATCATCGATGCGCTCACGCTGGCCGATCAGGCCGAAAAGCTGCGCGCATCCGTGGAGGAAGCATGAACACGAAACGAATCACAACCGAGATCGCGCAGGCGGCGGAGGCCATCCGCGCCGGGCAGCTCGTCGCCGTCCCGACGGAGACAGTCTATGGCCTTGCCGGCAACGGGCTGGACCCCGATGCCGTCGCGCAGATCTATGAGGTCAAGTGCCGGCCGGCTGTCAAGCCGCTGTCGCTGATGGTGCACGACGCGTCCGCCATGGCGCGCTACTGCATTGATGTGCCGCCGGCGGCGTACACACTGGCCGAGGCCTTCTGGCCCGGGCCGCTCACGATCGTGCTGCGGGCGCAGGACTGCGTGCCCGAGATCGTGCGCGCGGGCGGTGAGACCGTCGGCCTGCGCTGCCCGGATCACCCGGCCACGTTGGCGCTCATCGAGGCCGCGCAGCTGCCGCTGGCTGCGCCGTCGGCCAATCCCTCCGGCGCGCCGAGCCCGAAAACGGCGGACGACGTGCTCGCGTATTTCGACGGGCAGATCGCGGCCGTCATCGACGGCGGCCCCTGCGGCATCGGCCGGGAGTCCACGCTCGTCGACCTCTCGCACACGCCGTACCGCATCCTGCGCTCTGCCGCCGTGCCGGACGACGCTGTGTGGGACGCGCTTGTGCAGAAAATGCACATCGTCGGCATCACGGGCGGCACAGGCTGCGGCAAAACGACCGCGCTCATGGAGCTCGAGCGCCAGGGCGCGCTCGTCATCGACTGCGACGCGGTGTATCATGAGCTGCTGGCGTCCAATACCGCTATGCTCGCGGAGATCAATGCCCGTTTTCCGGGTACAATAGAAAATGGGGTGCTGCAGCGCAAGAAGCTCGGCGCGGTCGTGTTCGCGGACGCGGCGGCGCTCGACGATCTCAACGCCATTACGCACCGGTATGTCCGCGCCGAGGTGCGCGCTCGTCTGCGCGCGTGGGCGCGTCAGGGCGGCACGGCCGCGGCGATCGATGCCATCGCGCTTATCGAGAGCGGACTGGCGGAGCTGTGCACCGTTACCCTCGGCGTGACGGCGCCGCGCGAGGTGCGCATCGAGCGGCTCATTGCCCGCGAGGGCGTGACACGCGCCTATGCCGAGGCGCGCATCGACGCGCAGAAGCCCAACGAATGGTTTGCCAAACATTGCAGCTACGTGCTGGATAACGGCGGCACGCTCGCCGATTTTCAGCGCCGCTGCCATCAACTGATACAGGAGGTGCTCTCATGAGCGAAGATAAGGAACTCAAGCAGTGGAAGGAAAAGCTGTTTTATCAGCCGAAAAACGGCTATGATCAGATCGACGCCGAGCAGACCGGGGAGATCTTTGCCTACGCCGAGGGATATAAGCGCTTTCTCGACGCCGCGCGCACCGAGCGCGAGGCCGTTAAGGAAGCAATTCGCATGGCGGAGGAAGCGGGCTTCGTGCCGTATACGTTCGGTATGGAGCTGCAGCCGGGCTCGAAGGTGTATGTCAACAACCGCGGCAAGGCGCTCATGCTGGCCGTGCTCGGTCAGCAGCCGCTCGATCACGGCTGTGTGATCGCGGGCGCGCACATCGACTCGCCGCGCCTCGATCTCAAGCAGACGCCGATGTATGAGGATTCGGAGCTGGCGTATTTCAAGACGCACTATTACGGCGGCATCAAGAAGTACCAGTGGGTCACGATCCCACTCGAGCTGCACGGCACCGTCGCGCTCAAGGACGGCAGCACGGTCGACATTGCCATCGGCCGCGAGCCGGATGAGCCGCAGTTTGTCATCACCGATCTGCTGCCGCACCTCGGCAAGGATCAGATGCGCAAGACCATGGAAGAGGGCATTACAGGCGAGGCGCTCAACATCGTCATCGGCAGCATGCCGTATGCCGGAGAGGGGCGCGACCGTGTGAAGCTTGCCGTGCTGTCCCTGCTCTATGATGAATACGGCATCACGGAAGAGGACTTTCTGTCGGCGGAGCTGGCCGCCGTGCCGGCGTTCCCGGCGCGCGACATCGGCTTTGACCGCAGCATGATCGGCGCCTACGGTCAGGATGACCGCGTGTGCGCCTACGCCGAGCTGCGCGCCATCCTCGACCTTGACGGCGCACCGGAGCGCACGGCCGTGTGCATCCTCGCCGATAAAGAAGAGATTGGTTCCGACGGCGTGTCCGGCATGCAGTCGCAGGCGTTCGAGGCCTTCATGGCCGACCTCTGCGAGCAGCAGGACGTCGCGCTGCGCCACTGCTTCGCCAGGAGCTTTTGCCTCTCGGCGGACGTCTGCGCGGCCTTTGACCCCAGCTTCCCCGAGGTGAGCGCCAAGCGCACGGAGGCCAAGCTCAACTACGGTATGGGCATCTGCAAGTTCACGGGCGCGCGCGGCAAGTCCGGCACGAGCGACGCTTCGGCCGAGCTCGTGGCCTACCTGCGCCGCCTGTTTGCCGATAACGGCGTTGTCTGGCAGCTGTCCGAGATGGGCAAGGTCGATCAGGGCGGCGGCGGCACGATCGCCAAGTTCATGGCCGACCGCAACATCGACACCATTGACGCCGGTGTGCCGGTGCTGAGCATGCATTCGCCGTTCGAGCTCGTGGCAAAGTTCGACTGCTGGATGACCTACCGCGGCGTGCTGGCGGCCTACTGCGACACGCAGGCGTGACCGGATACAACGGGGGAGGACGGGCGCTGTGCCCGTTTTCCCTTGTGGTGAGCAAGAAATTGTGTTATAATCAAATGTTCATATCTGTACATTGGGAGGTACATCCGTGAGCATCTGGAATGCGATCCTACTCGGTCTGGTGCAGGGCATCGCAGAGTTTCTGCCGATCTCCAGCTCCGGCCATCTGTCCATCCTGCAAAACCTGTTTCATATGTCTACGACGGAAAACGGCCATCTGTTTTTCGATGTTCTGCTGCATCTGGGCACGCTCATTTCCATCTGCATCGTCTACTGGCGGGACATCGTGGCCATGGTGCGCGAGACATTCGCGTTTTTCCGCAACACGCGTCTGCCGGCTGAGCAGCGACAGCAGCAGCTTCCCGCCGCGCGCCTGGTGCTCATGATCATTCTGGCGACGCTGCCGCTGTTTCTGATCCTGCCGATCAACGATCAGGTGGAGCAGCTTTACTACCACACCTTCTTCATCGGCCTCATGCTCATCCTCACGGGTTTTCTGCTGTTCGTGGCCGATAAAATGCCCAAGGGCACGCGCACGGAGAAAAACATGCGCGTGCGCGACGCGCTCGTCATCGGCGTGTGTCAGGCCGTGGCGACGATCCCGGGCCTGTCCCGGTCGGGCACCACGATCGCAGCCGGCATGGCCACGGGACTGGACCGCAGCTTTGCGGTGCGCTTCTCGTTTCTGATGTCGCTGCCCGCGGTGCTGGGTGCGAACATCCTGTCGCTGGCCAAGGCGGCCAAGACGGGCATTGACGTGTCGCTCCTGCCGGCGTACCTGATTGGCATGTTCGTGGCGATGGTTTCGGGCGTCGCGGCCATCGGCCTTGTCAAGCGCTTGACGTCGAAGGGCCGCTTCGGCGCGTTTTCCTACTACTGCTGGGGCGCGGGCGCGCTGACGATGATTCTGTCTCTGATTTTCTGAGAGGACGTTATATATAATGGCAACTTCATCATCCAAAAAGAAAACCGGTACGGCGAAAAAGTCCGCTCCGGCAGCGAAAAAACCGGCTTCCGCACCGAAAAAGCAGCCGGCTGCCAAGGCGGCTCCGGCCCCTGCGGCAACGGCACCGACGTGGCCGTATGCAATTGTATGCATCGTGCTGTCGCTGCTGGCGTTTCTGGGTCTGTTTCATGCCGAGGGCGTCATTATCGACGGCTTTGCGGGCTTTTTGTGCGGCATCATGGGCTGGGGCTTTTGGGCATTTCCGTTTGCGATGCTGCTGCTGGCGTGGGTCTTTGTGCGCAATCCGGAGCGGCATTTCGGCCTGCGCGTGACGGCGGCGCTGCTGATTGCGCCGCTGTTCGGTATGATCGTGCACCTGATGCTCTGCCGCGTGGCGTTCACGGCGCAGACGTTCGGCGCGATCGTCGGTCAGCTCTATGACGGGGGTAAGGCACTCACGTCCGGCGGTGTGATCTCCGGCGGCGTGGGCTATCTGCTCAAGGCCGGCATCAGCGTGTACGCCGCGCTGCCGCTGACGATGGCGGCATTCGTGGTCTGTGTGCTCGGCAGCATGGATCTGACGGTCGGCAAGGTCGTCACCCAATGGCGCGCGCACCGCGCGGCACAATACATCCCGGACGACGGAGACCAGCCGCTTTTTGATGACGAGGATGAGCCCGCCGCGCAACCGCAGCCCGAGCCGCAGCGCCGCGCGCGCCGCGCAGCGCCGGACAAGCCGGTCGCGAAGAAAAAGCTCATTGACATCCCGGTCGAGGAAACGCCGGCGGAGCTGGACGACGATCCCATCGACCCCATCCCGGTCAAAAAGCCTGCCCGCGGCGCGAAAAAGGCCGCGCCGGCCGATGCCACGCAAAATGTCCAACCGCTGTCCGTGGAGGAGGCGGCCGACATCTGCGGCGTCACCGTGCCGGCCACGCAGGAGATTCAGGACCCGCCGAAGCCGTCCAAAAAGGCGGCCAGCGCCGCCGTCGCAGCGGAGACGGCCGCCATCACCTCCGCCATCGAGAGCGAGAATGCCGACCACTCGGCCTATCAGCTCCCGCCGGTGTCGTTCCTGCGCGCGGGGAAGAAGGACCAGACGGACGCGACGGAGGAGATCCGCTTCAACCGTGACCGGCTCAACACCGCCCTGAGCAGCTTCGGCGTCAATGCTACCATCCGCGACGTGACGCGCGGTCCTACGGTCACGCGCTACGACCTCGAGCTCGAGGCGGGTGTGAAGCTCAACAAGATCACGAACCTTTCCGGTGACCTTGCGCTCGCACTCGGCGTGGAAAACGTGCGCATTGCGCCGATCCCGGACAAAATCTCCACCGTCGGCATCGAGGTGCCGAACAAGATCGTCAGCGCCGTGTGCCTGCGCGATATTATCGACTCGCCCGCATTCCGCAATGCCAAGTCCAAGCTCTCGTTTGCCGTCGGCAAGGACATCGGCGGCAACTGCATCATCGGCAATATCGCCAAGCTGCCGCACATGCTCATCGCCGGTACGACCGGCTCCGGCAAGTCCGTGTGCATGAACTCGCTCATCCTGAGCCTGCTCTACAAGGCGACGCCGGACGAGGTGCGCCTGATCATGATCGACCCGAAAATGGTCGAGCTCGGCATCTATAACGGCATCCCGCACCTGTTCATACCCGTCGTGACCGACCCGAAGAAGGCGGCCGGTGCGCTGCAGTGGGCGGTCGTGGAGATGCTCAAGCGCTACCGCCTCTTCTCCGAGGCGCAGGTGCGCGACCTCGCCAGCTACAACGCCCTGCAGAAAAACGAGCCCGATGGGCAGACCCTGCCGCAGGTCGTCATCGTCATCGACGAGCTGGCCGACCTCATGCTCTGCGCCGCCAAAGAGGTGGAGGAGAGCATCTGCCGCGTGGCGCAGATGGGCCGCGCCGCAGGCATGCACCTCATCATCGCGACGCAGCGTCCGTCCGCAGACGTGATCACCGGCCTCATGAAGGCGAACATCCCGAGCCGCATTGCCTTTGCGGTCTCGTCCTCGCTCGAAAGCCGCATCATCCTCGACACCTCCGGCGCGGAAAAGCTTATCGGCATGGGCGATATGCTCTATGCGCCCATCGGCACCGGCAAGCCCCTGCGCGTGCAGGGCTCGTACGTGTCGGACGAGGAGCGCGAGGAGGTCGTGCGCTTTATCAAGCAGAACTCCGAGGCGCAGTACAGCGACGACATCATCGCCCAGATCGAGAAATCCGCTGCCGAGGCCGATAAGAAGTCCGGCCCCGCGCCCGAGGCGGACAAGCCTGCCAAGAGCGACTATGACGAGCTGCTGCCGCAGGCCGTAGACGTCATTCTCGAGACGAAGCAGGCGTCGGTGTCCATGCTGCAGCGCCGGCTGAAGCTCGGCTATTCGCGCGCCGCGCGCATGGTCGATCAGATGGAGGAGATGGGCATCGTCGGCCCGTTCGAGGGGTCAAAGCCGCGCAAGATCCTCATTACGAAGCAGCAGTGGCAGGAGATGCAGTATGTGCAGGGCACCGCGCCGAGCGAGGTGCTGCAGGCACAGACGGATTTTGCAGATGTGAACGAAGAGGAACCTGAAGACGATGAATCATGATCTTCACACGGGGCGGCCGGAGCGCCGCCCCGTCGGCACGATTGCCTTTCCGGATGGTGCGGACTTTGCCCCGGAAATGACGCCGGCGCAGGTCGGCGCCTACAGCACACTCGCCCTCGCGCATATTGGTGACGGGGTGTACGAGCTCATGATGCGCACGGCCCTGTGCGCCGCTGGGCTCACGGCCGTGACCGACCTGCACCGCGAGACGGTGCGCCGCGTCAACGCGCCCGCGCAGGCGCGCGCGGCGGAGGCCATTCAGCCCGCGCTCACGGACGAGGAGCGCGCGGTCTATAAGCGCGGCCGCAACGCGAAGGTGAACTCGGTGCCGCAGCATGCGGACGTCGCGCAGTATCACGCTGCCACGGGGCTCGAGACGCTCTTTGGCTGGCTGTATCTGCTCGGCCGCACGCAGCGGCTGCGCGAGCTCTTCAGCAAGATCACGGAGGTGCTGTAACATGCCAATGGACGCAGTTTTTCTGCACGGCCTGACGCAGGAGCTGACGCAGAGCCTGACCGGCGCGCGCATCGACAAGGTGCAGCAGCCGGAGCGCGACCTGCTGCTGCTGTCCGTGCGCACGCAGAGCGGCAACGCAAAGCTGCTCGTGCACGGCGGCGTAGGCAGCGCGCGGGTGCATTTCACGGCCGGCACGTTTGAAAATCCGGCCGAACCGCCGATGTTCTGCATGCTCCTGCGCAAGCACCTTGTCGGCGCGCGCATCACGGGCATTTCCCAGCCGGATTTTGAGCGCATGCTCGTGCTCGACCTCGACGGGCGCGACGAACTCGGCACGCCGGTCAAAAAGCAGCTCGTCGTCGAGATGCTCGGCCGCCAGTCGAACGTCATCCTCGTCAGTGCCGACGGGCATATCATCGACTGCATGCGCCGCGTGGATTCCTCCATGAGCGAGACGCGCCAGGTGCAGCCGGGCCTGTTCTACCGCCTGCCGCTGCGGCAGGACAAGCCGATCCTGTTTGACACGACGCCGGAGCAGCGCACGGAGCTGCTCTCCGGCCCGGTCACGGCGGCAACGCTCGATAAATGGCTGCTGGGGCTGTTTTCCGGCGTGTCGCCCCTGCTGTGCCGGGAGGTGTGCTTCCGCGCGCTCGGCGATGCCAGCCCCCGGCTGGAGCGGCTGGACGATGCGCAGCGCGCGCGCCTGCAGCACGAGCTGGACGCGCTCGTGTTCTCGGTCGAGACGAACAACCTCGCGCCCACCATGCTGCTTGATGGCGACCGGCCGAAGGACTTTTCCGCCGTGCCAATCCTACAGTATCAGGGCGCGCTGCAAAGCCGCGGCTGCGGCTCGTTTTCCGAGCTGCTGGATGAGTTTTATCTCCGTCGAGACAAGGCGGAGGCCATGCGCCGCCGCTCGCAGGAGTTGACGCATCAGGTGCGCACCCTGCGCGACCGCACGGCCAAGAAGCTGGCCATCCAGCGCTCGGACCTGCTGCGCTGCGCCGACCGCGAGGCCCTGCGGCAGAAGGCCGACCTCATCAAGGCAAATCTTTACCGCATCCATAAGGGCGACCGCGCCGTGACGGTGCAGGACTACTATGCTGAGGGCTGCCCGGACGTGACGATCGAGCTCGACCCGCGTAAGAGCCCACAGGAGAACGCCGCCGCGCTCTATAAGTCCTACCGCAAGGCCAAGACGGCCGAGCAGCACCTGACCGGCCTGATCGCGGAGGCGAGCCGGAACCTCGATTACCTCAACAGCGTGCTCGATGAGCTCGCGCGTGCCGAAAGCGAGCGCGACCTCGCCGACATTCGCGCCGAGCTGCGCGCGACCGGGTATCTGCGCCAGCCGCGCAATGCCAAAAAGGAAAAGACGGCGCAGCGCGCGCCGCTTGCCTTCGTCTCGAGCACCGGGTATGAGATCCTGGTTGGCCGCTCCAACACGCAAAACGACGAGCTGACGCACCGCACCGCCCGCCGCACGGACATCTGGCTGCATGTGCAGAAGGTGCACGGTTCGCACGTCATCATCCGCGCGCACGATACAACGCCGGACGATCAGACGATCGCCGAGGCGGCGAGCCTCGCCGTGTACTATTCGCAGGCGCGCGGTGGCGGAAAGACGCCGGTAGACTACACCATGGCGCGCTTCGTGCGCAAGCCATCCGGCGCGCTGCCGGGCATGGTGCTCTACACGGACTATCAGACCTGCATGGCCGAGAGCGACGAGGCGCTCGTGGAGCGCCTGCGCGCGCGATAAGGCAGCAAAAAGCTCCCCAGCAGGGGAGCTTTTTGTGTTTCTCCTGAGGTATGCAGCAGCAATTTTGACCGTACTGGCCGGATGGTTGACGGATGCGGAAAACTGCGGTATGCTTTTGGCGGCAATGTGGGTTCAATCCGGCGTTGCTGGAGACTTTGACGAGCTATGGAGGGAGCAATGCGCAGATCATGGAGCTGCCCGCCCGGGCAGGGCGCAGCGATGCCCGGACGCCGCGGAGGCATCCGGCTGCGGTTCGATCCGGGCGTTGACCCGGAGGTGCGGCGCGCCCTTATGCAGTTTGTGCGCTGGCTGCAGACGCAGTACGCGTTCCCTGTGCGCGTGCCGGTCTATGTGCGGGCGGCCGAGCGGCTTTTGTGCCGGGATGGCGATTTGGCCTGCGGGACATTTCTTGGCCCCAGCGATCCGGAACAGGAGCCGTATATCCGCCTTGCCGTCGGCGATTACCTGCAGCTGCTCGCAGCGTGGGGACAGGACAGTGCGCTGGCATCGATCCTGCGCTCGCTTGCGCACGAGCTGACGCATTATTTTCAATGGGTGCGCGATCCCGTGGGGTATCAGACTGCGGACGAGTCCAGACTGGAGCGGCAGGCGGATCGCTGCGCCCGCGAGACCTTATACGATTACGCGGATGTGTATGCGCATCCGTGAGGTACACATATCCTTTTAGGGCAGAAAACGGAGGAATCCTTATGAAAAAACTCATTGCCTATTACTCCCGCGCGGGAGAGAACTATTTTTCCGGGGCGCATCGCGCCATCGCCGTCGGCAACACGGAGCAGGCGGCGCGGCTGCTTGCCGAACTCACCGGTGCGGAGCTGTTTCACATTGAGCAGAAGGTGCCGTATTCGGACGACTATGACACCTGCGTCGCCGAGGTGCGGCGCGACCTGCGCGCCAACGCCCGTCCGGAGCTGACGGCGCTGCCGGAGAGCCTGGACGATTACGACGAAATTTACCTTGGCTATCCGAACTATTGCGGCACCATGCCGATGGCGGTCTACACCTTTCTTGAGCACTATGACTGGCAGGGCAAGACCATCCATCCGTTCTGCACGAACGAGGGCAGCGGCCTGTCGAACACGGAGCAGGACATCCGGCGGGCGGCGAAGGGCGCGCGGGTCGCGCGCGGCCTGTCCCTGCGCGGCAGCGCGGTCGAGGGCGCAAAACCGAAACTGGAGCAGTGGCTGCGCGGATAATACGCGCGTTCTGACCGGCAGAGAGGGAGGAGGCCGCGCATGAGCCAAAATGCAAAAATTCTCATTGACCTGGCCGTGCTCGCGGCCGTTTACGGCATCTGGCTGCTGCCGAAGTGGCGGCCGCTGGGGCGCAGAACGCTCACGGTCTATACGCTCATGTACGGCTGTCTCGCCAGCATTGCGCTCTTCACGCTCATGCCGGTGCTGGCAGTGCTCCCGTTCTGCTTTGACCATCCGTATGTCCCCATGCACATGGCACCGTTTGAGGATGTCATTCTCCGCCACGGCGATTATGTTCGGCAGATCGTGCTGAATATTGCTCTGTTTGTCCCGTTCGGAGTGCTGCTCCCGCTGTGCCGCAGCTGCCGCGGCAAGCGGTGCAGCTTCTGGCGCTGCCTGCTGCTGGCGCTGGCGCTCAGCGTCGGCATTGAGGTCGTGCAGCCGCTGCTGCATGTTTTCCGTAGTTCGGACATTACGGACGTGATCACGAATACGACCGGCGGCATGCTCGGCTATGCCCTCTGGGCGATCGTGCACGCTTGCCGGAAAAAACAGAAAGATTAGCTTGTTCCTCGATATACCGGCGTACTGCCGGTATCTTTTTTGTTGAAAATGTGCCGCTGTTTCGCTATACTATTACAAAAAGCGGAATTTTGTGGTCAGATTACGGAGAAAAAAATCGGAGGAGAGAAACATGGACGAGCAGGTTTATCACGAATATGTCGCGATCCTGAAAGAGGAACTGCAGCCCGCCATGGGCTGTACTGAGCCGATCGCCGTGGCGTACTGCGCGGCGCTGGCCCGCAAGACGCTCGGTGCGCTGCCGGAAACGGTCGAGGTGCTTGCGAGCGCAAACATCATCAAAAATGTCAAGAGCGTTATCGTGCCGAATACGAACGGTCAGCGCGGCATTGCGGCGGCCGCGGCGGCGGGCATCGTGGCTGACAATGCTGACGCGCAGCTGCAGG
>ENA-OZBH01000799-OZBH01000799.1-human-gut-metagenome-genome-assembly--contig:-NODE-799-length-12458-cov-4.566234_pt1 | contig 12458 bp, 10 predicted proteins | sample MGYA00243978_ERZ653518 | MGnify/ENA primary metagenome ERZ653518 (study PRJEB26926, sample SAMN06164923) | human gut metagenome | biome: ENVO:00009003; feature: ENVO:2100002; material: ENVO:00002003... | reverse complement strand
ACGAGATTACTACGCGTCTCGTGGGCTCGGAGATGTGTATAAGAGACAGCAATACTGATAATTGAAAGGATTGAAGTGTGAGCATTCACAAAACCGCATGGTCTGATCTATGTCATAAGCTAAGTATAAATGTTCCAGCTTCTCTTCATCTTTGATTTTTCTTCCGCACATAGGGCAAAACTTGCAATGCTCAGGCACTTTGCTATTGCAGCAATCTGTTATGATCCCGCGAACGCGCTTTTTTAGCTCAGGCGGGGACACGTGCAATCTTCTGTCGTAGGAAATCTCTGCAGTATTTTCGCCAGCTGCATTGCTTCCCCATTGACATATTTCCTCAAGCACAACGGTTATTCTGTAAAAATCTTCACTGTCGCAGCTGTAGCAAACAAAACATCTTCCATTTTCAAACAGCAGCCGTATGCTGTTATCAATGAAAAATCCGCAAGCACCAACACGCATATTTTCAATAATATGGGCGTCAGTTTTCCACCGGCTGAAATCAACTGCTTTCAGCACAGCAAACAGTTTTTCTTTTTGCGCATCGGTAATCTGAAACACGCGCGGTTCAAAGAGCCCTGGGGGATGTCTCAAACCGCCGTCCATGCTGCCGTTGATTTTATTTTCACATCGGATGCTGCCAGTTACCCTGTCATAATCAATATACCGAATGGGGTAATCGCCAAAAGAGACCTGGAGCCTCACGACATTGGAAACATCCATCTCATCTGGCTTCCATCTATATGTCCAATTGTCTATATAACTGCCGAAAAAGGCTGTGTCAAACTCACACGAGCGGGCTAACCGTATTGCCTCTAAACCGCATTTTCTACATTTATACTTGATACTCTCTTCAAATTCATCAATTCTTGTGAAATCGTGAGAATCAAAAGCACACGCTTGTTTTCCTGCTGGAAGCTTGCCGTGTCTATTTCGGATTTCCTGTTCGCTAATGCCTTGCATTTTCAGCCTCCGTTTTGCTTGAAAAATAAGCGGCATAAAATGGTATGCCCGCAACACAAAATGCCCGGAAGTTTGAGATTTCAAGGTTTGAGGGAAGCGTTTGTTTATTCCCACTCGATCGTGGCAGGCGGCTTAGAGGTGATATCGTAAACGATGCGGTTAATGCCCTTGACCTCGTTGACGATGCGCACGGAGACGCGGTCGAGCACATCGTACGGAATGCGCGTCCAGTTGGCGGTCATGAAGTCCGTCGTTGTGACGCTGCGCAGCGCGAGCGTGTAGTCATACGTACGTCCGTCGCCCATGACGCCAACAGAGCGCATATTCGTCAGCACCGCGAAGTACTGATTCATCGTCTGCTCCAGGTGCGCCTTGGCGATCTCATCGCGGAAGATGAAGTCCGCGTCGCGCAGGATGTCCAGCTTATCCTTGGACACCGCGCCGAGGCAGCGGATGGCCAGACCCGGGCCCGGGAACGGCTGGCGCATGACCAGATACTCCGGCAGGCCAAGCTCGCGGCCGAGTGCGCGCACCTCGTCCTTAAACAGCAGGCGCAGCGGCTCGATAATCTCCTTGAAATCCACAAAGTCCGGCAGGCCGCCGACGTTGTGGTGGCTCTTGATGACGGCGGCGACATTCGTGCCGGATTCGATCACGTCGGGATAGATCGTACCCTGAGCCAGATAGTCGACCGAGCCGATCTTCTTGCCCTCTTCCTCAAAGACGCGGATGAACTCCTCACCGATGATCTTGCGCTTCGTCTCCGGGTCAGAGACGTCCTTCAGGCGCGTGAGAAAGCGCTCTTCCGCGTTGACGCGCACAAAATTGATGTCCCAGTTCTGGAACGCAGCCTCGACCTCATCGCCCTCGTTCTTGCGCAGCAGACCGTGATCGACAAAGATGCACGTGAGCTGATTGCCGACCGCCTCCGCCAGCAGAGCGGCCGCGACCGAGGAATCCACGCCGCCGGAAAGGGCCAGCAGCACCTTGCCGCCGCCGACCTTGGCGCGGATGTCCGCAATGGACTTGCGCATGAAGTCACCCATCGTCCACTCGCCGGTCGCGCCGCAGACCTCATAGAGGAAGTTGCGCAGCATGGCCCGACCATACTCGGTATGATTGACCTCCGGGTGGAACTGCACGCCATAAAACCCGCGCGCTTCGTCGCAGATGCCGACCGTTGGGCAGGCATCCGAGTGCGCCACGAGCCGGAACGACTCCGGCACCTTGGCCATGTAGTCGCCGTGGCTCATCCACGTGATGCTTTGCTCCGGCAGACCGCGGAAGAGACGGCAGTCGGTATCGAACCAGGTCTGCGTCTTGCCGTACTCGCGTGCGGTGTCCTTTCCGGCAGCGGTCACTTCCCCGCCGAGATACTGCGCCATGAGCTGGCAGCCGTAGCAGATGCCGAGGATTGGGATTCCGAGCCGGAAGATCTCAGGATCTACCTGCGGCGAACCTTCAGCGTACACGCTCTGCGGGCCGCCGGTGAAGATGATACCGATGGGGTCAAAGGCACGGATCTCGTCGATGGACATGGTGTGCGGCTTGACTTCGCAATACACATTGCACTCGCGCACACGGCGCGCAATGAGCTGATTATACTGTCCTCCAAAATCGAGGACGATGACAGACTGATTCGGCATGGATGACGCTCTCCTTATTCGACAGTAACGGATTTGGCAAGGTTTTTCGGTTTATCGATCGCACAACCATTCGCTTTCGCGACATAGTAAGCGAAGAGCTGCAGCGGCACGATCTCTGCCGGGACAACGAACAGATTATCCATCCGCGGCACGAGGATGACATCATCCGCCTCGGAATAAATGGCCCGGTTGCCCTCGAGCGCCACGCCGAGCACGCGCGCACCGCGCGCCTTGACCTCCTTGACATTGCTCATAGTCTTGTCAAACAGCGGCTCGTAACACGCGACAGCGATGACGAGGCGGTTTTCCTCAATGAGCGCGATGGTGCCGTGCTTGAGCTCGCCCGCGGCATAGGCCTCCGAGTGCAGGTAGGAGATCTCCTTGAGCTTCAGCGAGCCCTCCATGCAGACAGCGTAGTCCACATTGCGGCCGATGAAGAACAGGGACGGATTGTTTTTATACCGCTCAGCCAGCTGCGCAATCTGCGGGTTGAGGTCAATGGCGCGCTGCACCATCTGCGGCAGGATCATGAGATCGTCCGTGAGTTTCGCGGCCTCTTCCCTGCTCAGGCAGCCGCGCTTCTCACCCAGATAGAGCGCGAGCAGATACAGCACCGACACCTGCGTGGTGTAGCCCTTCGTGGTCGCTACGGCGATCTCCGGGCCGGCCCAGGTGTAAATGACATCGTCCGAGATGCGGGCGATCGTGCTGCCGACAACATTGACGATCGAGAGCACATAGGCGCCCTTGGACTGCGCTTCACGGATGGCGGCGATGGTGTCCGCCGTCTCGCCAGACTGCGAGATGATAATCATGAGCGTGTGCTCGTCCACAATCGGGTCGCGGTAACGGAACTCGCTCGCGAGGTCGGCGTCGACCGGGATGTGCGTGAGCTTTTCGAGCGCATATTTGCCCGCCTGACCGGCATAGAACGCCGAACCGCAGGCCGTGATCATAATTTTGTTGAAGCCCATGAGCTGTGCATCGGTCATCTTCAGCTCGTCAAACACGACGCGGTGATCCTTCACACGCGGGTCAAGCGTGGATTTGATGGCGCGCGGCTGCTCCATGATCTCCTTGAGCATGAAGTGCTCATAGCCGCCCTTTTCGGCCGCCTCAATGTCCCACGCGACGCGGGAAACGGGCTTGTCGATCGGCTTGCCGGTGCAGTCAAAGACCGTGTAGCTGTTGGCGCGCACCTCGGCGAGCTCGCCGTCCTCAAGATAGATCACGTTCTTCGTGTGCGACACGAGCGCCGTGACATCGGAGGCAAAGAAGTTCTCGCCCGCGCCGACGCCGATGATGAGCGGGCAGCCGTTGCGCGCGATGAAAAGCTGATCCGGGCAATCGGCGCACAGGATGCCGAGCGCGTAGCTGCCCTCCAGGCGGCCGAGCGTTTTGAGCACAGTGTCCTTGAGATTGCCGTCGCCGGTATAATACATATCCAGCAGGTGCACAATGACCTCGGTATCCGTCTCACTATGGAACACGAAGCCCTTGGCCTTGAGCATCTCGCGCAGCTCCATGAAGTTTTCGATGATGCCGTTTTGCACAATGGCGAACTTGCCATCGTTGCTCACATGCGGGTGGGCGTTTGCCTCCGTCGGTGCGCCGTGCGTTGCCCAGCGCGTATGGCCGAGGCCGATGTAGCCGTGAAGGTCCTCACCGTCATGCGTTTTGGCAAAAAGGTTCTTGATCACGCCGCAAGCCTTGGCCAGTTCGATCGTGCTGCCGTCGAGCACGGCGATGCCGGCCGAGTCATAACCGCGGTATTCGAGCTTCTGGAGCCCTTCGAGAAGGATCGGCGCAGCCTGCTGCGCGCCGACATATCCAACGATTCCACACATAGTCGGTTCTCCTTATTTTTTTGTAAAGTCGTCGTTATCGCAATTTTATGCCGGCGCCGTACAAATACGTACAAAACACCAAAATAGCATGCTAAATTTTATACCGTTATCCCGCCCGTGTCAAGTTGCGGTTTGTGAACACTGCATAGACCGTGGTCCCCGCTGCCTCAGGCCATCCGGTCAAGGGAAAACGAAAAGCGAAATCGTTGCTTCCAATGGCGATACGCTTTTCAAGATGGAAACCGCGTCCTCGGTTGATGTACGATTTACATATTACAAATTATCAAAGCATTCTGTCAGAACACATACACATACATAGACAAATCAAACAAATGAAATGTATGAAATACGGGCAGCACACATTCTTTTACGCCGGAAGCTGTCGGAAAGAAAGGCAAACGCCGACAAAAAAGCTTGCAAAAATTGCATTTTTCTGCTCTGCATACTTCCATCCTGTCCGCAGAAAATAGTAGCGGGTCAAGAAACCCAAAACGAGAAAAGGAGATGGAAAACGAAATGGCTAGTTCCAAGAGCAACAACCTTGTCAACCCCAATGCGCGTGAGGCGATGAACCGCTTCAAGATGGAAGCCGCGTCCGAGATGGGCGTGAACCTGAAGCAGGGTTACAACGGTGATCTGACGTCCCGTCAGGCCGGCAGCATCGGCGGCCAGATGGTCAAAAAGATGATCGCCGCCTACGAAAACGGCATGCAGTAATCTGAGCAAAACCAAAAAAGCAGGGTCGCGGACTTTCCGCGGCCCTGTTTTCCTGCGGTGATCCTGCGCTGCAGAATAAAAACCGTTGCTTACGACGCCGTGCCGTGCATCTGCAGCCGGTGATACGCCTCGCGCGCATTTTTGCGCACGCGGCGTCTCAAAACGCAAACCACAAACAAAGCGTCAAGCAGAAGGATTCTCAACCCAGCAAGGTCAAGACCGATTAAAAAACTAGTAAAGTGATAAAAATCTCCATAGCCAGCATTTACACAAACGATTATCGCCAAAGAAATGTTAAAATACAAAAGCAAAGCAAAGACGATCACATAAGGCAGCAGACCATCCTTTTTCATGCGGATCCTCTGTTCCTCATATCGATTAAACCGCCAGAGATACTGCTGCTGAACGCTCGGGGCCTCCACGGCGCCATGCTGCGCAATGTATTTGCGCGCAGCCAAATGCCGCCGCAAATCCACAATTGCAAACACAGCCGCCGCAATGATGAGCATATACAAAATCACGGCCAAAACGCCGGCATTAGCAAGCAGCTCGTGGTCATGACCGAAGAGCACGATATCAAAAATCTCTAATAGCGGGAGATTGAGCACAGATATTAACACATAGCCAAAATCTTTAAGTGACCACTGCAAATCATAATCCCAGTAGTGCAGAACATACCACATATCCACAACGAGCATCAGCCCCAAGAACGCCACAAGCGCGTCCTGAAGGATATACATTTTCCGATTTTCCGGCGCGATGCAGGCATAACGCTGCATGATCTCCTCTTCGCTTTTCCCGGAGCTGCGGCTGGGCGTCTTTGCAGATGCGGAGGGCAGCACATAGACCCGTACCAGAAGATCGCCCGGTGCACCGCCGCCGGTTCCGGCAGCGCCAAGGCCAGGCAAGCGGACGATCCCCCCGTTTTCGATCCCGCGCGGGATGGCAACACGCACGTACCGATCGGCAGCGTCTCTCGTCTCGACCTTGCAGCCGGCGGCCGCTTCCTGCGGCGTGATGCGCACCTGTGTATATACATCCTTGCCGCGGGCGGCGTCCTGCCGCTTTGCTCCGGAGGATGCGGACGCGCCGCTTTCCGTGCCCATAGTCCCCATGGTCGGATCCGTATTGAACGTCTCCGTGTAATCGCTGTCGTCACGCCCGCCGGTCGTTTCCCAGTTGTTGCCCATGGTAGCGTCCGCGTCAGGGAAAGACGGCTCTGCAGCCGGCACGACCGGCTGCGCATCCGGAATGGTATCGACCGTGCTCGTGTCTGCCGCGCGGACGGCTTTCAGCGCGCGAAGGAACTCCTCCGGCGTGGCATAGCGATCCTCCGGGCGGTAGGCACGGGCCTTCAGAACGATCGACTGCAGCGCCGGGCCGCCCTTGGCCGGCGGCGGCAGCGGCTCGCCGCGCATGCGCCGCTGCAGAGCGGTCTGCTCCTCATCCGGCGTAGGCATCTGCGGCGGCAAGGGCAGAAACGGCAGCGTGCGGTAATTGAGCATGCGTTATTACAACGCATTGCTACATCGCTTTGTCCAAGTGCTCCCTGCAAGCAGATCGGTATGTACAGCACTTTCTACGACGTGTGCAATGTGCGTGTCAGCATACATTTCTGCAGAGTCCCCCGGTCACTCCTGAGCTTGAGCAGATGCGCTCTGGCAAACCAAATCACAAATCATTCAGGAGATCTTAAATGCTACAAATCGCAATTTGTGATAATGAACCGCTTCATTGCAAAGAACTTACCCGATATGTGGAACACACGGTTCAGTACAGGCAGGCGAACATCCGCACATTTCAAAAATCGAAGCAATTACTTGATCTGATCCACCAGCAAAAGTACGCGCCTCACATTGCCGTGATTGAAGTCTGTATGCCGGATACGGACGGCATCACACTTGCCAAGTACATAAATGAACTGCTTCCGAATTGCCAGATTATCTTTTTCACCAGCTATTTGTCATTTGCTTTGGACGTGTATTCGGCCAACCATGTATATTTCATTCTGGAGCAACAGCTTCCTCAAAGAATCGGACCGGCAATGGAGTTGGCATTATCCAATCTGCAGAAAAAGTACGCACAGATCCAAGTGCAAAAACTGAATTCGTTTTTTGTCATTTCTGTCAGTGAAATCCAGTATGTAGAGCGCACGCGACGGAAAACACAAGTTATCACAACGTCTGACTTGTATTTTTCCGGCAGCTCACCTTCTGAATTGATTGGCGCATGTGAACTCTTTGTACGCTGTCACCAGAGTTATTGGGTCAATCTGAAATACGTGCTCGGCATGGAAAACGGGTGCTTCCATATGCAGTGTGGGGCACATATCCCAATCAGCCGTTCCTATCAACATGAAGCACGCACATTTTTCTTCCGTTCCGCACTTATCACCACAGCCTAGGCTTATTGCCGGTCATTCGCACAGAAACAATCGCTTACTTCATAATGGAATTTAAAATAAAAAACAGGGTCGCGGAAATTCCGCGCCCCTGTTTTACTATTGCAATCATTTCCCGGGATAGGCGGCAAAAAACGCCTCGATCACGGCGGCTGGGGCCGTACACGAACCCTGGATCATGGTCGGCTTGCCGCCGCCGCGGCCGGAGATGGCCGTGTTGATGGCCTTTGCCTCTGCGCGCAGATCGACCGTGCGGCTGCCGATGATATAGCGATAGCCCTCCGCGTCGCTGCCGGTGAAAGCGGCGCAGACGCCGCCGGCGAGCAGCATGCCGGCATTGACAAATTCGCGCATGGCGACCGGGTCGTCAAAGCGGTCGATGACGCAGATGCTGCCGGGCGTCTCCTGCAGTAGCCGCAGGCGCTGCGCATTGAGGCGGCGCTCCAACTCCGCGGCCGCAGCCTTTCGCTGTGCGATCTCGTCGAGCAGACGCTGCACAGCCGGAACAATATCCGCCTGCCGCACGGACAGCTGCGCCGAGAGCGCCGCGACCTGCGCGCTCTTTTCCCGATAGTCCGTCTCCGCATCCGACCCGCACAGGATCGTTACACGCACGCCGCCGCGGTGGCGCATGACCGATGTGAACTTGATGGCGCCGATCTCGCCCGTGTGCGACACATGCGGCGCGCAGCAGGCGCAGACGTCGTAGCCCTCCACGGTCACGATGCGCACATTCTCCTTCAGGTCGAGCTTGCTGCGGTATTCCATATGCGCCAGCTGTTCCGGCGCCGGGTACTCCGTCCGGATCGGCACATTGCGGTACACGGCCTCGTTCGCAAGCCGCTCGATGTGCATGAGCTGGGGCCACGTGAGCTCGCCGTTATAATCCATTGTGATCACATCTTCTCCAAGGTGGAAGCCGACGTTGTCAAATCCGAATTCACTGTGGATCAGTCCCGAAATGATGTGCTCGCCCGAGTGGCCCTGCATGCGCCGGAAGCGCTGCGGCCAGTCAATTTCCCCGCGCACCAGCGTGCCGGGCGTGAGCGGCACGTCCGTATAGTGCACGATCACATCCAGCAGGAGCTGCACATCCAGCACATGCGCACCGCCGAGCACGCCGGTATCGGCCGGCTGGCCGCCGCCCTCCGGAAAAAACACCGTCTGATCGAGCACGACGGCGTAGCGCTCCCCGGCCGGGTCGCAGCGCAGCACGGTCGCGGAAAAATCACGGCGGTGACTGTCAAAATCATATAATTTCCTGGTCATGGTCAAATCCCCCATTTCTCATACTAGTATAACAGGATTTTTCGTCGCTCTCAACCCTTGCTTATTTGTGTCGAATATCGTATCCTTGAGCCACTACAGAAAAAAGGTGATATATATGAACCAGAAACTCAGAAACCTCGTCTACACCGCCATGCTCATGGCGCTGTGCTGCGTGGCGACGCTCGTCATCAAGATCCCGACCGTGACCGGCGGCTATCTCAACGCCGGCGACATTGTGGTCGTGCTCGCCGCCCTGCTGGCTGGCCCGCTCTACGGCGGCGTGGCAGCCGGTTTTGGCTCGGGCCTGGCAGATGTGATCTCCGGCTACATGAGCTACGCCCCCGGCACACTCGTCGTCAAAGGCTGTGCGGCCGTGGTCGCAGCGCTGATCTTCCGCGCCTGCCGCAAAAAGAGCTTCGGCTTCGCGCTGCTGAGCGCCATCTGCGGTGAGATCGTGATGGTGCTGGGCTACTTCGTGTTTGAGGACTTTGTCCTCGGCTACGGTCTGGCTGCCGCCGCTGAGATCGCAGGCAACGCCGGACAGGCTGCCGTCGGCATCGTGGGCGGTCTGGCACTGTACTTTGCGCTGAACAAAGTGCCCCAAATCCGCGATTTCTCCGAGGCTGCGCTGGCGAAAAAGCAGAAATAAATCTACTCCATATGCAAAACAGCCGCTCCCGACCGGGAGCGGCTGTTTTTCTCTTTATTACACCACGCGCACGCGGATGACCTCCGGGATGCAGTCGATCTTTGCCACCTGATCGGCATCCAGACGGCCGTTGAGGTCGATCATGGCGTAGGCATATGCACCGTAGGCCTTGTTGATCATGTTCTCGACGTTCAGGCCCGTGCTGCAGGCAATCTCAAGGAACTGGTTGAGCATCGTCGGGACGTTCTGGTGCAGAATACATACACGGCTGACACCCATGCGCTCGAGCGTCGCGTCCGGGAAGTTGACGGAGTTTTTGATGTTGCCGTTGGCGAGATAGTCATAGAGCTCGCGCGCGGCCATGACGGCGGACTTCTCCTCGCTCTCGGGCGTGCAGGCACCCAGATGCGGCAGCGCGATGATATTCTCCACGCCGACGACCTTCTCATTGGGAAAGTCCGTGACATATTTGCCGACACGGCCGGAGGCAAGAGCGGCGAGCATGGCGTCGTCGTCCACGATCTCGGCGCGCGACTCGTTGATGATGCGCACACCGTCTTTCATCTTGGAAAACGCCTTGGCATCGAGCATGTGGAACGTCTGATCCGTATACGGCACGTTGATGCTGATATAGTCCGCCTTGGCATAGATACCGTCGATGTTCACCTCATGCTTGACATCGCGCGAGAGGCGCCATGCGGCATCTACGGATAGGTACGGATCGTAACCGCAGACGTTCATGCCGAGGTTCACGGCAGCGTTTGCGATGAGCGCGCCGATGGCGCCGAGGCCGATGACACCCAGCGTCTTACCCATGAGCTCCGGGCCGGCAAACTGTGCCTTGCTCTTTTCGACAAGGGCAGGAATGTCTTTGCCCCTGCCGTTGAGGCGCTTGACCCAGTCGATGCTGCCGAGCACATCGCGCGACGAGAGCACGAGCGAGCAGAGGATCTGCTCTTTGACCGCCTCGGCGTTTGCGCCGGGCGAGTTGAATACGACGATGCCGCGGTGACAGCAGTCCTCGAGCGGGATATTGTTCGTGCCGGCGCCGGAGCGGGCAATGGCGATCAGGCTCGGCTCAAAGGCATAGCTGTGCAGGTCGGCCGAGCGCAGGATCAGGCCGTCCGGATCCGGAATGTTCTCCCCGACAACGCAGCCGCGCTCCTCGAGCTTCTGCAGGCCGCAGGGGGATATGTGGTTCATGGTCTTGATTTTATACATGATGTTCTACCTCAAACTGTTTCAGATAATCCACGAGCGCATCCACGCCCGCCATCGGCATGGCGTTGTAGAGCGAGGCGCGCATGCCGCCGGCTATGCGGTGTCCCTTGAGATTCAGCAGGCCGCGCGCCGCCGCGCCGCTGATAAATTCCTTATCGAGCGCATCGTCCCCGGTGCGGAACGTGACGTTCATGTCCGAGCGGGAGCCCGGCTGGGCGCAGGCATGAAACAGCGCGCTGTTATCCAGAAAATCATACACCTTTGCGGCGCGCGCATGCTTGAGTTGCTGCATGCCTTCCACGCCGCCCTGCCGCTCAAGCCACGCGAGCACGAGGCCGAGGATGTAGATGCACCAGCACGGCGGAGTATTGTACATGGAGTCCTTGTCGATCATGCGCTGATAGCTGTACATAATCGGCGTGATGGGCAGTTCATGACCGGCAAGGCTGCGGTCAACGATCGCGACCGTCAAACCCGCAGGGGCCATGTTCTTCTGCGCGCCGGCAAAGATCACACCGTATTTTGACACGTCGACCGGGCGCGAGAGAATATCCGACGACATGTCGCACGCGAGCGGCACGCGGCCGGTCTCCGGCACGTACTGCCACTCGGTGCCGTAGATCGTATTGTTGGCACAGTAATAAAAATAGGACGCGTGCGCATCGAGCTGCAGTTCGCTCTGCTGCGGGATCCGGGTATGGCCGCAGGTGGAGGTGTCCGCCGCGATGTGCACCTTGCCGTACTTTTCGGCTTCTTTGGCCGCATTGCCGGAAAAATGCCCCGTCACGGCATAGTCCGCCGTCCCCTGCTCGCCCATCAGATTGAGCGGGATCATGGAAAACTGTGCCGTGCCGCCGCCCTGCAAAAACAGGATCTCATGTGTGTCCGGCACGGACAGTGCGGCACGAAATCGCGCCTTCACATCCTGGAAAATATCCGAAAAGGCCTGACTTCGGTGACTCATCTCCATCACAGACATGCCCGTGCCATGATAATTGAGCAGTTCTGCCTGCGCCTGCTGGAGCACTTCCTCCGGCAGGACCGACGGTCCGGCAGAAAAATTGAACGTTTCACTTCGGGTCACAGAAATCGCCTCCAGAGATCAAAATTCGTCACATACAGCACATTCTGCATGGATTGAGAAAAGTCTAACACGTTCCGCGAAGCGCGTCAAACCAAATCCCCCACAAGCATTTGCCCGGAAACGGCAGAGATTTTGACATTTTTCACAAGTCCGCGCAGATCGTCCCCAGCGGCACGCACCAGACAATAATTATCCGAGTGCCCGACCCAGTTTCCATCGTGCTCCGTCTCGAACAAAACGGGCAAAATCCGGCCGACCTGCTGCGCCAGATAGCGCTGCTTGCAGCCATCGGCCACGCGCTGCGCCTCGTGCGCACGCGCCGACTTGACCGCGTGGCTGAGCTGCTCCGGCATGGCGTCCGCCTTTGTGCCGGGGCGGCGGGAATACGGAAACACGTGCACAGCCGCGAAGCCGACCTGCTCCAAGAATGCCACCGCTGCCGCCTGATCCGCCTCCGTCTCGCTGGGGAAACCCGTGATCATGTCCGCCGTGAGCGCACAGCCAGGGAAATACCGCCGCAGCCGCTCGACACAGGCGAGAAACTCCGTGGTGTTATACTTGCGGTTCATGCGCGCGAGCGTGCGGTCGCACCCGCTTTGCAGCGAGAGATGGAAGTGCGGGCAGACCTGCCCGGTCACGGCGGCGCGGCGGCAGAAGTCCTCCG
>ENA-OZBH01000780-OZBH01000780.1-human-gut-metagenome-genome-assembly--contig:-NODE-780-length-12806-cov-4.048702_pt1 | contig 12806 bp, 14 predicted proteins | sample MGYA00243978_ERZ653518 | MGnify/ENA primary metagenome ERZ653518 (study PRJEB26926, sample SAMN06164923) | human gut metagenome | biome: ENVO:00009003; feature: ENVO:2100002; material: ENVO:00002003... | reverse complement strand
GCTCGCCACGAGCGACATCGTGACCGCCAGCGCCCACGCCAGCTCCATGGGCGGCAGCCAGATCTGGCTCAAAGAGGGCGAGCAGATGAGCGTGGACGAGATCCTCAAGTGCATCGCCGTCAACTCTGCCAACGACTGCGCCGTCGCCATGGCCGAACACATCTCCGGCTCCGAGGAAGCGTTCACCAAGCGCATGAACGATCGCGCAAAAGAACTGGGCATGGAAAACACGCAGTTTCTCAACTGCACGGGCCTGACCGACGACCCCGGCCACTATACGACGGCGCGCGACATTGCGTGCATGTCCCGCGCGCTGCTGGCCCATCCGCGCATCCGCGAGTACACCACCATCTGGATGGACACCGTGCGCGACGGCCGCTTTGGTCTCGCCAACACCAACAAGCTCATCCACGCCTACCCCGGCGCGACCGGCCTGAAAACCGGCTACACCCAGCAGGCCATGCATTGCCTGTCGGCCAGCGCCGAGCGTGACGGCGTGGAATACATCGCCGTGGTACTGCACGCCGAGAGCTCCAAGGCGCGCTTTGCCGACGCGGCGACGCTGCTCAACTTTGCCTTTGCCAACTATTCGCTCTATTCCATCGCGGCCAACACGGTCATTCCGCCCGTGCGCGTGCGCTTTGCCGAAACGGACAGTATGCAGCCGGTGCTCTCCGGCGCAGACGCCATCGTCGTGCGCAAGGGCACGGCCGCACCGCAGACGGACATCGCGCTTGATGAGGAGCTGTGCGCCCCCTTAGAGCCGGGCGCGCAGGTCGGCACCGTGACCGTCACCGACAGCAGCGGCGACACGCGGATCCTGCCGCTGGTCGTTCCGGACGGTGCTGCGCGCATCTCGACGGCACATCTCTGGCTGCAGCTGCTGCGCGCGCTGTGAGACGACAGATTTTCGGTTGCGAAATCCGGATTATCGTGTATACTGGTGATATCCTTTAAGAGAGAAGGTATCGCAATGATCAAAGTGGATCTCTCCGGCGCGGCCGGATTTTTTGACCCCGCAGGGCCGGACTATGCGGCCGCTGCACAGGCGCATCGCACGCTGCTCGAGCACACGGGCACCGGCGCGGATTTCACCGGCTGGCTCGATCTGCCGGGGCGCATGCAAAACGGCGAACTCAAGCAGATCCTCGCCGCCGCATCCCGCATCCGCGGCCGCTCGCAGGCGCTGGTCGTCGTGGGCATCGGCGGATCGTATCTCGGCGCGAAGGGCGCCGTGGAACTGCTGCGGCCGCATCCGCAGCCCGGCGACCCGAAAATTCTCTTTGCCGGCAATTCCCTGTCCCCGGACGCGCTGATGCATCTTCTCGAGGAGCTGGGCGATCTGGACTTTGACCTGAACGTCGTCTCCAAGTCCGGCACCACGCTCGAGCCCGCGCTCGCATTCCGGATGTTCCGCGGTCTGCTGGAGGCAAAGTACGGCCCGGAAAAGGCCAAAAAGCACATCTTCGCCACGACGGACGCCCACCGCGGCGTGCTCAAGCACATGGCGGATGAAGAGGGCTGGGAGACGTTCGTCGTCCCGGACGACGTCGGCGGGCGCTACAGCGTGCTGTCTGCCGTCGGCCTGCTGCCGATGGCCGCCGCCGGCATCGACGTGCAGGCCGTGATCGGCGAGGCCATCGAAGCCTTTGCCGCCATGAGCGCGCAGTCGCCAGAAAATCCCGCCTGGCAGTATGCCGCCGCGCGCCAGCACCTGTATCAGCTCGGTAAGACGACCGAGATCCTCGCCTGCTACGAACCGTCGTTCCGCTTCATGGCCGAATGGTGGAAGCAGCTCTACGGCGAGAGCGAGGGCAAAAACGGCATCGGCATCTTCCCCGCCTCCGTCGAATACAACGCCGACCTGCACTCCATGGGTCAGTATATTCAGGACGGCCCACGCACGCTCATGGAGACCGTTGTCGCGTTCGAGCAGCCGCAAAATGAGTTCACCGTCCCGTTTGCCATGGGCGACCCCGACCGGCTCAACTATCTCGCCGGACGCAGGCTCAGCGACATCAGCCGCATGGCGCAGGAGGCCGTCAAGGCCGCACACATCTCGGGCGGCGTGCCGAATCTGGAGGTGCGCGTGCCGCAGCGCGACGAGGCCGGCTTCGCCTGGCTGGTGTGCTTCTTCGAGCTGGCATGTGCCATTTCGGGCTATATGTCCGGCGTCAATCCGTTTGATCAGCCCGGCGTTGAGGCATATAAGAAGAATATGTTCTCCCTGCTCGGCAAACCGGAGGCAAACTGAGAAAAGTTATCGTTGCAGTCGGCGCGAAAACGTGCTAATCTAGGCGTAGGGTATCGCCCTGACTTTCAAAAGGAGTGTGATTGACATATGGTCCAACTGATCATGGGTCTCAAAGGTTCCGGCAAAACAAAACGTTTGGTGGAAATGGTCGCCACGGCCGTCCGCGAGGAATCCGGTTCTGTGGTGTGCATTGAAAAGGATAAAAAACTTACGTATGACATTCCCTATCAGGCTCGCCTGATCTACGCCTGCGACTACGCATACGCGATGGGCTCTTACGATTTCTTCAAGGGCTTCCTCAGCGGTCTGCATGCCGGCAACTACGACATCACCCATGTGTTCGTTGACAACTTCACGAAAATGCTCACTGAAGTCTCTGAGCAGCAGATCGCGGAGTTCCTGGCCTGGCTGAATGATTTCTCCGAGCGGGAGCACATTCAGTTCACCCTGTCTCTGAGCATGGATCCTGCAACGACCGGCAGCGAGATTACCAAATACATGATCTAAATCTGACAAACGGCAAAACCGCCGCTCCGAACATCGGGAGCGGCGGTTTTTTGTGCGCTTTATTCGGCGAGCTCGCGGTACATGGCCGCAGCGTCGTCTTTTTTTGCATTTTCCGTCACGGCGAGCACCTCCACCTTCACGGTGCGCTGGCCGAAGGCGATCTCGATCACGTCGCCGACCTTGACGTCATACGACGCCTTGGCCGTGCGGCCGTTGACCGTGATGCGCTGACCGTCGCAGGCATCATTTGCTACGGTGCGGCGCTTGATGAGCCGCGAAACTTTCAGATATTTGTCCAGGCGCATAGGCATCCTCCTGTGAAAAACGCTCCGGGTCAGGCCCGGAGCGTTTGTGCGTTCTTATTTGGAAACAGCGTCCTTGAGCACTTTGCCGGCCTTGAAGACGGGCACGCGCGTCGCCGGGATCTCGATCTCTTCCTTGGTCTTGGGGTTGCGGCCGATACGAGAGCCGCGCTCCTTGATGTCGAACACGCCGAAGCCGACGAGCTGCACCTTTTCACCGACCTCGAGGTTGGCGGTGATGGTGTCAAACGTCGCATTGACGGCCTTCTCGCTGTCCTTCTTGGACAGGCCGGTCTTTTCGGCAACTGTTGCAATCAGTTCTGCCTTATTCATGATGGTAATCCTCCTACTTCATGTTTGTGTTGGCATATGCCATGATATAGAATTCCGCACAGGTCTCTCACTGCCGTGCAGATTTCTTTCCTTCGTTGTCCGCGCTGACAGTCTGCTTGGCCTGCTGCCAGAGCGGCTGCATCTGCGCGAGCGTGCGCTGCTTGAGCGGCACACCGCTGTCCGCCGCTGCGGCCTCCATGGCGGCAAAGCGGCAGATGAATTTTTCGCATGCGGCATGGGCCGCCTGCTCGGGGTCAACGCCCGCAAAGCGCGCAACCTTTACGACAGCAAACAGCAGGTCCCCCAGTTCCTCGGCCACAGCCTCCGCGTCGCCGGAGACCGCAGCCTCCCGCAGCTCCTGTGTCTCTTCGGTGACCTTGTCGAGCGCCGCGGCCATATCCGGCCACTCAAAGCCGGTCTTGGCCGCTTTGGCCTGGATCTTTTCACAGCGCCAGAGCGCCGGCAGACTGCGGGCCACGCAGTCCATCGCCTCAGCGGTGGTCGTCTGCGCGCGCTCGCGCTGCTTGATCGTGTCCCAGTCCGGGGCGTCCGGCTCATCGCGCCGGAACACGTGCGGGTGCCGGTAGACGAGCTTCTTGCAGGCCGCGTCCGCCACATCGTCAATATCGAAATGCCAGGCCGCGCGCTCAATATCCGTGTGGAACAGCACCTGCATGAGCACATCACCCAGTTCTTCCTTCAGGTGCGCCGTGTCACCGGCGTCTATGGCCTCGCAGGCCTCATACGTCTCCTCCAGGAAGTTGCGGCGGATGCTCTCGTGCGTCTGCACCTGATCCCACGGGCAGCCGTCCGGCGAGCGCAGGAACGTGATGAGCGCCACAAAGTCGCGCAGGTCATAGCTTTCTTTGCAGAGAAAATCTAACACAATTTTGCTCCTTCTGCAACCCTTTTTTCAAAAAACCATTGAAAATTCAGGATTTTTCGGTGTTATGTCATCTGATGTGCAGAACTTTTGCGACCTTTTCACCCTTCGGGATGAGCTGCAGGTCAGCAAGCGTGATGGCGCGCGTTTTTACGACCGCAATCAGATACGTCACGACCGCGCAGACCATCGACACGAGCATGGCCAGCGCCGTGCGCTTCCAGCTCAGGTCGCCGCCCATGACGGCAGCCAGGCCCGTGTACACGCCCCATGCGACGACTGCCATGGTCAGTGTGCTCAGCAGCGGACGCGCAAGGCAGCGGCCGATATGCAGCCGCTCGTGCAGCGTCCGGCACAGGAAGATGTAGTTCACGATGCAGATGACCACGTAGCATGCGAGCGTACCGATCGGCGCGCCGGTGATGTTCACCTCCGGCACCGCAATCAAAAACCAGTTGACCGCGACCTTTGCCACGCCGCCGGCCAGCATCGACCAGACGGGGCAAAGTTCATGCCCGGTCGCCTGCAGGACCGCCGTTGTGATGAGTGAAATGCACACGAACACGGACGCGATGCCAAGCAAAAACAGCAGCGTGGGGCCGGCCGCGTTGCTGCGCGGATAGAGCACATTCACGATCGGGTCCGACAGCACGGCGAGGCCGATGCCCATCGGCATGGCGACCGCCGCCGAAATGCGCAGTGCAGACTCCGCAACGGCGTGCCCCTGATCATACTTTTTCTGCACGACCATGGCCGCAATGGCCGGGACAATGCTGATCGTCATCGGTGTCACGAAGGCGGCCGGAAGATTATACAGCGTCTGCACCTTGCCGTAGACGCCGTAGAGGACGTTTGCATACGTCTCGGAATAGCCGAGCGCCGTCTGCAGGCGGTACATGATGAGCTTTGTGTCGATGAGGTTAATAATGCTCAGGACGCTGGAGCCGAGCGCAATCGGAATGCTGATGCGCAGCAGCGTGCCGAGGATGCGCCCGGCAGACTCCGGCACGTCCGGGTCCGCGACCGGTTTGTCCGGGTAATGCCGGTGCTTATAGATCGCGATATAGATGAGCGCGAACGCGCCGCCCGCCGTAACGCCGAAGATGGCGCCCGCCGATGCGACCGGCAGACTCTTGCCCGCGCGCGTAAAGCTCCACGCAAGCACAAGGCCGACGGCGACTTTCCCCACGACCTCCAGGATCTGCGAAATGGTGGTCGGCTTCATGTTGCTCATGCCCTGCGCATAGCCGCGGTACGTGCTCGTCAGATACACGAGCACAAGCGCCGGGGACAGCGCCCAGATGCTCTGCGCTGCGCGGACATTGTTGAGCATGCCGGCCAGCTCCGTCGGGAACAGGAACATGACCAGCCCGAGGATCAGGCCGATGATGGCAAACGTCAGCCACGCGACGCGGAAGATCTTGCGCGCCTGCATGGGCCGGCCGAGCGTGTCCGCCTCGCTGATCATGCGCGAGAGCGCGACCGGCATGCCCGCCGTGGCCATGGTGAGAAAGACATTATAAATATTGTAGGCAACGGAAAAATATCCATACCCCTCGTCGCCGAGAATGTTGCCGAGCGGGATCTTATAGATCGCGCCGAGGATCTTGATGACCACAACGCCGGCCGCCATGATGGCCGCGCCGTGGAGATAGTTCTGCTTGCTGCTTTCCTGCAAAGCGCACTCCCTCCCCGCAGAAATTTCACGTGCCGGTATACTTTACACTACCGGGCAGAAAAAATCAAGGGAATGCAGCGCATTCCCTTGATTTGTGGTTCGTTTTTCAGGTTAAGCCTTGCGGACGGAGTCGATATGGCGCGTCAGGTCGAGCATCTTGTTCGAGAAGCCCCACTCGTTGTCGTACCACGCCATGAGCTTGACGAAGTGATCGTTGAGCGCGAGGCCGGCCTTGGCATCAAAGATGCTGGTGTGCGGATCGGTGATGAAATCGGAGGAGACGACCTCGTCGTCGACATACTCGACAATGCCGGCCATCGGGCCTTCCGCAGCGGCCTTAACGGCAGCGCAGATCTCATCATACGTCGCAGCCTTCTCGAGGCGGCAGGTCAGGTCGACGATGGACACATCCGCGCTCGGGATGCGCATGGAGGTGCCGGTCAGCTTGCCCTGCAGGGCCGGGATGACCTTGCCGACAGCCTTGGCGGCGCCGGTGCTGGTCGGGATGATGTTGCCGTGCACGCCGCGGGACAGGCGCCAGTTCTTCTTGGAGAAACCGTCGACAACCTGCTGGGTGGCCGTATCGGCATGGACAGTGGTCATGAGGCCCTCGACGATGCCGAAATTATCGTTAATGATCTTGGCCAGCGGAGCCAGGCAGTTCGTGGTGCAGGAAGCATTGGAAACAACCTGAATGTCCGGCGTATAGGAATCCAGATTGACGCCGCAGACGAACATCGGCGTATCGTCCTTGGACGGACCGGAGAGCACAACGACCTGCGCGCCGGCGTCCAGATGATCCTGTGCCTTTTCCTTGGTCAGGAACTTGCCGGTGCACTCGAGCACATACTCAACACCCAGCTCGCCCCAGGGCAGGAGCTTCGCATCGCGGTTGTCGAGCAGCGCAACACGTTTGCCGTTGACGATCAGGGCCGGGTTCTCGCCGCCCTCATAATCGACGGTGCCGTTGAAGCGGCCGTGCACGGAATCGTACTTCACGGTATACGCCAGCTGCTCCGGCGTTTTATCCGGCGCGTTGACGGCGACGACCTCGATATCGTCGGCGCAGATCGCGGCGCGGAACACCAGACGGCCGATGCGGCCAAAGCCATTGATGCCAATTTTAATCATGCTCTATTCCTCCTGTTATATCTGCTGCGCACAGCACGCAGCGCAATTTCTTACGGCTATATTCTATAACAATTCCGCCGAAAGCGCAACCACATTCTTAGCTACACAGCAAGCAGCGATGTCTATTTGCAACAAATTTTTGCTTTTGCGTGCATTAAAACTTGTATCTATTGACGATTTCTGCTATACTGTTTTTTAATACATCTTAGGGGGGATTGGAAAATGAGCAATACTTTGATCATCGACTCGCTCAACACGCTGTTCTCGATGAGCAACACCGCCGTGCTCGGCGCGCAGGAGCAATTCGTCGCGTTTATGAACCCGGCGGCACAGGAACTTTTTCGCGGCGACCGTACGAATCACAAGCTCTCCGAGCTGCTGCCGGCGCACATCACGGAAGCCACGGCCACGGAATTCGTCACGTCCGCAACAATCGAAAAACGCCACGTCATCATCTCCGTAACGTCGTTTGGTGCGTTTCGGCTGTTCTCGCTCGTGCCGCAGGATGAAAACGCCCTGCGGGCCGGCGCGCAGTTTGCGCCGTTTCTGGCGTCTCTCAACGCTTTTCGCGCGCTCACGACGTATTTCTCGGACTACGCCATGCAGCTCAGTGACGTACGCTTCCGGCGCAATGCCGCCGAGCTGACGCAGTTTTACTACCGGCTGCTGCGCTTCACGCTCAATGCCTCCACGGCCTCCGGCCTGTACGACGGCACCCTCGCGTTCATGCCGCAGCTGTGCGACCTGGGCAAAGAATGCCGGACACTGCTTGATAACATCCAGTCGATCACGGATGCCAACGGTATCGTGCTCGAGGTCATCATCCCGGATGAACCGATCAACTGTGCGCTCGACACGGCGCTCATTCAGCGGATGCTGCTCAACATCATTGCCAACTGCACGGAGCGCTGCAAACACGGTGATCGCATCCGCTTTACGGTCACGCAGGATGGCGACCACGCCGACATCACCATCCGCGATGACGGTGTGCGCATCCCGCCGGCAAAGCTCGGGACGATCTTCATCCCGCTGCGCGTGACCGGCGTGGACTTTTCCGACCTGAGCAGCAACAACTTTGGCCTGACGGTCGCGCTCGGCATTGCGGAAAAGCACAACGGCACCATTCTTCTGGAAAGCAATGAATGGGGCGGAACCACGTTCCACGTCGTGCTCAGTACGGTGCTGCCGGAGACGAATCTCTTCCACGCGCCGAAAGTACCGTATGCCCACGCGCAGGAAGATCCCATTTTGATTTACCTGTCCGACCGGATGCCGGATCAGGCGCTGTAAGCAATGCAAATAGCAAATGGCGTGCCGCCCAAAATCGGGCGGCACGCCGTCTTTTTACTCGGTCGTCAGGTAACGCGCACGCAGCGTCTCCCGCTCGGGCGCGCCGACACCGAGCGCCTGCGACAGGAAAGCGTCCACGCTGCCATGCCGCTCTGCGATCGCATCGCGCGCCGCCGTCAGGAACGCCGCGTCCGCGCGGTCAAACGTGCGGATAACCTCCCGCTCCGACTCGCTCAGGTCATAGTCCGCGACCGCCGTCAGCAGGCAGTCGGTCGAGGCGGCCATGCGTTCATTCGTGATCAGATAATTTTCCACGATAACCGGCCAGTCGACGCCCAACGCCGTGAGCAGCAGCATCGTGCCGACGCCGACGCGGTCCTTCCCCGCCGTGCAGTGATAGAGCAGTGCACCGTCTGTCTGCGCGAGCAGCAGCACAAAAAACTGCCGGTAATGCGCAATGGCAAATTCCTGCGTGACGAGACTGCGGTACAGCTCGCACATGAACGCGCGCTCCCGGCCGGCCATCGCTTTCGCGTGCGCGACGACGGCCGCATAGGGGTCGGCGTGCTCCTCCCGCGTCAGACCGGCCGCCGCCTGCTGCACAATCGGGCAGTGGACATACTGCACGCCCGGGAGGACACGGTCCGGCTTCTGCTCCCGCTCCAGATCCGTGCGGAAGTCCACAACCGTGCGCAGCGGATAGCCCGCGAGCGTCTGCGCATCCGGCTCCGTGATGCCGGCAAGCTCGCCGCTGCGCAGCAGCAGGCCCGGACGGACCGTGCGGCCGTCCGTTGTGGGTAGGCCGCCGAGGTCGCGCGCGTTCGGCGCGCCGCGCAGCAGCCAGCGCTCAAATGCCAAAGAGTTGTTTTCCATTTTTCAGCGTCACCTCCGCGACTTGGTCTGTAGTCATGCCCTTGATCTCCGCAATGCGCGCGGCGATGTACGGCAGATTGCGCGAGTCGTTGCGCTTGCCGCGGTTTGGCACCGGGGCCAGATAGGGCGAATCCGTTTCGAGCAGCATCCGGTCGGCAGGGCAGGCGGCGATCACATCCAGCGCCTTGACGGCATTCTTATACGTGATCGGGCCGTCAAAGCCGAGATACCAGCCGCGGCGCAGCAGCTCGCGCGCCATCTCCACGCTGCCGGAAAAGCAGTGGAACACGCCGCGCAGGCCCGGATAGTCGCACACAATGCGCAGACTGTCGCCGTGCGCCTCCCGGTCGTGGATGATGACCGGAAGGTCCAGCTCCAACGCAAGCTCCAGCTGCGCGCGCAGCATGCTCTCCTGCGTTACTTTCGTGGAGGTGTCCCAGTAATAATCCAGACCGATCTCGCCGATGGCGCAGACCTTGGGCTGCGCCGCCAGCGCGCGGATCTGATTCAGACTGTCGTCCGTCCAGCCGGCGGCCTCCTCCGGATGCCAGCCGACGGCGGCATAGACGAAATCATATTCCTGCGCGATGGCGACGGCGCGCTCGGACGTCGCGGCACAGTCGCCGGGGTCCACGATGAGCGCGACGCCGCTCTCATGCACGGCACGCAGCACATCGGCCCGGTCGGCGTTGAACTTTCCGCTGTCGTAGTGCGCGTGGGTATCGAAATACTGCGTCATTCGGCGTGATAAGTTGCGGCCGGGCGGCGCTTGTGCTCGCTGCGGCTATGATAGCGGTCGATGATGGCCTTGTCGTGCTCGTTGGCCTCGCCGGTGAGGATGTACTTGTCGATGGCGGCGTAGGTCACGCCCATCTCCTGCTCGTCCGTCTGGCCCTCGAAGAGGCCGGCGGACGGCGCCTTACGGATGATGTTCTCCGGCGCGTGCAGCCAGGTCAGAAACTCGTAGATCTCCGTCACAGTCAGGTCGGCGATGGGGTTGAAGTCATACGCACCGTCGCCCCACTTCGTGAAATAGCCCATGTATGCCTCGCTGCGGTTGCCGGTGCCGGCGACGAGACGGCCCTCGGCAGCGCCAATGGTGTAGAGCGTGAGCATGCGCAGGCGCGGGGCGATGTTCGACGTCGCCATTTGGTTGAGCGTCGTGACGGCGGAGACCGTCTGCATGACGAGCTCCTTTTCCGCCGTGAGGTCGACCGTGCGCGTCTCGATATTGAACTGCTCAGCCACGGCCAGGCCGTCGCTCATGTCCTCGCCGAAGTTGCGCTTGGAGGCGCATGGCATCATGATGCCGACCGTGTTGTCGCACGCGGCCTTGCAGAGGATGCCGACGAGCGCGCTGTCCTTGCCGCCGCTATTGCCGTAGATGACGCCCTTGGCACCGCTGCTTTTGAGCAGGTCGCGGATAAAGGCGACGCGGTTTTCAAATTCTTTTGCATAATCTCGCATGATTTCCACTCCGTTTCTTTCGTTACTCCTGGATCATGTCCAGAAATTCTGCTTCCGTAATGATGGGCGTGCCGAGCGTGAGCGCCTTCTGATACTTCGAGCCGGTGTTTTCCCCGGCGAGCAGATAGGACGTCTTTTTCGACACGGAGGAACTCGTCTTGCCGCCGAAGCGCTCGATGATGCCGCTGGCCTCGTCGCGGCTGAAATGCTCGAGCGCGCCGGTGAGCACGAACGTCTTGCCGGCAAAGCGGCGGTCCACGACCTGCTCCTTGGAATCGAAGCTGACGCCCGCGTCGCGCAGCAGGCGGATCTGGTGCTGCGACTGCGGGTTGTCAAACCACGCGCGCAGGTACGCCGCCGTCGTCGGGCCGACGTCCGGGATGGCCATGAGCTCCGGCGTGGCAAAGCTGCCCGCTGCGTTCAGCTCGACGAAGCTGCTCATGAGGCGGCCGGTCATCGCCTGATACTTGGCAACGCGCACATCCTCATCCGCGCGGCGCATGGCGTAGTTCGCGAGGTCGCTCGCAAGGACCTCGATCTCCTCCTCCATCTGCGCATAGGCAAGCAGCATCTGTGCGGATTCGCCCAGATGACCCGCGAACGCGGCGATCTTGGGAATATAGCCCCTCGCCTTTTCGAGGTCGGCTTCCCAAAGCTCATCGGTCGCGTAAATATCTTCGATCGCCCATTTGTCCTGCTGTGCAAGCTCAGCACGTTCCGGGATCTTTTTGGTTTCTGCCATAGTGATTCATAACCTCCATATCAATATTTCGGTGTTCTTTGGTTATCATATCATATCGGTCCCGGATTCTCAACCATATTTCCGGGCGAAAGCACGAAAAACTGCTGCGCCGGATCAATCCGGAAGCCGTTATCCCATATGTGCGAAGGTCGTACCCAGCCGAAGCTCAAAGCCAAGTGCCTGATACATTCCCTCGTCACAGGGTGCGCAGGTGACGGTCATGCTGGCAAGGCCGTTTTCTCTGCTCCATTTCTGCGCCGCCTGCGCCAGCATATGGGCAATGCCCTTCCGACGGAATTCCGGTTCCATGTAGAAATCCTCGAATACGCCGGTGTCGGTACACGCAAAGGTGGAAAAGCATTTTGCAGTACTGCACATACCCACGGCATGATCGCCGCACAACGCAAGAAAGAACGTGATCCTCCCGTCCTTCATTGCCTGCCGAAGCCGCTGCTGTCCTTCCTCTGTGAGCGGTTCTTCGCCGATGTCCCTTTTGAACCCGTTGATGAGCTTCAGAAGCTGCTCCCAAAGGAGCGCCGCTTCGTTTTCCGCGATCCCTTCGCGGATGGTGATGATGGTGATCCGATTTTCCATGTTGTTTCCTCCAAAATCCGATTCGGAGGGTTAGGAAGCGTGAACCCTCCATACACGACTCATTTTCATAAAAACCACCCTTTCTTTTCTTATTCAGGCACTTGAGCCTATCGAAAAACCTGCCCGGCCGAAAGCTTCGGGGGGCAGGTTTTGCGACGATTTGATCGATATCGTTCTTCGTCCGGACTCCGCGTGCTGAAATCAGCTCTCGCGGATCTCGAGGACCTCCATCGGGCAGGCCTTGACACAGATACCGCAGGCGATGCACTTCGAGGCGGCGGGCGCACCGGCAACCTGCAGCATCACGCCGAACGGGCAGGCCTCCACGCACTTGCCGCAGCCAACGCAGAGCTTCTTATTGACCATGTACACGCCGGTCTTCGGATTCTGAGTGATCGCACCGTGCTCACAGGCCGCAGCACACTTGCCGCACTGGACGCAGGTCATCGGGCGGACCTTGCCGTTGCGCTCAACGATCTTCAGGCAGGCCTTGTCCTGATGGAACTCTTTATAAAATGCGGTCGAGCAGGCGCGGACGCACTCCAGACATGCCATGCACGGAACATCCTTCTTGACGAAAAGTTTCTTCATGTCAGCTTCCCCTTCGGTTGGTGATATGTTGTTTCATTTCTCCGCCTCTGCAGACGGGCCAAAGCAAAAAGTTTGGCGTACCATCCCATTATACAAGGCAATGCAAAAAGAATCAATCCCAATTTTACGTTTTCGACAAATTTCCCTGCGTAGGCCATGCA
>ENA-OZBH01000765-OZBH01000765.1-human-gut-metagenome-genome-assembly--contig:-NODE-765-length-13041-cov-3.800015_pt1 | contig 13041 bp, 6 predicted proteins | sample MGYA00243978_ERZ653518 | MGnify/ENA primary metagenome ERZ653518 (study PRJEB26926, sample SAMN06164923) | human gut metagenome | biome: ENVO:00009003; feature: ENVO:2100002; material: ENVO:00002003... | reverse complement strand
GATGATTTACAGGGAGGGAGCTTCACCTCAATGGCAAGATCCTTTCTTGCCGGGAAGCTGCCTTTCGCCGTTCGCGGCGGATATGACTTTGTGGATGTGCGGGATGTGGCAAATGGCCTTCTCGCCTGTTCCGAAAGCGGAGAGCCCGGTAAAGGCTACATTTTGTCCGGTCACTATGTCACGATTCGCAGAATGCTGCAGATCATCGGGGCGGCGGCGAAACGGCGGTATCGGCCCATCTGCTTGCCTCTGGGTCTTGCAAGGCTGGCCGCTCCGTACTACGAGCGCCGGAGCTTGAAGGATCGAAAGCCATTGTTTTTCACCCCATATTCCATTTCCGTTCTTGCCTCAAACGGCTGCTTCAGCCATGCGGCTGCATCGAAATGCTTTGCATATCAGCCGCGCCCGCTGGAGCAGACCCTGCGGGATATGGCCGCATGGCTCATTGCACAGAAGGAAGCGGGCAAGGCACTGCCTCATCTCATCCGGCGCCCCACGATCAGCGGCGCCCGCTGCTGAGCTGCTCTGTGTTTCGACTTTCTGCAGCACATCCGGGTTATTTCTCCGGGTGTGCTGCTTTTTATCGCTCCGCTTGCCCTCTTGCTTTTCTTCCGAGATTCGTATATACTGAAATTGTGTTGTATTTTTTTATCGGTATGGAGGGGACGGCGCGGCACGGCTGTGCAAGCGTCTGACAGGCTGCCCTGCATCCTGAACGGCTGCAAAGGAAAGGGAACGTTATGACCTGTGACGAGGTTTTTTACCACCAATATCTAAGCGGCGACGACGCGGGGCTGGAGGCCCTGATGAAAAAATACGGCGACCCCCTGACCCTGTATATTGACGGCTATCTGCACGACGTTCACGAGGCGGAGGAGCTGATGCTGGATGTTTTCGCCTATCTGTTCACCAAAAAGCCCCGCATCCGGGACGGCGGCTTCAAGGCGTATCTCTATAAGGCCGCGCGGAATATGGCGCTGCGCCACAAGAGCAAGCGAAAACCGCTATTCAGCCTTGATGCGCTTGCAGACGAGCCGGACGGACGGCTGCTGGCGGAGGAGGTCATCCGGACGGAGGAGCGAAACCGCATCCTGCATTTCTGCATGGATGAAATGAACCCGGACTATCGGGAAGTCCTCTATCTCACCTATTTTGAGGATATGAGCTACGCGCAGGCGGCGGAGGTCACGGGGAAAACGGTAAAGCAGATTACCAACATGGTGTATCGCGGAAAAGAGAGCCTGCGAAGGCTGCTGGAACGGGAGGGAATCACAAATGCGGAATCATGAGGAGCGGGTCGCGGAGACAAAGCGGCGCATCGCCAAAATTGAGCGGGAGAAACGGCTGCGGCGCAATAAGATTACCATGGCTTCCGCTGTGGCGGCGTGCCTTGCGCTGCTCATCGGTGCATCCCTCGCCATGCCCGGCATTGCCGCGCGGATACAGACCGGCGACTACTCCGGCTTTGAAACGGCGGCCAGCATATATGGCGGCGGCGCTCTCGGATATATCGTCATCGGGCTTTTGGCGTTTCTTCTCGGCGTGTGCGTGACCATTCTGTGCTTCCGGCTGCATCAGATGAAGCGGGAGGACGATCAGAACAACGAAAGCGAGGGAATTCATGGAGCTGATTGAGAACCTGCTGCAGCTGCTGGTCACGTTCGTCGGCGCACTGCTTTCGGGCCTATCCTACCGCAGAAGCCGCAGGCAGGCGTATTTTCTGCTGCTTTGCTTCTACGGCTGCTTTGCCCTCGGCGCGCTCTACTGGACGCTGTATCTGCTGCTGTTCGACACCACACCCCGGGTCTTTTATGTGTCGGAGTTCGGCTGGGTGGCGAGCGTAATTTTTCTGCGCATTTTGCAGGCCACGCTCTCCACTCCGGAGGAACGCGCCTTCCGCTGCCGCAGAGCATGGCTTGCGCCTGCGTTCGGCGTGCCGCTGCTGGCGTTCTACTGCATCTTCGGGGACATTCTCTCCAACCTGATCTGGTGCGGCATGATGATCGTGCTCTCTTACTGCGCCATTCGCGGGCTTGTCTATGCGAAAACGCAGACGGGCGCGGCGCGGAATATACGGTATTTCCATATCGGTGTGCTCTGCTTTGCGTTCGCGGAGTATCTGCTCTGGACGGCGGGCTGCTTCTGGCCGGATACTTCTCCGGCAAGCCCAACCTTCTGGTGTGATATGCTGCTGACGCTTGCGATTCTGGGGCTGCTGCCCGCCACGAGAAAGGCGGTGGAAGCATGACCTACATCGAAAACATCTTTCTGTGCATGGCATCCCCGCTGCTGGTGGCCGCTTTGTGCATGGGAAGGCGGCAGCTCCGCTTCTTCCTGTTCTGCATTGCCGGGATGGGGGTGTGCCTGCTTTCGGCCTATATCAACACCTTCCTCGCGGCGGTATGTCAGGCGGACGCCCTTGCCGCCACGGCGGAGATCGCGCCGGTGGTGGAGGAAATGATGAAGCTGCTGCCGCTGGTGTTCTATCTTCTAGTGTTCGAGCCGGAGGGGGATAAGATCAAGCCCGCCGCCATCACGATTGCCCTGAGCTTTGCCACCTTCGAAAATGTGTGCTACCTCATCCAAAACGGCGCGGACCGCTTCTCCTTCATCTTCTTCCGTGGCTTCGGCACGGGAGCCATGCACGTGCTTTGTGGCTTGATCGTGGGCGGCGGGCTTGCATACACGTGGCAGCGGACGTGGCTGAAAATCGCAGGCACCTGCGGCCTGCTGGGCGCGGCCATCACCCTCCACGCCATCTATAATCTGCTCATCGCCCACGGCGGCGCGGCACAGTATGTGTCCTACGCCCTGCCGGTGCTGCTGGTGGCGGCGGGAAAGCTGTCTGCCCTCCGCCTTACGCGGAGAGAATAACCAAAGCCTTCCACTTGAGAGCTGCTTTTGAGCGGCTCTCAATTTTTTTGAAAATCTTTGTATTTGGGGTGAGAGTTTTTCCGGTTTTCTGTACCTATATCAGTGAAGGGACTTTTACGTCACCACGTTCGAGCCATGAAGAGAGGAGTTGGCCAGAGACATGTATGATACCGCAAGGCGGGTCGCGCTCGTCAAAAAGCGGAGGCACGAGTACGCCCGCCGGAAGCAGCAGCGCGAGATCTGCGGACTGTCCGCCGCGTGTATGCTGCTGTTCGCGGTCTTGACGCAGGCGGCGGGCACAGTCATCGGGCAGGGGCAGACAGCCGTATGGGGCGCGTTCGGCGCGATGCTGCTGCGGGAGGACGCAGGCGGCTATGTGCTGGTAGGCGTTGTCTGCTTTGCAGCGGCGGCGGCGATCACCGCGCTGTGCTTCCGGCTCAGAAGCAGGGAAAACCAGAAAAAAGACGGGGCAGGTAAGCCAGACCCGCAGAAACAGGAGGGAAAAACGACATGAAAAAACGAATACTTAGCATCCTGCTGCTGTGCTGCATGGTGCTGACCATGCTGCCGACAGCGGCGTTTGCAGCGGTGAGCGATTCGCTGGGCAACACGCCCGAGGAAAATCAGGCGATTTTAGAGCAGCTCTCCGCCCTGACTGGCGGCAGCAGCGACCAAGTGCTTTCCATGCTGAACGCCTTGGGGCTGCTGGATGAAGACGGCAATTTCAAGGTGGATCAAACCATCACGCTGGACGGCCGGGTGTTGACACTGGCGGCTGTCATGGAGCTGCTGGAAAATCCCGCCACGGATCTCACCCGCATAGCCGACGTGGATGGGACCCCGGTGGCGCTGGGCGATTTGAAGACCATGATCCAAATTGAACAGGAGCTGCAGAGGATCAAGGACACCTATTTCTCCGGCAGGGAGTTTACCGGGGAAGCTCTGAAGAATCTCAATAGCCTGATGGAGCAGCTGGAGCTGCAGGGCATCAGCTTGCGGTATCCCGCCTCTACCACCACAGCGCCTGTGGGCGTTGAGACGGTGGATATGCGCGGCATGATGAGTCAAACGCTGGGGAAAGAAGCAAACAACAGCTGGGAATCCGGGATTTTTACTGTATACAGAGGAAAACCGGTCGGCTTTTCCTACCGCATTCAAAAAGGCCAGCTCAGCGAGTATATCTCCGATGTGAATGTCTCGATAGGCGGGAAGAGTGGGGAGCTCCAAGACGACGGGTCCTACAAGCTGACCTATGAGGTAGATGTCCACAGTTTAGGTGGTTGTCAAATCACTGTCAAGGTTAAAACCAAAGGAGCCTTGTACAATGATACTTATTCCTATGGCGACCTGCTGGGGATGATCGAATTTTACGATGCGGAAAATCTGGTGTTCCATGACGGTGCCGGTTATGCCGACCACTGTCAGCTCAAGCTAATAAAGACGGTTGACATCCCCACAATACAAACATCAATGACCGCGCCGGACTATGAAAAAACCCACGAAAATACAGACACAACATATCAGGATATGTTGATTCCTTTGCTGGCGAAGGAATACACTGTCGGCGGCGGTGCCGACAATTCGAACTTCGTTGCGCTAAGCAATACCATCGGAATTCTGGAGGGCGCCCGCAACTCGGTGCGTCCCGACAGCTCCACCAAATTTTATCAGCCATACCAAATCGACGCCAGCATCAAGTTTAACTGGAGCAGAGATGACATAGATGCCTATAATGGCCCTGCGCCGTATGGCAAGAATAATTCTAGAAACCCTCAAGTCTATGCCCCGTTCTATCTGACGGAGTACAAGCTCGGTGAAACATCTCTGAATCTCAGCGGCGACAGAAAGAGAACGGAGGACTGTACGATTAACAAGGGCAGTACGGTCAGCATCTCCCTGCAGTCTACCACGCAAAACAGAGGGGATCAGCAGTACTATCTGCCCTTCGAACTGTATCTGAACGCTGATAAGGTATGCGAAAGACAATATACCTCCGCCACCGTCAATACCAGCGGCGCCACCGCCAGCCTGGTGGACACGGACGCCCCCATCATTCAAAGCGTCACGGCCCCGGCGGGAACCTATGCCAGCGGACAGCACGTCCCCATCACAGTTACCTTTGACGAGTTCGTGGATCTTAGAAGCGCCAGCGTGACCACCAATGGCAAAGAGTATACCGCCGCTGAGCTTTCCATGAACAAATACGGTGTCACGGCAATGCTCTGGTATCCAGTGCAGGATACGGATGCCACCACGGTCACCGTCAATGGTATGACCGGCGTGAAGGATGTTTTCGGTCATACGCTGGATACCACGCCCTATCAAAGCAACCCGATTGCCGGCGTTGAGCTGAAGAGCGTCTTGATGCGCAACGCCCCCACCGCACTGACCGCCGACTACGACAACGGCAAGGCATCGTTCACGATGAACGCCAACATGGAGCAGGCCTACAAGACCGTATACAGCAATTATCACACCCCGGCAGGCACAGACCCGAAGCAAGCCCCATTCCGCCTCGAGCTGAGGTACGACTCCGCGGTTGAACCAATCCATCTGCAGGTCTATCTGGACACAGAGAAGGAAGCCTTCACCATTAGCGACTATGCAATCGCACCCGCGGCTTACACCCGCACCTATACGGTGACGCTGCAGGCCAACGAGGGCGAGCGAGACGAGTCTAACTCTAACTGGGTGAATGTTCTTCCCCTGACCCGGCAGTTCACGGTGCAAAGGAAAGTTTCCGCGCACACGGTGAAGGTCGTCCCGGAAGCGAATTCCGCCGACTATACGATTTCCCTCGCCGAAGCCGCCCGCCCCACGCTTCAGGCAGAGGTTTTGGGGGAAAACGGTGAGCAGGCCACCTACACCACCGGCAAATGGAGCAGCAGTGACACGCTCATTGCCACCATCAACGAGGATACCGGCGTTGTTGCCACCACAGGAACCAAGGTGGGAGCCGTCACCTTTACCTTTACGGCGGACAACGGGACTGTGGACACTGACAATGATGATGTGAAGGGCAAGTCAGAACCCTATACCGTGACGGCGGGCGATTCCCTGGCACTGGTGATTCCCGGCAACCCGTCCATCGTGACGCGAAAAAATCAGCCCGCCACCGTGCTGTGGAGCTCCAACGCCGCGCTGATAGCGCCGAAGAAAGAGTTCAATTACAGGATCGAACTGTATGAGGGCAACCACAAGAATGAGGCGGATCTGAGCGGCCGCAATCCCGTTGCGACTTATACCGCCGGCAAAGATGAAAACAGCGTGCGGATCGAGGAGAATGTGCTCACCAAGCTCTCCAACGGCAATACCCCTGCCTACACGGTATTGGTTTCCATGCCGCACCCCAACGCCGGGAGTGAGGACGTCCGCCTGTCGGCACTTGCCTGGATCATCGTGCAGGCACCACCTGCCACGGCCAAGCTGACACCGCCCAAGAGCATTTACCTCAAGGATACCGACGGCACCGTCAATATCGGCTGGTCGGTGGAAAATGCCACTGTCGGCGCCTCTCAACCGTCCACGCTGACCATTACCCGGGTCACAGAGGACAACAAAACCACCAAAGTGGTGGACAAAGAGAGCCTATCCGGCACCTCCGGAAGTTACCTCCTGTCACTACGGAGTGTGACAGCCGGCAATCTGAAGGACACCTATCAGGTGGTTTTGAGCGTGGAGAACCCTGGTGAGGAATCTCCCAGCACCGACTCCTTCCCCCTGTATGTCTACAATGCCGACGCACTGAAGGTTCAGGACGGCAAAGGAGACACGATTTCTAAGCTGACCATGGACAATACCTCCAAGGTCAGCGGCACCCTGCCCACCGAAACAGATAAAATTTTGCAGCTGCGCCAGGAGTTGGGGCTGATCGAGTACATCGGCATCAACTATGACAAGTACAGATGGAACTCCTTTAAAGACGGCATCGAGTGGGCCTCCGACAACAACAATGCCATTTCCGTCAACTACAAGCAGGGCGGACTGTATGAGGACATCAGAAACTTCTCCTTTAAGTCCTACCTTCCCGAAACCAAAATGGCGCTGTCCGGCCGGGCCAACGGCACCGCAACCGTCACGGCTACCCATGCCGCCACGGGCATGAAAGCCGCCGTACAGGTGACAGCGGAGACGCTGCAAAATAAGTTCTATCTCTTCCAGCTGACGCCTGCGGCGGAAACTACGCTGCAATACACCGACGGCAAAGGCGCGTCCAAAACGTTCAAGACCAACCGTGATGGCGTGCTGGCGCTTTACGAACCCAACGGAATCGCCAGTGAGGTGTCTCTGCGGTCCGGCTCCGGTGGGGATATTTATCTGGGCACCATCTATAAAGAAAATCTGCGTTCCGGCGAGCGGGATGCCACAAAGCTGCAGCTTTATCCCTTGAATACCTTCAGCCTTCGGCAAGTCGCCCGGGCATCTGTGACGCTCATCAAACCGGGCGGCGATCCGCTGGCGAACACGACGGTGACCGTTCGCGGCGGCGTTTATAAAAACGGAGGCTACTGCGAGACAGCCAAGCTGGGCTCCAGGGCAGGAGCACTTGTCAGCGGCATCACCGGCGACACCTATATCACGGATGCGGCGGGAAATATAACCGTCTATCTGGATTCCACCCAGTTCTGGTCGGCCGAAAAGGGCGAGAGCAACACCACGGCGCTTTCCGCTCTGGATCAGCTGGAGTACATTCTGGAGATCAGCGCAATTGACGGCGACAATTACTATCCGCTGCTGCTGACCGTCAACGGCAAGCTGGGCGTGGACGATGTAATGCGCACCGCAGAGGGCGTTGTCTCTCTGGAGAGCGTGCCGGCGGGGGAGAAAAAGAAACCCTTTATTGTGGCGCAAAGCGTTGATTACGGTCTTGCCAACGGTCAGAAGGTGGATGTCCGCAGCGCGACCGGGAAGATCGGCCCTAACAGCAGCTTCAAAACAGCAAGCCTGCACACCACCATGTTCCTCTGGGGCGAGGATATTGCCAACGCGAAGAATTACAGTCTCAAGCTGGCGGACGAATACGGCGTTCTTCCTGCCGCCCAGAGCAGCAGTACCAAGCAGTATCCCTTCTCATCCATCCCCGTAGCGGAAAACGATCTGACCCTCACCGAGGCCACCATGACCACCTCCGGATGGATCGCCGACGGCAAGGATGTGGGTATGAAAACGCAGCTGAGCCTGAACGGCAGCCTGCTGCAGGAGAAAATAATGCCCTTCCGGGTCGTTGATCTGACCCGAGTGCCCAAGGTGACAGAGGATGAGCGCGTCACCGGTATTCTGGCGACGATGAGCGCCTCCAGTATAGTGGAGGGAGTCGACTTTGGAGAAGTGGAGGGCAGTAACATTCTCAAGGTGCTGACCGGACGGCTGGATGATCTGAGCGGTCCGGTGGACACATCCGTGTTCAAAATGATCATCACCCCCAGCGAAGATCCCTCCGTGTTCCGTGCCATGATTTGGGCCGGGTACAATACGCTGGAGATGGAGGACATGGACTATTCCGAGGACGGCGTGGCGTTGGGTGCGAATGTGCTGACGCAGAACCTGGAGGTGGGCGTGCCCGGTACCGGGGACCTGAGCCAGATGGCCAAGGGTACCTATGATCCCAAGGGGGAATACAAAGCCAACTCCATAGCCGGCAAGGTCTCCAACACGGACCTCAACTTGCAGTTGGAGGGCTTTTACGAAGCGGAGATCCGCTATAACACCGAAAAAAAGGAGTGGGAGGTTTTCACCGTAGGCGGCGGCTTTACCGCCGGCGTTGGCGTGGGCTTCACCTTCAGCGTGAACGCCATGGCTGGCCCCGTGCCGTTGACAGCAACCTTTGAGCTGGGCGGTGCCATTCAGCTGGATTTCCGTACCGCAGTGCGCTACGGCCAGCAGGGACAGGGTCTTGCCTGGAGCGATCCCACGGCCACGGCAGTGAATGACTTTTTGACCACGCTGCGTATCAACGCCTATGTCCACGCGTTTGGCGGCATTGGCTTTGACTATTCGGTCGTGGCGCTGAAGATCGGCCTATTCGGCAATTTGGGTGTGGACAGTCAGAATAAGTTCCTCTCCCGCACCTATCTTGCCGACAAGGCAAAGCACCAGATCAACGGTCAGGCCCTGGGGTTCAAAGGCGAAGTGGGAATCAAATTTGTGGCCAGCTTCCTGTTTATCTCCTACGAGGCGGTGATCGCCTCCGGATCCTTTGGAGCCGCCAAGACTTTTAATGACTGGGGAACGATCGACGACTACTGGAATAACGCCACCAGTGGGCTGAGCCTTGCCTCGCTACGGATGGCGGCGGCTCAGAGCGGAATGCAGGTGGCTTCTGCCAGTGCAACGCTCCAAAGCCGGGACTATCTGGAGCAATATGCCCGTACCTGGGGCCAGCCCCAGCGGCGGATGATGCTGTTCTCTCTGAACTCCTCCCCCAGTGGGCTGGAAAGCATCCAGACCAATGCCAACCCCACATCCTATCCACAGCTCAGCGATGACGGGAATGTATTGGCCTACATCAACGACGGCGACAACAGCGATATTTACGCCAGCCGGGCACATTTCTCCACCCTCAGTAGCGGCATCTATTCTGCCTCCAGCCAAATTGACGATCCCGCAGGGTTCTCCGGCTACGGCGACACGAGCGTTTCTTTGTCCGGCACCGAAAGCTTCGCGGCGGCGGCTTGGGTTCGCATGGGTACCGCCCTACAGGGTAAAAATGCCGGTGATGCCGTGACATTGGAAGAGCAAAACCTGCTGATGAACAGCACGGAGATCGTAGCGTCCGTCTATAACGGCACAACCTGGACTTCCACCCGCCTAACCAACGACGGCACGCCGGATCTGGCCCCAGCCACGGCAGTGGGCGGCGACGGCAAGGCCATCGTGTTCTGGCGCAGCGTCTACACCCCCGATCCCGGTACGCAGGGCAGCAACAACCTGCTGAACTTCACGACCAGAGATTGTATCATGTACAGTTGCTATGACAGCAGGAACGGCGACTGGAGCAATGCCAAAATGCTTTATAACGGTGCTACCGGCAGCGTGAAGGCGCTGCAGGCGGCCATGCTGCCCGACGGAACCGCTATGGCGGTTTACTCGCTGGACCGCAGCGGAACCGGAGATACCTCCGCCTACGAGATCGCCTATTGTACCGTGGCTGCTGACGGAACGCCCGGTACAGCCATGCTGGCGACCTGTGACAGCAATCTTGATGAAAACCCCCAGGTCGTTGCAGCCAACTTTGGCATCGGGGATGACCGATTTGTCATCGGTTGGCACAGTGTCCGAGACGGCAGCAGCGATATTCAGCTGTTGGCTGTGGACGGCAGCGGCACCATGTCCAACAGTTTCCCCGGCTCTCTGTCTGCCCTGACCAGCAGCGGCAACGCCGTCGTGGGCGGAGACTTCCGCTTCGCTTCCCTCAGCGGGGATCATCGCAGCCGCAATGATCTTACCATCGTCTGGAATGAGACTGTCAATGACGCCAAGGGCGCGGTCGATCACGGCATTTTGAAGGCGGCCAAGCTGCGCCATGACACAAATACCTACACGCTCTCCGCACCATTGAAACTGGCAGAGCTGCCGGATCGTACGCTGGCTGACCACTTTGATGCCTATGTCAGCGGCACCAATGAGGTGCAGGCCGCCATTCAGGCCACCCAGTATGACAATAAAAAACCGCAGAAAATCCGCGGCGTGACCGTTCCAGGTGAGAAAACGATCCTCTATACCGCTACCTCTGATTTTATCACCGATGCGGTGGCAGTGGAACAGATCGGTGTGGATTATGCAACGCTGGCGCTGAACAGCCTGACACCCATTCGCTTTACCATCCGCAACACCGGGCTGAACGATGTGACAGGCCTAACGGTCAGCCTTGGCGGCGAGGAAACCGCCACCCTTACGGGAACACTGCTGCCCAATGAAAGCACCACCCTTACCGTCTGGCACCGTGTGGAAACCAGCGTGACCAACCCGAGCTATACCATCACCGCCGACGCCGGCATCAGCGAGACCGGCACAGTGTATCTGGATTATCCCGACATTGGCATCTCGCAAATGGAAGTGATTGCGGAGAGCGCCGGCAAGCGCACGGTGCGCATGACCCTCTATAATTCCTCTGCCGCCACGCTGGCCGGCGGAAAGGGCCGCGAGGTGAAGCTTGCGTTCTATGCGGATGATCTGCATACCAAACCTGCAGTGGCAGCCTGCGCCACAAACGGCGTATCGGTTCGCGATAATGAAATCACCATTTCCGAAGACAGCGCCCTCGCCCGCATCGATCAGGGAACCTTTACACTGGACCTGACCTATGATCTGGGCAAGTATATGAACTCCATTGGCAAAACCGAGATCCCCAATGTGGGTACCTATCTGTACGCCGAGGCGTGGGCGGAAGGCAAGATCGGTGGAACGGGAAGCAATCAGCGCCTGCCGGAGTATGACGGCAGTGACAGCGAGGCCACCGTCCATATGACCGGCGCACTGGCCCGCACCGGAGAGCGGATGACGATAGATGTGACACAGGGGAACGACGGCAACGGTCACAGCACCGCCGCCATTACCCTGCGCAACAACTCCCTGCAGTCTCAGACTGGCACAGTGCTGGTGGCCACGCTGCTGGATGCCGCCGGGACCGTTCTGGAAACGAAAAAGACCAGTATTGGCGGTGCCATCTCCGGGGAAACCTTCCAGACGGAAACCGTCACCTTCTCCCGGCTTGGCACCCGCGTAGTGGTGCGAGCCGCAGTGCCCGGTGATGACATTCTGACCTTTGAAGGTCTGGCAGTGGGGCTCGGCGATTTTACCGCCAACGGAACGAACTATACCTATACGCTGCAAAATGATAGCGGAGCAACATCTACGCTCGTCACAGCGGTGTCTGGAAACGGCGAGCCCGTGAGCATCAACGGGCAGGCTCTGTCCACCGGCGGCAGCGCAACCGTTGCCATCCCCAACAGCGGCACAACCGACATTGTCGTGGGAATCGGTGCTAAAACTTACACGCTGACGATTCTGCGCAATAGCGGCACAGGCGGCAATGAAGGCGGTGGCGGCGGCAGCAGCTCGCCGAGCTACTCCATCACCGTGGATAAGACCAAGAACGGTACGATCACCGTTTCGCCTAGAAACGCGAGCCACGGCGACACCGTGACCATCACCGCGACGCCCGACAAGGGCTACGAGCTCGAAATGCTCAAGGTGCTCGACCGCAGCGGCGACGCGCTGAAGCTCACCGAGAAGAGCGGCAAGTACACCTTCAAGATGCCCAGCGGCAAGGTCACCATCAAGGCCAGCTTCGTTGAGGAGGTTCCGGAGCAGATTTTCAAGGATGTTCCCGCGAACGCTTACTACTACGAGGCGGTCAAGTGGGCGCAGGAGAAGGGGATCACCGGCGGCATCGGCAATGGACTGTTCGGCCCCAACGATCCCTGCACCCGCGCGCAGATCGTCACCTTCCTGTGGCGTGCGGCGGGCAGCCCCGCACCCAAGAACACCGGCACCGCCTTTGGCGATGTGAAGCCCGGCAGCTTCTATGAGCAGGCCGTGGCGTGGGCCGTTGAAAATGGCATCACCGGCGGCACCGGCGAGGGTATGTTCAGTCCCGATGCTACTTGCACCCGTGCGCAGAGCGTGACCTTCCTCTATCGTGCCTCCGGCAGCCCCGCAGTCAGCGACAAAGCCGAGTTCAGCGATGTTTCCACCACGGCCTTCTATGCAGACGCAGTGGCGTGGGCAGCGAAGAAGGGCATCACCACCGGCATCGGTGGCGGACTGTTCGGCTCTGGCAACGACTGCACCCGCGGTCAGATCGTGACCTTCCTCTGGCGCTGCAAGAAGTGACCGGCTGACATACGGCTAAATATCAAAGCCGCTGGCATGACCACATAAGCGAACATCGGACAGCGCAGCGGACGGGCTTTTCGCCTTGACGCTGCGCTGTTCTCTTTTCGCTGCAAGAGACAAAGAGCTCCCGCAATATTTTTTCTGCACTTTTTAGCCGTTTTTAGCGGTTTCCTCTCAATTCTAATTACTTTCCTGACACCTTGTGACTCGCAACCCCCATGTGTCCCAAATCTGTCTGTGGCATTTTATGTGGTCAAAGGCAAAGCCTCGCCGGAGCAATTCCTGTCTCTTATACACATCTGACGCTGCCGACGAATAGCCTTGTGTAGA
>ENA-OZBH01000749-OZBH01000749.1-human-gut-metagenome-genome-assembly--contig:-NODE-749-length-13272-cov-4.096769_pt1 | contig 13272 bp, 10 predicted proteins | sample MGYA00243978_ERZ653518 | MGnify/ENA primary metagenome ERZ653518 (study PRJEB26926, sample SAMN06164923) | human gut metagenome | biome: ENVO:00009003; feature: ENVO:2100002; material: ENVO:00002003... | reverse complement strand
GATCTACACAAGGCTATTCGTCGGCAGCGTCAGATGTGTATAAGAGACAGACAATGTTCTTTGCAATATATCTTGAGTAGTAAGCGGCACTGCGGTCAACCTTTGTCGGATCTTTACCGCTGAATGCACCGCCGCCGTGACGAGAAAATCCGCCGTAGGTGTCAACAATAATCTTTCTGCCTGTAAGACCTGAGTCGCCAACAGGACCGCCGATTACAAATCTGCCTGTCGGGTTTACGAAAATCTTTGTGTTCTCGTTCATAAGCTCAGCAGGGATAATCGGTTTGATAACATACTCGATAAGGTCTTTTCTAATCTGCTCAAGTGTAACATCTTCATCATGCTGTGTTGAAATTACAACCGTGTCAATGCCAACAACCTTGTCATCGTCATATTCAACAGTAACCTGAGTTTTGCCGTCAGGACGGAGATATGAAAGAGTGCCGTCTTTTCTTACCTTTGTAAGCTGTTTTGCAAGCTTGTGGGCAAGAGAAATTGGCATCGGCATAAGTTCGGGTGTTTCATCACACGCATAACCGAACATCATGCCCTGGTCGCCCGCGCCGTTGTCGAGCGCGCTGTCGCCGGCCTCCTTGCTCTCGAGCGACTGGTCCACGCCGAGGGCAATGTCCGCGCTCTGCTCGTCGATGTTCGTGATGACGGCGCAGGTCTCGCAGTCAAAGCCGTACTTTGCGCGGTCGTAGCCGATCTCGCGCACGGTCTGGCGCACGACCTTCGGGATGTCCACGTAGCAGTCGGTCGTGATCTCGCCCATGACGTTCACGACGCCGGTCGTGACCGTGCACTCGCAGGCGACGCGGCCGTTCGGGTCCTGCGCCAGAATGGCGTCGAGGATCGCGTCGGACACCTGGTCGCAGATCTTGTCGGGATGTCCCTCCGTGACGGATTCGGATGTAAAGAGATGATGAGCCATTGGATTCTTCCTCGCTTTCTGTTGTGCCGGGGCAAAGAAACAAGCGCCCCGACAGCCGACGGAGCGCTTGGAAAAGGCGAAGATCCTCATCTCTCGATTTGCACCGCCGGATTTGGCACCTTGCAGGTCTCTGCAGGTTGTCGGGCTTCACAGGGCCGGTCCCTCCGCCACTCTTGATAAGGCTGTTAAATTGTAAAGCACATTATACGCGCTTTTGCGCGCTTGTCAAGACCAAATTCCGGCTTTTTTCGTCAGTTGTTCCACAGCCAGATCCATAGCCGCCGCCACCACGGCAGCTTTTTTTGCGGCCGGGGCGGGGCAGAGGGCGCGGATTTTGTGACGGTGCGCCCGGCGAAGTACGTGTGCAGGTACGTCTGGCTCACGAACGGCTCGCCCGCGGGCTCGGGACGGAGATAGCTGCCGTCCGGCTGCATGATCCACGCCTGCCGGTTGTCGCGCCGCATGGCGCTGAGCACCTCGAGCACCTCGGCGCGCGCGTTCGGGTCGGTCACGGCGGTGAAGGCCTCGATCCGGCGCATGGTGTTGCGCTCGAGCAGGTCGCCCGAGCCGATGAACACCGCCTGCGCCTCCCCGCGGCCAAAGACGAAAATGCGCTCGTGCTCCAGATACCGCCCGATGATGCTGTGCACCGAGATGTGCTCCGTCCGCCCGGGCACGCCCGGCCGCAGGCAGCAGATGCCGCGCACGAACAGCTCCACCTCCGTGCCCGCCTCGCTCGCGCGCACGAGCCGCGCCATGACGTCCGCGTCGTTCATGGAGTTGACCTTGATGCCGATGTAGCCCTTGGGGCCGAGGTGCGTCTGCGCCTCGATGTGTGCCATCAGCTGCGGCTTGTACCCCTCCGGCGCGAGCCAGAGCGCCTCCGTCTCGCCGACGGTCTCGCCGCACGCGAGCCGGTCGAACGTTTTCGCCGCGTCGCGCCCGATGGCCGGGTCGCTCGTCAGGAGCATGAGGTCGGTGTACTGTTCGGCGGTCTTTTCATTGTAGTTGCCGGTGCCGACCTGCGTGTAGTAGCAGATGCCGCCGGGGCACCGCCGCGTGATGAGGCACAGCTTCGTGTGCACCTTGTATTTCGTCAGGCCGTAGAGAATGCTGCACCCCGCGTCCTCGAGCATGCGCGAATAGTCGATGTTGCTCTGCTCGTCAAAGCGGGCGCGCAGCTCGAGCAGGCACTGCACCTGCTTGCCGTGCTCAGCCGCATAGGCCAGCGCCGCCGCGATGCGGCTGCTGCCGGCGAGCCGGTAGAGCGTGATCTTGATCGACACGACGTCCGGGTCGTCTGCCGCCTCGTACAGCAGGTCGACAAACGGGTTGATGCTCTGGTACGGCAGCGCAAGCAGCAGGTCGTGCTGCGCGAGATAGGCAAAGTAGTCGCCCTTTTGCAGCGCCACGTTTTTGGCCGGCGGCACATCATGACACGTCAGCCCCGTGAGGTCAAACTCCCCCGGCATTGCCAGCACGAACGACAGGTCCGTCGGCGCGCTCGTCACGAACAGCTGCCGCTTCGGCAGTCCGAGCAGCTCGCGCACGAGCGCGCGCATCTCGTCCGAGATGCGGCCCTGCACCTGCGCGCGCACCGGCTCGAGCCGGCGGCGCCGCCGCAGCAGCCGCTCCATCACGGCGCGCAGGTCCGCGTCGCACCCGTCCATGATGTCGCGCACGGAGATGTCGGCGTTGCGCGTCACGCGCACGATGGCCGTCTCGCGCACGCGCCGCTCGCCGAAGAGCAGGGGCGCAAAGTGCGCCACCAGCGGCGCCGTGAGCGCGAGCTTCTGCACGCCGTCGACCGTGAGCCGGAAAAACTTCGGCAGCTGCGTCGTCGGCACCAGCCCCGCGCCGCCGCGCTTGCCTGCAAAGCGCACGAGCACGTACTGCTCGCGGTTGCGCAGAAACGGCAGCGGGTGCTCCGCGTCGAGCACCTGCGGGCTCAGCAGCGGGCGCAGCGCGTCAAACCGCCGCCGCAGCAGCACCTCGTCCGCCTCGTCGAGCCGGTCGAAGTCCAGGATCTCTACGTGCTGCTTTGCCAGCGCCGCCGTCACCCTGCGCCAGAGCGCTTCAAAGTCCTTTTGCTGCCGCGCCGTCTCGTTATAGATCGCGCGCAGCTGCTCGCGCGGCGTCAGGCCCGTGATGGTCTCCGTGTGCCACGGCTGCAGCAGCGCCCGGTCGAGCAGCCCGCCGACGCGCACCATGTAAAATTCATCGAGATTCGAGCAGTAGATGGACAGAAACTTCAGCCGTTCGTAGACCGGCAGCGTCTCGTCGGCCGCCTCGGCCAGCACGCGGCGGTTGAAGGCGAGCCAGCTCAGCTCGCGGTTCAGAAACAGGCCGGCATAGGCCGGGTCGGGCGCCCGGTCGGAAAACAGGCCGCGGCTGTCGCTCTGCGCGGCCATCTGGCGCAGCGCCTGCGCGCCCGGCAGCTCGGCGCCGGAATGGTGGGGCATATCCTCGCCTCCTTGGTTGGCGTTTCACACAATATTAAACTATTATACCCGAACCGCCCCGCATTGGCAATCCCCGCGCAGAAGATGGGCAAAATACTGGTAATCCCGCTCCAGATATGGTAAACTGTGCTTGCAATCAAATTGGGGAGGTTTCTGCATGAAACGACAGATCACATGTTTGCTGGCGGTCTGCATGCTCTCTGCGCTCCTGTGCGGCTGCGGCCGGACCGGGAAGCAGACGGCCGGCACCAGGCCCACCGCGCCGGCGCAGACTGCGGCGACCGCCACCGAGGCCCCGGAGCCAAAGACCCTCGGCGACATTCCGGGTATCAAAACGATGATCCGGTGCTACACGGATGCGGACAATGCGAATTTCGGCGTGAAATATGATGAATCCCGTCCGCTGCCGAACGGCTTTGACGGGATCGGTAACTGGTATCCGGTGACGAACTACGGCTCTCTGAGTGAGCTGCGCCTGCATGTGCAGCAGTATCTGAGCGATGCGCTGATCGACCGGCTCGCGTTTGGCGAGCAGTTCCGGGAGATCGACGGCCGGCTCTACTTTCGCCGCGGCAGCGTAGGGTATGTCAGCTACAAGGCCGACATGCAGACGGAGGTCCTGCGCTATGCCGAGGGCGACGCGGAATTTGGCGCCAAATGCTATCTGACCTACATCCCAATATACGGCAGCGGAGATGACTACTGCGGCGATAGTACGTTTATCATCGGCCTGTGTTCCGACGGACGCTATCGCATCCTGGCGGTCACGTCCTGAGCGGCAGCACAGTTTTTCGACTCTGTGGCAAAAAGGTTGCAAATCCGTGGCGGGACTGCTATAATTTTGGCATAGAAAACACGCTGAAATTCTGGAGGTAATATCATGGATGCATTCCGCGTGCTCGAAATCAAAAAGAGCGTTTTTGAAAACAACGACCGGCAGGCAGATCTGCTGCGCGAAGAGCTCAAGCGCAATCACACCTTCCTGCTCAACCTCATGTCCTCGCCCGGCAGCGGCAAGACCACGACCCTCATGGCGACCATCAATGCCCTGAAGGACGATCTGCGCATCGGCGTCATGGAGGCCGACATCGACTCCGACGTCGACGCTGCGACCATCTCCACCAGCGGCGCGAAGGTCATCCAGCTGCACACCGGCGGCATGTGCCACCTCGACGCGGGCATGACGCGCCAGGGCCTCGAGGGCCTCGGCACCGAGAACATCGACCTCGCCATCCTCGAGAACGTCGGCAACCTTGTCTGCCCGGCGGAGTTTGACACCGGCGCCGTGAAAAACGCCATGATCCTCTCCGTGCCGGAGGGCGACGACAAGCCGCTGAAGTACCCGCTCATGTTCTCGATCTGCGACGTGCTGCTCGTCAACAAGATCGACGTCGCGCCGTACTTCAACTTCGACCTCGACAAGTGCATCGAGCGCGTCAAGAAGCTCAACCCGAACATTCAGGTGTTCCCGATCTCCGCGCTCAAGGGCGAGGGCATTGAGCCGTGGGCTGACTGGCTGCGTGCGCAGACGAAAGCCTGGAACGCGTAAAAACCCGCAGATACGAGCAGGGACGCTCCCTGAGGGAGCGCCCCTGCTCAGCTTGTCAAAGGACCTCGTAGAGTTTGCGCCCGCAGGCGCAAAGAAAGTCCAATCATTTTCTTCGGCGACATGTGCGTCGAAGAAAATACTGCTCGGCTTGCAAACGTGCGCGCCGTCTGCCTTGGGCGGACGGCGCGTGCGCTGCAGTCAGGCCGCAAACCTCTTTGCCAAAAAGTATTACTTTTTGACAGTCTCAACCGGGACGCTCCCGTCGGAGCGCCCCGGTTTTTTTATACTGTTCAGGCTCTGCACACCGGGCGCACGTATTTGAAAAACCGCGCGCAGTCGTGGTAGAAATAAAACACCCTGTCCGGCGTCAGGTCGAGCCGGTAGCCGCTGGCGGCATAGTCGAAGTCGCGCATGACCTGCTCGACCTTTGCCTCCACGGCGGCGTTCTGCGTCTCGAAATCGAACGGCCCGTGCTCGAACACGAGGTACTCCCCGGCGGGCACGTCCATGAGCTGCATCTGCGCCGGCACCGGCCCGGCATAGTCTGCGCTCAGGCGCACGCCGTAGGCCTCCGCCAGCGGGATGCCCCAGCTGCAGATGCGCCCCGTCAGCTCGTTGATCCAGGCCATGAGCTGGCCGCTGCCCGCGTCCTCGCCGGTACCGCCCGCATCGTCGAGCTTGCCCGGGATGCTCGCAAGCAGGCCGCAGATGGTCTCGCAGTCCTGCCCGGGGATCGCGCTCTGCCGCTGCCAGAAGTCCCAGTGGCCGATGCTCTCATAATTGCGGATGTGCAGGAACTTGTGCGCCGGGATGTGCACGAAATAGGTCCTGACCTCGCCCGTGCTTTGTGTCTCGTTCCTATCGCCTGCTCCTTCCGTCAGATAACAGTCGAACGGCCGCAGGATGGTCTGGAGCACGACGGGGCCGGGCGCGGCCCGGTAGGCGCTGGGGCTCACGCCGTAGGCCTTCTTGAACGCGCGCGCAAAGGCCTCGTTGGAGGAAAAGCCGTACTGCACCGCGATATCGAGCAGCCTCCGGTCGGTGTCGCGCACATCGCGCAGGGCAAACGCCAGCCGCCGCAGCCGCAGATAGTCCCGGAGCGTCATACCGGCCAGCGCCCGGAACCGGCGCGACGTGTAGTATTCGGAGTAGCCAAGCCGGTCTGCCAGCGCGCGCAGCGTCAGCGCCTCGTCCTGCTGCGTGCGGATGCAGTCGTCCATGATGGTGATGATGTCCTGAATGTTTCGGTGCCACTGTGCCATGCTGTGTGCCTCCTGACCGTTCGATACACTGATCTTACCGCAAATGCCCGGCCGCTGCCTGATTCTTGTTGCGCTTTTTTGCGGTGCGGCCGCGCCCAGGCGCGGTCATGTCATAGCTCATGGCCAGCAGCGTCTGGATCTGTGCATCCGGGGCGCTGCCGTCGAGCACGGCGGTGATCCAGTTTTCCTTATTCATATGGTATGCCGGCAGCAGCCCGGGCGCACCCCGTAGGGAGGCGATCAGCACCGGGTCGCACTTGAGGTTGAGAATGTCGAGCATTTCCCGATCCGGCAGGCCGAGCTTTGCGCCCGGCACATCCATCATCAGCGCAAACCACTTTCGGTTGCCGGGGTGACGAAACACCTCGTGGTTCGGATAGCGCGGCCACGGCCGGTCGGACACGGCATGGTACGTCTCCAGAATGTACTGCTTCCATTCACTGCGGTCCATGGTCTGCCTCCTTCCGTCACGGGTTGGCCTGCGCCCATGCGCGCACAAAGGCGGCGAACGTGCGCACGAGCGGCTTGCCCTCGCTCTCCGGCGGGATGGCCATGGCGATGGTGCGGTGCGCCGGAGGGTCGAGCGGGCGTACAACGACGTTGTGATGGTCCGAACGCAGCACGAGCTCGTGCGCGATGCAGATGCCCAGCCCGCTCTCGACCATAGAGATCATGGCGTAGTCGTCCGCTGTCTGAAAGCGGATATCGGGGTGCACGTGTGCGGCGTCGAGCACGCGCAGCGCGTCGCGGTTCGTGCTGTCCACGAGACTCACGACCGGCTCCGTACCGAAGGCCGTGATCGGCACGGCGTCCCGGTCCGCCAGCGGGTGCCCCGCCGGCAGCACGGCCAGCAGCCGGTCGCTGCACACGGGCACGATCTCACCCGGCAGCTCGCTCGGCAGCGAGATGAAGCCCATGTCCACCGTGCCGCTGCGCACGTAGGCGTCCACCTCGGCGTACGCCCCGTCAAACAGGCGGAAGCGCGCCTCCGGGTGCTGCACCTGAAACTGCTTGATCATCGGCGGCAGCCAGTTGACCGCCACGCTCTTGAACGTCGCGATGCGGATTGTGCCGCCCGCGCGCTCGCGCACCTCCTGAATGCGGCCGCGCAGGTGCGCATCCGCCGCGCACACCTGCTGCACGGCCGGCAGCAGCGCCTTGCCCGCCGGGGTCAGATGCACGCCGCCGCGGTTGCGCACCAGCAGCGGAAAGCCGCAGTCGCGCTCGAGCCCCGCCAGCAGCTGCGTCAGCGCCGACTGGGACACACCCAGCGCCTGCGCCGCGGCCGACACGCCCGCGCACTCCACCGTTTTTAAAAACGCCTCATATTGCCGCAGTGTCACACGCACACGCTCCTTGTCCGAATTTTTCATAAAAAATAAGATTACCTTATATTATACGCACGGGTTCCAAAAAGTCAAGCGCAGAAATTTTTCCTGATATTGCAGAGAAAACGCCGATTTTTGCCCGAAATTATGAAGAAATTGTTGACACGGCGGCGAAAGTGGCGTATCATACACTCATCTTGTTTTTCAGGAAACGATATAAGGTTTCCTAATGAAAGGGGCAAAACATCATGGGCACTGCTTCGAGCGGTGAATGGATCGCCATATTACTGTATTTTGCGCTGGTCATCGGCGTCGGTGTGTATTTCTTCATCCGTGACCGCCATGTGGAGGGCGAGAAGGAGTATTTCCTCGGCGGCCGCAGCATGGGCGGCTGGGTCGCGGCGCTGTCTGCCGGCGCGTCGGATATGAGTGCGTGGGTGCTCATGGGTCTGCCCGGCTCGATCTATCTGTACGGCATCGGCAAGGTGTGGATCGCCGTCGGTCTGGTCATCGGCACGATCTGCGCGTGGGTGTTTGTCGCGCCGCGTCTGCGCCGGTATTCCATCCGCGCGAACGATTCGATCACGATCCCGCAGTTTCTCACCAATCGCTTCCAGTCGAAGAACAAGGGCCTGCAGATCATCTCGGCGATCGTGTTCGTCGTGGTCTACTGCATTTACAGCGCCTCGAGCATCTCGGCCTGCGGTACGCTGTTCAATACCGTCACGGGCATGAGCGCCAAGACGGCCATGATCATCGCCACGGCCATCATCCTCGTGTACGTGTTTCTCGGCGGCTTCAACGCCGTGTGCTGGACGGACTTCTTCCAGGGCATGCTCATGCTTGCCGCGCTCATGCTCACGCCGATCCTCGCGCTGTTCGTCATGAAGGGTGCAGACTTTGTCGCACCGGTCATGGCCGTTCCGGAAAACTACTATAATGTGCTCTCCGGCGGCGGCTTCAACTGGAAGAGCCTGTCGGATATCATTTCTGGTCTTGGCTGGGGCCTGGGCTACTTCGGCATGCCGCACATCCTTGTGCGCTATCTGTCCATCAAGTCCGAGCATGAGATGCGCAAGAGCCAGATCATCGGCTGCAGTTGGATCGTGCTCATTCTGGCCATGTCCGCCGTCGTCGGCCTGATCGGCCGCCAGTTCCTCGGCGAGATCGACAACGAGAACCTCGTCTTTGTGCACATGGTGCGCCGCCTGTTCCCGGCGTTCATCTCCGGCGTGCTGCTCTCGGCCATTCTGGCCGCAGCGATGAGCACGGCCGACTCCCAGCTGCTTGCGAGCAGCAGCGCCTTCGCCTCCGATATCTATAAGCCGGTCATCCGCAAGGACGCCACCGACCATGAGATGCAGTGGGCGGGCCGCATCATCGTCATCCTCATCTCCGTCGTTGCGTTCTTCATCGCGGCTGACCCGAACTGCGGCGGCATCATGGCGCTCGTCGAGTGCGCATGGGCGGGCTTCGGCTCCGCGTTCGGCCCGGTCATCCTGCTCTCGCTCTACTGGCGCCGCCTGACGTACTCCGGCGCGGTCGCCGGCGTGTGCGTGGGCTTCGTGGTCGATGCCGTGTGGTATGCGTTCCTGTCCTCGAGCACCGGCCTGTATGAGATCATCCCCGGCTTCCTGTGCGGTCTGATCGCGGCAGTCGTCGTGTCGCTGTGCAGCAAGGCCCCGTCGAAGGAGGTCACCGACCTGTTCGACCGCGCCTTCGAGCCCACGGACTAAAAATGCAATCGTGCCCAAAGAGCCGTCCCTCTCCGGAGGGGCGGCTTTTGCACATTTTCGCCAAAATGTCCCGCGTGATACTTGACAGAAGCACGCGGGGCCTGTATTATCTAATGGTAAAAGGAAACGGTATTAGTGAAATATCCATTTTCCACCCGGCCCCGGCCGGAGAAACGGAGCGATATTCTATGGATTTCTTTGAACAGATCGCGCGCGAACAGGTGCGCGCGATGATCCTCAACCATGCGCGCCGCGAGGACCTCAGCCAGGTCTTCTCGCAGGGCGAGATGCGCCTGCTCGGCTGCCTCAACGCCGGGGCGGACGGCCGCACGGCCGGCGAGCTGAGCACGCTGCTCGACCTGAGCACGGCGCGCATCGCGGCCATGCTCAACAACCTCGAGCGCAAGGGCGCGATCACCCGCGCACGCGACACGGCTGACCGCCGGCGCGTCGTCGTGCGCCTGACCGAGCAGGGCAGAAACGAGGTGCAGACGTCGTTCAACGAGGCGGTCGCGTGCCTGTCGGAGGTCTACCGCCGTATGGGCGAGGCGGACACGCGCGAGCTGCTGCGCCTGAGCGACCGGGCGGGAGAAATCGCCCAGCAGATCTATGAAGAGCAGAAGGAGGACACGCCATGCGGGTGCTGAAATACCTGCGCGGGCACATTCCGGCCGTGGCGCTGATCGTACTGCTGCTCGCGGCGCAGTCGTTTTGCGAGCTGTCGCTGCCGGCGTACACGAGCCGCATCGTGGACACCGGCATCCAGAGCGGCGGCATCGAATACGCAGCGCCCCTCGCGCTCACGGACAAGACCATGGACGGCGTGCGCCTGTTTTTGTCAGACGACGACGCCGCGACGGTCAGCGCCGCCTACACGGAGGATAACGGCGTCTGGACACTCAACGACACGGCGCAGCTGCCGGAGCTGGAGCGCATCTTCATCCGGCCGCTGGTCATGTATGCGCGCCTGTCGGAGCAGGGGGCGAACACCGTGCTCGCCCTGCGGCAGCAGATGCAGGGCGGCCTCATCACGCACGAGGAGATCCTCACGCGCGGCGAGGAGGCCCTCAGCGGCATGGGCACGCTCACCGACAGCGTCCTGCGCAGCGCGGCCGTGCAGTTTCTCAAGACGGAGTACGCCGTCGCGGGGCTGAACGTGGACCACATCCGCAACAGCTATCTGCTGCGCACCGGCGGGAAAATGCTCCTGCTCACGCTCGGCATGATCGCAGCGGCCGTGCTCTGCAACTTTGTCGGCGCGCGGATGTCCGCCGCCATCGGGCGCGACCTGCGCGCGCAGGTGTTCCGCAAGGTGCTGTCGTTCTCGTCCGCCGAGATGGACAAGTTCTCGACGGCCTCGCTCATCACGCGCAGTACGAACGACGTCATGCAGATCCAGGCGGTGTGCGTGCTGATCGTGCGCGTCGTGCTCTATGCGCCGATCATCGGCCTCGGCGGCATCGTCATGGTCGCGCGCACGAAGACCGGCCTCGGCTGGATCATTGCGCTGGCCGTCGCGGCGATGCTGCTGCTTGTCGGCGTGCTCATGAAGATCGCCATGCCGCAGTTTCGCACCATGCAGCAGCGCGTGGACGATGTCAACCTCGTCAGCCGCGAGGTGCTGACCGGCCTGCCGGTCATCCGCGCGTTCCACCGCGAGCGGCACGAGGAGGAACGCTTCGGCGCTGCGAGCGCGGCGCTTCGGGACACGCAGCTGTTCGTCAACCGGACCATGGCATTCATGGGCCCGGTCATGACGCTCATCATGTACGGCGTCACGGTCATGATCGAGTGGTTCGGCGCGAAAAGCATCAACGCCGGCAACATGCAGATCGGCGACATGATCGCCTTTTCGACCTATGCGTCGCTCATCATCATGGCCTTCATGATGATCACGATCGTGGCGGTGCTCCTGCCGCGCGCCGAGGTATCGGCCACGCGCGTGGACGAGATCCTGCGCACGCGCGCGAGCGTGCGCGACCCGCGCAGCCCCGAGCCCGTGCCCGCGGACGCGACCGTCACGTTTGACCACGTGTCGTTCCGCTATCCCGGCGCGGAGGACGACGTGCTGCACGACATCAGCTTCACGGCGCGGCCCGGCGAGGTCACGGCCATCGTCGGCTCGACCGGCTGCGGCAAATCGACGCTGCTGAACCTCATCCCGCGCTTTTATGATGCGACCGGCGGCACGGTCAGCATCGGCGGCGTGAACGTGCGCCGCCTGCCCCAGGCCGGCCTGCGCGCCATGCTCGGCTACGTGCCGCAAAAGGGCGTGCTCTTCACGGGCGACATTCTCTCGAACCTCGAGTTCGCCGGCGACGTCTCGGAGGCCGACGCCATCCGCGCCGCCGCCACGGCGCAGGCCGAGGACTTCATCTGGTCGCGGCCGCACCACTTCCTCACGCCGGTGGCGCAGGGCGGGGCGAACGTGTCCGGCGGGCAGCGGCAGCGCCTGTCCATCGCGCGCGCCATCGCCAAGCACCCGCAGGTATACCTGTTTGACGACAGCTTCTCCGCGCTCGACTATCAGACAGACGCCGCGCTGCGTCAGGCGCTGGCCAAGCAGACGCACGATGCCACGGTCATCATCGTGGCGCAGCGCCTGAGTACCATCCTGCACGCGGACCAGATCCTCGTGCTCGACGGCGGGCGCATCGTCGGCTGCGGCACGCACAGCACGCTGCTGCACAGCTGCGAAACTTACCGCGAGATCGCACTCAGCCAGCTCAGCGCCGCGGAACTCGGAGAGGAGGGCTGACCATGGCGGGCCACAGACGCGGACCGGGCCGCATCCCGGAAAAACCGAAAAACTTCAAGGGCACGATCGGGCAGCTCTTCCGCTACCTCGGCCGCTACCGGCTGGGGCTCGCGCTCGTGCTCGTGCTCGCGCTGGCGAGCACGGCCTTCGGCATCGTCGGGCCGAAAATTCTCTCGACGGCCACGACGGAGCTGGCCACCGGCCTCGGGCGCAAGCTCTCGGGCCTCGGCGGCATCGACTTCGGCAAGATCGGCAAGATCCTGCTGACGGTGCTCGCGCTCTATCTCGTCAGCGCGGCGTGCAGCTTCTTCCAGTCGTGGATCCTTGCCGGCATCACGCAGAAGCTCGCCTACCGCCTGCGCGGCGAGATCAGCAGCAAGATCCACCGCATGCCCATGCGCTACTTTGAGCGCAACACCGTCGGCGACGTGCTCTCGCGCATCACCAACGACGTCGACACCATGTCCTCCGGCATGGCGCAGTCGGTCACGCAGCTTGTCACGAACGTCACCATGCTCATCGGCGTGCTGGTCATGATGCTGCGCATCAGCTGGCTCATGACGCTCATCGCGCTCATCATGCTGCCGGTCACGGGCGTGCTCACGAGTCGCATCGTCAAGCGCAGCCAGCGCTACTTCGTCGCCCAGCAGAAAAATCTCGGCGACATCAACGGCAAGGTCGAGGAGACCTACGCCGGACACAACGTCGTCTGTGCCTTCAACCGCGAGGGCGCGACGCAAAAGGAGTTTGACGCCATCAACGCGCGGCTCTACCGCTCGGCGTGGAAGAGCCAGTTTCTGTCCGGGCTCATGTCGCCCGTGACGACGTTTGTCAGCAAGCTCGGCTACGTGTGCGTGGTCGTGCTCGGCGGCTCGCTCGCCGCGCACGGCACCATCACGATCGGCGACATTCAGGCATTCATCAGCTACATGTCGAGCTTCACGCAGCCGATCACGCAGCTGGCGCAGATCAGCACCCAGCTGCAGACCATGGCGGCTGCGGCCGAGCGCGTGTTCGCCTTCCTTGCCGAGCCCGAGGAGCCGGCCGACCCGGCCCTGCCTGCCCCGGCGGACCACATCCGCGGCGACGTGTCGTTCCGGCACGTGCGCTTCGGCTACGATCCCGAGCAGCCGGTCATCCACGACTGGAGCTGCGACGTGCCGGCGGGCGAGACCGTCGCCATCGTCGGCCCGACCGGCGCCGGAAAGACCACGATGGTCAAGCTGCTCATGCGCTTTTACGA
>ENA-OZBH01000743-OZBH01000743.1-human-gut-metagenome-genome-assembly--contig:-NODE-743-length-13384-cov-6.104209_pt1 | contig 13384 bp, 7 predicted proteins | sample MGYA00243978_ERZ653518 | MGnify/ENA primary metagenome ERZ653518 (study PRJEB26926, sample SAMN06164923) | human gut metagenome | biome: ENVO:00009003; feature: ENVO:2100002; material: ENVO:00002003... | reverse complement strand
GGCCCTCTTCCAAAAAATACGGAACTCGCATATGAATCACAAAGGATGAGGGAAATGGGATTCCTTACAAGACTTATCGCCGGTCTGGTCGCCGCGTCCACGTTGGGCACCGGCCTGGCCGGCACCGCCAACGCGGTGGAAACGACCGGCGCGACCGGAAACACGAAAAGCGTCGTGAAGCTCGCGGACGACGGCACGTCGAACCTGCCTGACCATCTGGTCAATGGCGACTTCGAATATCCGGTCAAAAGCGATATGCCCGTCAACGACGGGAACTTCTGGTATATCAGCCAGAACGACGGCTCATACTTCGCAAACGGGACGGTGCTCGGAAAGAGATACAAGCTGCCCGAGGGCTTCGACAAGGCGAAATTCGCCTGGCACAGCACGCAGACCGGCGATACCTACTATCCGGACCTCGAACGCGCCGACGACGTGCAGGTCGACTATAAGGCCGACGGAACCAACCATTACAGCGAGATCAGCGCCGCCCAATCCGGCGCTACCATCTACCAGGATGTCGCCACCGTTCCGGGAGTCATGTACAAGTGGAGCCTCAAACACGCCAGTCTCGACTCCAGCCACCTGGACAAGATGAGCGTCATCATCGGCGAACCGGGCAAGGAGACCGCGCAGGAAGCCACCCGCACCACCGCGAACGGGCATGGAGACAAGCTCGGCAAGGTCGGCACGGTCATCAGCACCAAGGTCAGCAACCCGGAGATGCCCGCCGGCAATAAGTTCCAGGAGGGAGCACATACGGGCCAGTGGGAGACGTACACCGGCACGTACATCGCCACCGGCACCGTCACGCGTTTCGCCTTCCGTAGCGTCGAGGGATACAGCGCGTGGGACGGCAATCTGTTGGATGACATCAGTTTCAGCAAGGCGTACAAGCTCACATACGATAAGAACGCATCCGACGCGACCGGCTCCGTTCCATCCGATACGACCGCGAACACCGTCAAGCAGGCCAAGGCGGATGCCACGGGAACCGTGAAGACCGTGACGGACACGAAGACCAAGACCAGCGGAACCGTCAAGACCGTCGCGGATACCAACGCCAGCCTGCCGGACCATCTGGTCAACGGCGACTTCAGCGTGAACTACCACGACCAGTGGAAGGACAGCTTCGGCGGCTGGACCAGCATCGACCCGAACGCGGGCAAGACCCTGCACGCCACCAGCCTTCCCAATGGCTCCAGCTGGAAGTGGACCGCCATCAACGGGTGGGACAAGTCCAAGTTCGGCTGGACCAGCACCCAGAAGGCCGGAAGCAACGTCCAGCAGAAGGCCAACGCGGTCGAACTCCAGTACGACGACTCCACCGCCGACAACGTGTACGCGGAGCTCTGCGCCTACGAGGCCGGCACAGCCATCTACCAGGACATCAGGACCACGCCCGGCACCCTGTACAAGGTGAGGTTGAAGCACGCCAGCCTCAACAGCACGTACCTCGACAAGATGCAGGTCATGATCGGCACGCCCGGCCACGAGCAGCCGGTCGAGATGACCCGCACCAGCGTCAACGGGCACGGCGACAAACTCAACGAGAAGTCCACGACCATCGCCACCAAGGTCACCAACGGCAACAACCGCCACCACGTCGACCAGTGGGAGACCTACGAGGGCACCTACCTGATCCCCGACGGGCAGACCACGACCCGCTTCACGTTCAGGAGCATCGACTCCAAGCAGCTCGACTACGGCAACGTGCTCGACGGCATCGTGTTCGACAAGGCATACCGCCTGGACTACGACAAGAACGCTTCGGATGCCACCGGCGAGGTTCCGTCGAACCAGCGTGGCAGGGAGAACACCACCCAGCCCGCCAAGGACAAGACCTCCGGCAGCGTGAAGCTCGTGGCGGATGATGATGTGGCGGAATACGCCGCCAACGGCCTGCCGAAGCAGCTCGTCAACAGCGACTTCGACCATGATTGGCGGAATATCGTCAGCCAGTCCAAGATGAGCGCGAAATACAATTTCGCCAACATCGACCCCGCGCACGGCGACGTGGAGATCAGCGGCGCGCTGAACAGCAAGGGCGAGGCGTCCAAGCACTGGGTCCACCTCAACGGGTTCGACGCGAACAAGTTCGGCTGGAAATCCAACCAGACCGACACCAGGGTCGACGGCAGGGGCGGCATCGTCGAGATCCAGCGCAGCCGCGCGAACGACAACATGTACGCGGAGATCACCGCCTCGCAGGCCAACACGTACCTGTATCAGGACATCGACACCGCGCACGATTATCCGACCGTGTACACGGTGAAGCTCCGGTACGCGCACCGGAACGGCACCATCAACTCCAATGAGAAGATCCAGATCCTCGTCGGAGCGCCCGGCCACGAGCAGCCGGTGGAGATGACCCGCATCGCGTCCGACCGGGGCAACAGGCTGGGTGAGAAGTCCACCACGGTGAACGCTCCGAACACGGATGGCTGGCTCGGCTCGTGGGACACGTTCCAGGGTTCGGTCGTGGTTCCCGCCGGTCAGAACGTCAGCAGGTTCACGTTCAAGGCGTTGGGATCCATCGACGGTATCTCCGGCAATCTGATCGACGACGTGCAGTTCAAGCTCGCCTACAAGCTCTCCTATGACAAGAACGCGAACGATGCGAGCGGCTCCATCCCTTCCGACGAGACCGTGAACACCGTCAAGCAGGCCAAGGCCAAGACGACCGGCACTGTGAGGGCCGTGGCGGACAGGACCGCTTCCGGTCTGACGGTGCATGATTTGAAGAAGGGCGACATCGCTCCGGCCCAGTACGGCGATTTCAAGTTCTCCACAACCGATGGTGTCACCGCGGACCAGATCACCGACGTGAACGGCTTCACCGTCAAAACGAACTGGAATCCCACGGTGGAGAACCAAGCATACGGCGGCAGGAGTCTGGACACCATGTACCAGCCGAACAAGAATGGCGCGAACCTGGTCCTGCACCATGTGGGACAGTGGCGCGACTCCTCCGGCACGCAACGGTGGCTCAATGCCAAGATTACCGTGAACGGCCAGAACCTCGGCTCCCTGGTGTACTACGAATCGCAGCACAAGTTCTTGGCGTCGTATGGCAAGTGGGACAGGCATACCTCGTCTCGTCCGTACATGGATGTGACCGTCGATTTCCTGCTGGATGACGGTTCCACACCGCAGGGACTGCGTGGTGTGACCGGATTCACCGACCTTGACGGCGGCACCAGCGGATACAACGAGGGCGTCGAACTCGTCAGCGGCTTCGATGGCGCGTACGTGCGCTCCGACGCACATCTCGCCCGGTTCGGCACGAACGGCTGGGCCGGCGCCACGGATGAGAACGAGAACAATGCCGACGCGCATGGAATGAAGCATTACGTCGGCGCCACATTCACCGGCTCGTCCTTCCGCGTCCGCTGGTCGGTCGCCTCGGGACAGGCCCGCGGGTCCGGCTTCCAACCGGTCGATTCGACCATCGCCTACCGTCTCACCTACAACAAGAACGCGCAGGATGCCACCGGTTCCATCCCGTCCGACACGGCCGCTAACACCACTCAGCCCGCGAAATCGGAGACCGATGGCAAGGTGTCCGACCTCGTGCAGCGCACCACCACGCATGAGGATGGTAGCGTGACCGTGAGGACCGTCGACACGAGCACGGACGTGGTGTCCGGCTGCCAGGTCTACTATCCGGCCGGCCAGCGGATCACGTTGGCGACCATGGCGAAGGACGACGACTGCTGGGATTCCAGCATGCTGTCGCGTCCGGGCCACACCCAGCTGGGTTGGAACCAGGACCGGAACGCGACCCAGGCGCAGGCCGAGGTCACGATGGTCGAGGGCGGCATGACCGTGTACGCGGTGTGGGTCGGCAACCCGGTCCTCACCTACGACACGAACAAGCCGAGCACATGGTCGGGCCAGATGCCGTCCACCCCGGCGTCCGTATCCGTGGCTTACAACACGGCCGCGGCGGATGGTTCCGGCTGGCGGGCGGGCGACACGTCGAAGATCCGCGGCTACAGGTTCCTCGGCTGGTACACGGGACCGCAGGACAATGCGGGCCTGTACGACTGGACCAGGCCGTTGACGGGCAACGTGACCGTGTACGCGCACTGGCAGCGGTTGCAGGCCAACGTGGTCTACAACGCGAACGGCGGCACCGGCTCGCACGCGAACACGACCGGCTGGCAGTATTCGGACGTGACCATTCCCGGCGACACGTCGAAATCGTTCACGCGAGACGGATACGTCTTCAAGGGATGGTCCCTCAAAGCAGGCAAGGCCGATGTCGTCTATAAGGATGGTTCACAGATCCCGTTGCAGGACAAGGACATCACCCTGTACGCGCAATGGCAGGGGATCCATGAGAACTTCACCGAGACGGGCGGCATTAGCCTGCCGCTGCTTATCGCGGGAGGTATCGGTCTGCTCGTGATGGGTGTCGGGTCCACGGTCATGCTCACGAGACGTATGAACGGCCACGGCATGCCGGACGGCGAGTGACCGGGAACAGATGACGGGAGGGCCGGCGGCCGGCCATCCACCACTCCGACCGGATGCGGCGTGATGGCCTGGACACCGGCTTTCCCTGTTCTTCCCGATATTCGTGGAATGGATCGTGGCGAAGGCATGGACGTTATGGACTGGGATTGGATCATCGAGGGCGAACGCGCCACGGAGGGCCGGCGCGGACGGCGTGTGCGCCGTCTGCATGCCCGTCGCGCGCGTCGCGTGTTCCGTGCTCTCGTCGCGGTCACCGTCGCCTGCTGCCTGTTGGGCGTGGGCGTTTTCGCGTGGCTTGGCGTGGAACAGGCCGGCACGGCCCGCCGTGCCGCCGAATCCTCCGCGTTGGCGGTGAAGGACGACCATTCGGCCGAACGGTACGCGCGCATGGTCGCCAAAGCCCGCGCATACAACCGGCGTCTCGCGGCCACACCGCAGGTCATCGGCGAACTGTCCGGCGAGGACGGCGCCGTCAAGGGCGATTTCGGGTTCAAATCCGACAGGGAGTACCAGAGCCTGTTGGATTTCGGCGACGGGATCATGGCGACAATCGAGATCCCGTCGATCGGCGTGGACCTGCCCGTCCGCCATGGGGCCGACGCGTACGCGCTGGACAACGGGGCGGGGCATCTGCATGGCACCTCGCTTCCCGTCGGCGGCAAAAGCACGCACAGCGTGATCACCGGGCACACGGGAGTCGCGGACAAGGCCCTGTTCACCCGGTTGACCGAACTGCGGAAGGGCGACGTGTTCTATGTTAAGGTCGCGGCCCAGACCCTCGCCTACAAGGTCACGCGCATCAGGACGGTCGACCCGGACGATCTGAGGAGCGTGCGCGTCGAACCCGGCCGCGACCTGGTCACGCTGGTCACGTGCACGCCGATCTTCCTGAACACGTACCGTCTGCTCGTCACGGGCGAACGCGCGAGCATGCCGGGCGACGCGCCCTATCCCGAGGACGCGCCAAAGACCAGCAGGCGGGACATGCGCCCCTATCTCGTGTCCGGCGTGACACTGCTCGCGGGACTGCCCGCGGCGGTCGTCGCGTCCAGGAGGAAAACCCGCCCGTACGGGAGACACGGACGGAAGGACTGACCTTGGACGGCGTCACGTGGGGTAGTCTGTAAGGGTGTGACGCCACGCCACCGCCGACAGGCCGACACGCCGATGACGCCGATATCGGATTGGGGGCACGTGGAATGTTTGACGGAAACGTCGCAGGGATGTTTCCACTGGAGCCGGATCCCATGGAGGGAACGGCATTGGAGGGTAGACAGATATGAACAAGAAGGCTTTCAGCGTCGCGGTCGCATCCGTGGCGGTCGCGGGCACCATCGCCGCACCGGCCATGGCGGACGAGACCGCGGTCACGCCGGTCGAACAGGCCCAGCAGGCCGTCGTCCAGGCGCAGGAAGCGGTCGACCAGGCCGCGGCCCAGCAGGGCGCGCAGCAGGATCAGGTGTCCGCCGCCCAGCAGCAGGTCGCCAATGCCAAGGACAGCCTCGACCAGGCCAACACCGGCGTGCAGGACGCGCAGCAGGACGTGCAGCAGGCCCAGCAGCAGGTCGACCAAGCCCAGCAGGACGTGCAGCAGGCCCAGCAGAACGTCGAGGACACCATCAACCAGGACCGGAACGTGCAGCAGGCCACCACCGGCGTCCAGCAGGCGCAGGACAGCCTCGGCCAGGCGCGGGACAATCTCAAGCAGGCGCAGGAGAAGGCCGACCAGACCGCGAAGAACGCCAGCAAACTCGAGAAGGCCATGAACGACAGCCAAGCCATCCGCGACGACGCCGCCAAGGCCAAGGAGCAGGCCGACCGGAAGGCCAAGCAGGCTCAGGCAAAGGTCGACGCGACCGACAAGGCGAAGCTCGACCAGGACACCGCCGCCAAGAAGACCGACGCCGCCAAGGCTCAGGCGAAGGCCAACGAGGCCCAACAGGCCGCGGACAAGGCGCAGGCGAAGAGCGACGAGGCGAAGGCGAAGCTCGACGAGGCCACCCGCCTGGCGGGCGACGCGAACGATCCCGCCAAGGTCAAGGAGGCGCAGGACGCCGCCCAAAAGGCCGGCGAGGCCGTCAAGGACGCGAAGCAGGCGCAGGCCGAGGCCACCGTCGCCGCCGCGACCGCGAAATCCACGGCCGACAAGACCCAGTCGAAGGCCGACGACGCGCGGAAGAAGCTCGACAAGGCGAACGACGCCGCCGACCAGGCGAAGGCGCAGGCCGACAAGACACAGGCCGCGCTCGACAAGGCCCAGGCGGACAAGACCACGTCCGACAAGGCGCTCGACAAGGCCCAGGCCGCGAACGACAAGGCCCAAAGCGAGCTCGCCAAGGCCGACCAGAAGGCCGCTGACGCGAAGACCGCCGCCGAGAAGGCCACCCGGCAGGCGGATGCGGCGCAGGCCGCGTACGACGCGGCCGTGAAGGCCGCGCAGGATGCGAAGAAGGCCGCGGACGAGGCCGCCGAGAAGGAGGCGCAGGGCGCGGCCGGCTGGTTCCAGTCCGACAACGCGGAGCAGGCGTACAAGTATCTGACCGATTCCAGCGTGTCCAAGTACCTCGAATACACGCATATCGGCGCGAAGGACGATGCGACCAGCCTCGACAACCTGCTCAAGGCCCTGGACATGATCGACGAGTGCAACAAGCTGCGCGCGGAGAACGGGTTGGAGCCGTTGAAGGTGTCGGAGACCGCGTTGGCCATGGCCATGGTCCAGGCCAACTACGCGGCCAACGGCCACTACGAGCACAACTACCAGTACGACAACGTCGGCGAGAATCTCAACTGGGGCTTCGCCGATGACGATCCGTACGATGGTTGGTACACGATGGAGAAGGAGACCTACGACGCGGCCGTGAAGTCCGGCGACTATCCCGACCTCGCCAGCCTGTCCGCGTACGACGTGTTCCGGAAGTATCCGGACCTGTATTACAAGGTCGGCCACTACCTCAACATCGTCAATCCGGACTACATCGCCACCGGCATGGCCTACAGCGGCTACGGCGAAACCAACTATGACCACGCGTTCACGCAGGAGTACTTCAACGACTGGAACTCCTACAATACGCACGACACCGTGTACGACGCGGCCGTCTACCGCACCATGGTCGAGAACTACGTCAACCAGGTCCGTTCCGCCCAGTCCACGTACGACGAGGCGTTGAAGAAGGTCGACGAGGCCAAGAAGGCGCTCGACAAGGCCAACCAGGCGAAGGCCGACACCACGGCCGCGCAGGCCGCCGCCGAACAGGCCCAGCAGGCCGCGAAGGCCGAGGCCGCCGAAACCGCGAAGGTCCTCATCGCCGCGACCGCCAAGAGCCAGCAGACCCAGGTCGCGTACGAGCAGGCGAAGAGCGCGAACGACAAGGCCCAGGCCGACCTCAAGGCGGCCGAGACCGCCGTCGGCCAGGCGCAGACGGCTCTGGACAAGGCGCAGGCGGACAAGACCCAGGCGGACGAGCGTGTGAGCATCCTGACCGACGCGGAGAACGCGTTGGCCCAGGCCAAGACCACCTACGAGCAGGCGAAGAGCGAGGCCGACCAGGCCCGGCAGGCGTTGGAGGCCGCCAAGGCGGATCTCGACGCGAAGCAGGACGCGTACGCGCAGGCGAAGGCCAAGAGCGACGAGGCCGCACGGCAGGTCAAGGATCTCGAGGCCGCGTTGGCCGACCTCGACGCCAAAACCCAGGCGTTGACCGCCGCGCAGAAGGACCTCGACGCGAAGACCCAGGCCTACGAGCAGGCTTCCACGGCCCGCGACGACGCCGCCAAGCAGGTCGAGGCCGCCAAGACCGCGGTGAAGGACGCCGAACAGGCGCTGTCTGACGCGCAGGCCAAGCTCGAGCAGGCCAAGCGGGACGCGAAGGACACCGACGCGGTCAAGGCCGCGCAGGCCGCCGTGGACAAGGCCCAGGCCGACCTCGACGCCGCGAAGCGGGCGTTGACCGCCGCTCAGGCCAAGCTCAAGGCGGCGAAGGCCGCGCAGGCGCAGGCCAAGACCGCCTACGACAAGGCCCAGGCCGCATTGGCCGCCGCGATCAAGGCCGCGGCCGACAAGAACGGCTCCAAGACCGACAACAACAACACCGGCAACGGTTCCGCCACGGTGCCCGGCGCGCAGACCGGACAGACGGGCCTGAAAGCCAGCGAGACGGCCGCGCAGGCCGCCGCCGCGAAGGCCGACAAGGTCATGGCATCCACCGGCGCGAACACGAACGGCATGCTCCTCGCGGCCGTCGCCCTCACCGGCATCGGCTGGACCATGCTCGACATGAAGCGCCGCCGCATGGACGTGACCGCACGCCACAGCACACGCTGACCCAAATCCCCCTCCAATCCAGAACAAGCGGCCGGAACAGGACCCATGGAAACCCGTACGACGGTTTCCGGAACTCCCGTTCCGGCCGTTTTCCTTTCTGGTGCGTCAGAACTTGTAGACATGGTGCACCGCAGGGCGCCGCACCCCGGGACAGTATGGGAGCGTCGAGAAAACGAAAAACCGAACGAAAGGCCCACGGAATGGCGCAAACTACCCGGCAGCAGATTCAAACCATGTTCGATTTGATCGAGACCTTGAAGGAACGCAAATACCTTCCAGGGGAATCGAAGATCTCCGATGACCGCATCACCGACGCGCTGCGCACCATGGTCGAGCCGAACGGACTCATGGACGCGACCATCGCGAAGGTCCTTCGCCCCGACATGTCCGGAGAGGAGTTCGAAGCGGTCGCCATGTTGGACGAGGAGGCGTCGTACGGACTGTTCGACACGTATCGCGCCATCATGATGCCGTCCGATTACGACGTCTCGCACGCCATAGCCTGCGCGTTCAAGCAGGACATACCGCGCCTGTTCTCCGATTTCGCGCTGCAGATCCATCCGACGTCCGACCGCGCCGGCGCATACCGCATCGCGGCTACCGTCAGCTATATGGAAGGGGATCCTGCGGCCAGATGCAAGCATTTCGCCGACCAGCTGTACCGGGTCAAACCCGAGGACGAGATGCTGAGGAACCTGTCGGTCGCACTGATCCATGGCATCGAGCCGGCGCGGACGGCCGGCGCGGACGGCATCGCGGCCGAACGCGAACGCGTCCAGGCCCAAAGGGAACAGACGAACGCCGGCGAAGGACTCGCCGCGGAAGCCATGAACCGCGTCGCAGCGCGCTGACAGGGAAAGGACTCTCTCAGGATGGACGAGATCGACGAATGGACCGTCGGTCCGATTCCCATAAGGCCGGCGCCCGGACCGGCCGCGCCAAGGCCGTCTCCCGATGATGCGGGCGCCCGCCCCGTTCCGTCGCCGGAACCCCGGATCCCGGACTCATCCGAGAACCGTCCCGCCGCTTCGGACAAGCCTCCGGTCCAAAGACCCAGGCTCAAGGGGCTGTCGCATGCCCGTACGCCCGAGATTCAGGACATGCCTCCGTTGCCGTCGAGGGCGCCGTCCCGGGACAGCATGCCGTCCGTAGCTCCCGCGCCCGCGCCGATCCGTCCGGAACCATCATCCTTCGTGGCCGCGAGTCCGGAAAGCGTGCGCGACGGACTCGAGGCCGTCGCCGACATCCCTCCCGAGACCCACGGCATCCCCCGTGCCGCCGTCATCGTCTGCTGTTCGGTCGTGGGAGCCATGCTCGTCTCGGCCATCGCCGGAGGCTGCGTCGTCGCGGCCGGCCGCGTCCGGGAAGCCAAGGCCGCGGAACAGTCCCGCGACCGATGCGAATCGTCCCTGGGCAGGCTCTCGTCCGCCCGACGCGAACTGGACAAGGCCATGGAAGAGGCGGAACGGACGTCGAAGACGGATCCGAAGACCGTGAAGGATCCGAAGACCATCGACAGGCTGAACCGCGCGGCATCCGTGAAGACGCCCGGCATGGTCTCCTGCGACGCGTCCGACGTGGACGGCCTGGACACGGCCGCCGTGAAGGCGGACAGGAGCGCGAAGACCGCGAAGACCTCCGTGAAGGCGATACGGACGGCCGTGAAGGCGGTCGAGGCGTCGAAGCTCGACAAGACCGTCGACGACGCGTCACGGCTGCTCAAGGATTCGGAAGGCAAGGTCCAGGACGCCAGGACCCGGGAGACGTTGTCGAAGGCCATCAAAGCCCGCGATGCCGTCGCGATCGCCAAGGCCGTCAAGGCCGTGAACGACTCGAAGGCCGCGAAGGAGAAGGCCGACGCGGAAGCCAAGGCGAAGGCCGAGCAGGAGGCCGCGAAGCGGAAAGCCGAAGAGGAGTCCGCCGCCGAACCACAGCAGTCCCAGAACGTCCAACGGCAGACCGCCGGAACCGGACAGGGCCGCGCCCAACGGCAGGAGAGCGTCCAAACGCCGTCCACGACGCAGAGGCAGCAGCAGTCCTCGACGCCATCAGCCCCATCGTGGAGCGTCCCGTCGGAAAACGACGACGGAGGAATGCCGGACACCGATCCAGGACTGTGAGAAGGAAGGAACGAATGAACGTCCAGAACCAACCGCCTTTGCCCCGGGCACCGCATCCCCGGCCGGCGCTGACCCAACTGGTCCCTCCGTTCGCGGCCCGTCCGACCGCCGACCGCGTATGGCTGGTGGCGGCGCATGGGGGAGCGGGGTGCACCACAATCCGCATGAGCGCGAGGGACCGGTACGCGGACGCGGGACGCGGCCTGCCGGTCAGCGCCGACCCGCGTCTCCCGAGCCGGGTCGTGCTGTGCGCCATGTGCACGGGACGCGGCCTCGAAGCGCTCCGCGCGCTGCTCGCCGACTGGAACGCGGGACTGTTCGGCCAGACCATCCTCATGGGCGTCGCCGTCACCATGCCGTTGCCGAAGACGCCGCGGGAGCTGCGCAAGGGCGCGCTCCTGGTCGGCTCCGCCGCGCCCGCGCTGTGGAGGCTGCCCTTCATCCGCGGACTCGACCTCGACGGCTTTCCCGAAACGTATCCGCGCGCGTACGCCAGGATGCTCGCTGACCTCGAAGCGGCTGGCGGAACGGCATGAGAAAACTTGTAGACGCCGTGCACCGCCGCGGCGCCGGGGATGTGCGACCGTGGAAGGCGCACCAGCAACGAACATCAAAGGAGAAATGATGCTTGAACACATCGCATCCGCCGCCGCGGCCGCGAAAACCACCGCATACGGCATGGTCCTCGCCGACCTCGCGAACCCGAAGGCATGCCTCCCGCCTGGATTCTCCAGCCCGGTGAGCACCGCGCTCGGATGGGTCAAGGCCCTCGGCCTCGTCGTCGCGATCGTCGCGCTGATCCGCATCGGCGTGCACGTGCTCCGCCAGCAGGGCGACGGCGTCCCGGACAGGGACGACACGTTCGACAAGCTCATCAACTGGGTCGTCGGCATCTTCATCGTCGCCGGCGCCCTGGCGTTCATGAGCGCGCTCGGCCTGTCCATCGCGGAAAGCTGCTGAGCGGATGGCGCGCCGGCGCAAGGGCCGCCTCGCCGCGATGCTTCTCGCGCTGGCGGCCGTCCTGTCACTCGCGGCCTGCGGAGGACCGAACTTCGACGCTTTGAAGGACGACCTCAAATTCGGCGACGAGGAGATCTCCGACGTGATGACCACGTATTCGATGAAGATCCCCCAGAACAAGCCCGGAAAACTCATCCGCAGCCCGCAGTACGCCTGGGCCAACAAGAACCAAGGGAACGCGATTGCCGCCGCCGGATCCGCGAAGGTCTACTTCATCGCGAACCCGTCCGCGCAGTGCGACGCGCTCAACGCGACCAACTCGCAGATCTCCGACGACGACGCGTCGGAGGGCGCGGGAACCTGGACATACGTCTCGTCCACGAGATCGTGTGACAAGCAGCGCAAGCTCAGCTGGCTCGAGAAGACCATGTGGACGATGTACGAACAGCAGTCGGGCGACACGATCGACTGGCTCAGCACCAGCCGCAACACGCTCGTCGCCTCATCGGGAACCGTCTCCACCCTCCAGAACTCCGTACTGCCCATGTACGACGCGTGGGACACGAACGTCAACAAATACCTCAACATCGCCCAGGGCGTGCTCATCGTCGCGGCCGCGATCAGCCTCATGGTCCTCGCGGCGCGCATCGTCTGGCAGATCGGCAACGGCTCGGCCGGCATGGATGGACACCTGCTGGGCAAGATCGGATGGATCTTCCTTGGCGTGTTCATGGGCTCGTCCGCCGCGAGCATCGCCCTCACGTTCTTCAAACAGGCCCACATGACGAAAACCGTCGTCAACGGCGTGCCCACGGCCACGGCCGGACGCTCCACTCCGGCCCTCGCGTCATGGACGCCCGGATCGGGAGCCTCGTTCTTCGTATCCGACTGGGTGAGGCTCCAGGTCGACCCGTTCCTCATCATCGCGGCAGTCTGCGGCGTCATCGCCGCCGGCTTCAAACTCATCACCACGCAGGAGGGACGCGAACTCGTCCCGCTGGGCAAGGCGTTCATGTGGGCCATGCTCACCAGCGTGTGCCTCGCGGGATTCGTCAACCTGTTCCAGGACACCGTGGACACCTGGACCGCGGGCGTGCTCAAAAGCGCGTCCAACATGATGCGTGACTCGTGGCAGCACAACACGCTCGCGGCGACGGAATTCTTCAACCTCGACTGGCCTATCGCCCTGGTCCTCACCATCGTGGTGTGGTTCTGCAACCTCATCAGCAAGGTGTTCTGCTACCTGCGCGCCGGCCTGCTGCCCATCATGGTGGGCGTCGCCCCCGTCTGGGCGGCGATGAGCTGGATGGAGACCGGACGCCAGGCGTTCGGCAAGGTCATGGGATGGCTGTTCGCTTTCCTTCTGTACAAACCCGTCGCCGCGCTCGTCATGGCGACCGGAAGCGCGATCATGGTCACCGCGACGGACGGCGACGACAGCCAGGCCATCACCCTCATGCCTGTCTCTTATACACATCTGACGCTGCCGACGATAGCC
>ENA-OZBH01000672-OZBH01000672.1-human-gut-metagenome-genome-assembly--contig:-NODE-672-length-14835-cov-4.531055_pt1 | contig 14835 bp, 13 predicted proteins | sample MGYA00243978_ERZ653518 | MGnify/ENA primary metagenome ERZ653518 (study PRJEB26926, sample SAMN06164923) | human gut metagenome | biome: ENVO:00009003; feature: ENVO:2100002; material: ENVO:00002003... | reverse complement strand
TTCCTGAAAAAAACAATGCGCAAAACCCGGAACTTTTTCAGGGCCAAAACGGCTCCAAAAAGGTTCCGGGTCTTTGATTTTTCGCAATTTCCCTGCGCAGGCTGCTACCGCATTTTTTCAATCCCCTTATTCTGCCCGTGTCCGGCTCTTTTCAACCCGGACAGTTCATGTTACAATATATATTAGAAAAAAAAATGAATCGAGGGAATGAACCTTGGATTTTTATGGTACCATCGGCCCGGCCTGCGCACAGCCGGCGATCTTGCAGCACATGGTGGAAGCCGGCATGACCGGCATCCGCATGAATCTTTCCCACGGGCCGCTGGCGGCGCACACCGACTGGCTGGCCATGATCCGAGCAGCCGGCATCCGCCAGCTGCTGATCGACCTGCAGGGGCCGGAACTGCGCATCGGCACGCTGGCAGAGCCTGTTGCTCTGGTTGAGGGCAGCTCTGTACGCCTTGGCGCAGACGGCGTACCTTGCCCGGCAGCTCTGGTACAGGCGGCTGCGCCCGGGCAGCAGCTTCTGCTGGACGACGGCAAGCTTCTGGTGCAGGTCACACAGGCATTGCCGGAAGCCCTTGTGTGCACCGTGGTGCGCGGCGGCACCCTGCAGAGCCGCAAAAGCATTGCTGCACCGGGCCTTGCGGTGCCCTCGCCTACCCTGACGGAGGAAGACCTGCAGAACCTGAAAATTGCAAAGCAGTGCGGTGTTACCGGTGTGATGCTGCCTTTTGTGCGCGGCAAAGCAGATATTCTGGCCCTGCGCCATGCGCTGGAAGAAGCCGGGGCTGCGGATATCCGTATCTTTGCCAAAATTGAAAACATGACCGGTGTGCGTGCCCTGCCGGAATTCATCCACCTTGTGGATGAGGTGGTGATCGCCCGCGGAGACCTTGGCAATGCCATGCCGCTGTGGGAGCTGCCCCGCTGCCAGAAGCAGCTTTCCGCCGCCTGCCGGGCTGCAGGCGTGCCCTTTATGGTAGTGACCCAGATGCTGGACAGCATGTGCACCCGCGCCGTGCCCACCCGTGCCGAGGTGAGTGACATTTACAACGCCGTGCTGGACGGCGCGGCCAGCGTGATGCTGACCGGTGAGACTGCTGCCGGACAGTACCCGATGCAGGCCATGGAATATCTGGTGCGCACAGCGCAGACAGCCCTTGCCTGACCTTTGCGGAGTTTTTGCGCAAAAGGGATGGCGCATTGTGTCAGAATACGGTATAATAGACGTAAATATTTCTTGTTCAGAAAGGTTTTTTGCTATGGGAATCGTTGTGCTCGGTGCTGTTTTTGTGGATATCAAAGGCTATCCCCTTTCCGCCTATATTCCGGGCGGGCGCAATGCCGGCCGCATTGAGCAGGTACACGGCGGGGTGAGCCGCAATGTGGTGGAGGATATCGCCAATGTAGAGCTGCGCCCTACCTTTGTCAGTCTGGTGGACGACACCGGCATGGGACAGGATGTGATCAACAAGCTGGAGAACCACAAGGTGAACACCAAGTACATCCAGCGCGTGCCGGACGGCATGGGCACCTGGCTGGCCATCTTTGACAACGACGGCGATGTGCATGCAGCCATTTCCAAGCGGCCGGACACCACTCCCCTCACCGGCCTTTTAAAGGAAAAGGGCGACGAGATCTTTGCCGACTGCGATGCCATTGCGCTGGAGCTGGATCTGGAAAAAGATACTGTAAAACAGGTGCTGCACTACGCCAAAAAGTACAACAAAAAGGTTTTTGCGGCCATTTCCAACATGAGTATTGCCATGGAGCGCCGGGATTTCCTGCAGCAGATCGATTGCTTTGTGTGCAACCAACAGGAAGCCGGGCTGCTGTTCTCCGATGATTACGGCCATCTGACTCCGGACGAGATGTGCAGGGTTCTGGCCGCCAATGTGCACAGCGCCAACATTCCCAGTATGGTGATCACCATGGGCGGTCAGGGTGCCGTATATGCCCGCGCCAACGGCGAGTGCGGCGTGGTGCCTGCCAAGAAGGTGGATGTGATCGACACCACCGGCGCAGGCGATGCCTTCTTTGCCGGCACCACCATCGGCCTGACCTACGGCAAAACGCTGGCCGAGTCCTGCGAGATCGGCAGCCGACTGGCCGCCTCGGTCATCTGCATCACCGAGAACGTCTGCCCCCGCTTCCGCCCGCTGGAATTCGGGCTGAACATTCCGGTGGTGGATTAAAGTAATATCAGAAAGCCGGGCAGACTGCGGTCTGCCCGGCTTTCTTTTTAGGATTCGGGGAAGAGGTTTATATCATGCTTCCAGCACCTTTTTGCCGGTAACTGGATCAGGGATATCAAGCAATGCCAGAATGATGGCCATGCGGATATACACGCCATTGTGCACTTGATCAAAGTAGGCGGCACGCGGGTCGTCATCCACATCCTTTTTGATCTCGTCGATGCGGGGCAGCGGATGCAGCACCGGCATATCCTGCGGTGCCTTCTGCAGCAGCGCTTCGTCCAGCTGGTAGCAGCCTTTCAAGCGCAGGTATTCTTCCTCGTTGAAAAAGCGCTCCTGCTGGATACGAGTCATGTACAGCACATCCAGATGCGGCAGCTCGGCTTCAAGGTCAGCCGTTTCCTTATAGATCTGATGGGTCGGCTCCAGCGATTCATTCTTCACATACTGCGGCAGGCGCAGATCTTCCGGCGAGATGAACACGAACCGGTTGCCCTCAAACTGGCTCAGCGCAGCGGTCAGGGAGTGGACCGTGCGGCCAAACTTGAGGTCGCCGCAGAAGCCGATGGTCAAATGATCCAGCCGCCCCTTGCGCTGGCGGATCGTCATGAGGTCGATCATCGTCTGGCTGGGATGCGCGTGCCCACCGTCGCCTGCATTGATCACCGGCACACGTGCAGAAAGGGATGCCCGCAGCGGTGCGCCCTCTTTGGGGTGGCGCATGGCCACGATGTCCGCATAGCAGGACACCACGCGGATGGTGTCGGCAACGCTTTCGCCCTTGCTTGCGCTGGACACGTTCTCACTGGGAAAGCCCAGCACATGGCCGCCAAGGTTCAGCATGGCTGCCTCAAAGGAGAGGCGGGTGCGGGTGGAAGGCTCGTAGAACAGGGTGGCCAGCTTTTTATGCCGGGCCACCTCCTGATACGCGGCCGGGTCGTCATGGATGCGGTCGGCCAGGTCGAGCAGAGTGGAGATTTCCTGCTGGGTAAAATCCAACGGGTCGATCAGATGTCGCATGGGTGCATACCTCCGTCAGTTTTTTGGTTTAGAGCAGCTTGCGTAAAATGGAAAAATCAAAGAAGTTTGTGTAGTAGCTCAGCGAACGCATCACCGGGCGGCACAAACGATTGAAACACACTTCGTCCAGCAGCAGCATGGCCTCGCCCGGAGCAAGGCGCATGGCGGAGCGGATGGCATCGTCGCCGCAGCTTGCCTTCAGGTGGGCGACGTTGGAGGAGATCTGCTGGTGGCACTCCCGTTCCAGAATATCGAACACGCCGCCGGTCAGGTCGATGCGGGTGTAGTCTCTGGCGCCGAACAGTGCTCTGGGCAGGTAGTCGATGGAGTAGATCACCGGGGTGGTATCGGCCAGAATGCGCTTTTTGATGCAGATCACGTCGTCGCCCGGCTCAATTTCCAGATCGCGGGCCAGCTCTTCACCGGCACGGATGGGAAATACCTGAATGCCGTCGGCGTGGGGGTAGCTGCCAAAGCTGCGGATCAGCGGGTAGTATTCCAGCTTCTGGTCCAGCCGGCTGCGCAGGTTCAGCACTGTACGGTTCACCACCGTGCCAATGCCGCGCACGCGTTCCACATAGCCTGCGCGCTCCATCTCGCTCAAAGCATCGCGGATGACGGTGCGGCTCACGCCCAGCTCAGCGGCAAGATCTACCTCGGCGGGCAGACGGTCGGCCCGGGCATAGCGTCCGGTGCGCAGCTCTTCCAGCAGACTGGCAACGATGCGGTCGCTGATCACAGCACCGCCCAATCGGTTGGAAGAGGTAAGTGCAGATTCCTTCATGGTTCGGTTCCTCCGTTCACGGGCAGGGGATGCTCCCCGCCGGGACTTGAAGCCTGCGCCGCACGGCACCTTTGTGACCACGCCATACGCCGCAGACCCCTTTATACTTTATTATAACATAAATTGACATTTATAAAAGCGGCATTTATACTGGAAACAGCGAAAAAGTATGATTTTATTTTGGAGGGAAACGCAAGATGGAAGTTTTTCTGCACAAGATCTGCGGCCAGCCGGTGCAGCCGCCGGTGTCCATGCAGCTGCGCCGCTGCACGCCGGAGCAGGCCCCGGCGGTGTACGCCTTGCAAAACGAGGTGCGCGCCGCCATGCCGGACCCGGAGCAGTTCGTGCCGGACACGCTGGAAAATATCACGGCCTATGTCCGCAATGACCTGTGCATCGGCGCATGGCAGGGCAGCCGCCTTGGCGGGTATCTCATCGTGCGCTTCTGCGGGCGCAGCGCACACAACTATGCGGCCTTCATGGATGTGCCGCGCACCGAGTGGGAGCACTGGGCCAATGCGGACAGCGCCATCGTCCACGCAGACTTTCGCGGCAACGGCCTGCAGCGGCTCATGCTGGAAGCAGCGCTGCCGCTTTTCCCGAAAAAAATCACCCACATCGGTGCTACCGTCAGCCCGCAGAACCAGTACAGCCTGCACAACGCCCTTGCGTCCGGTTTTGCCATCGTCTCCCGGCGGGAAATGTACGGCGGCCACGACCGCTACCTGCTGGCAAAAGACTTGTAAAAAAACAGGGCTGCGTTCCCAAATGGATGCAGCCCTGTTCTTCAGTCGATAGAAAGTTTAAGCCTGTTTTTCATCTTGTGCCGCACCACCAGCAGGCAGGCCAGATGCACGGCAGCCGTCAGCACCCAGCTGATGGGGTAGCTGATGTACAGCATGAACGGTGTGCGGTTCAGCTGGAAGATGGTGGCGATCCACACCAGCCGCAGCAGGCAGCTGCCCACAAGGCTCACCACCATGGGCAGCACGCTGTAGCCAAGGCCGCGCAGGCTGCTGGCCAGCGTATCCATGATGCCGCACAGCAGGTAGGTGCTGCAGATCACCCGCAGGCGCTCGTATCCGGCGGTGATCACCGCCGCATCCGAGGAGTAGAAGTGCAGCAGCTGGGTGCCTGCCAGCACCGCACCGCCGCCCAGCACCACGCCGGTCACGATGGCGCACAGCAGGCAGTTGAGGACAACACGGTTCAGGTTCTGGTACTTGCGTGCGCCCATGTTCTGGCTGGTAAAGGTGACGGCAGCCTGCGAAAAGGCGTTCATGGCGGTATAGACGAAGCCCTCCAGATTGGCGGAGGCCGAACTGCCTGCCACCACCGTGGAACCAAAGGAGTTGATGGCCGACTGGATGACCACGTTGGACAGGCTGAACACGGTGCTCTGCAGACCGGCAGGCAGGCCGATGAGCAAAATCTGCTTCAGGGCACCCATGTGGAAGCCCAGATGATGCAGATCCAGATGCAGCGCGCCCTCCTCCTTCATCAGCATCCGCGTCACCATGCAGGCGGAAACGGTCTGACTGATGATGGTAGCCAGCGCCACGCCTGCCACGCTCATGGAAAAGCCAATGACGAACACAAGGTTCAGCACCACGTTGATGATGCCGGCTGCTGCCAGACAGTACAGCGGGCGCTTGGTGTCACCCACGGCGCGCAGCAGTGCACTGCTGAAGTTGTACAGCATGGTCATGGGCATCCCGATGAAATAAATTTTAAGATACAGCGCAGAGAGATCGATCACATCCTCCGGGCAGCTCATCAGCTCCAGCAGGCCACGGGCCGCAAAGAACCCCACCACAGCCAGCAGCACGCCGCTGACAAGGCCCAGCGTCACCGAGGTCTGCACCGTGTCCTGTACGCCGTGGTCATCCTTTGCACCAAAGCAGCGGGCCGCCACCACGTTTGCGCCCAGCGAAAGCCCCACGAACAGGTTCACCAGCAGGTTGATGAGAGAGCCGTTGGAGCCGACGGCGGCCAGTGCGGTGCTGCCCGCAAAGCGGCCCACGACCACTACGTCCGCAGCGTTGAACAGTAGCTGCAGAATGCTGGAAGCTGCCAGCGGGATGGAGAACAGGATGATCTTTTGCAGCATCGGGCCGCTGGTCAGGTCAGCGGAGCGGCTTGTCTGAGCCATGAGAAGAGTGCCTCCTTTTTATCGTTTACGCGGAGAAGCCGTTTTCCGAAGCATTGCACACTGCTTAGGAGGACAGCATCTGAAATGTAAATTTTTCGTAAATAAAGGGAACCGAAGGCATATTATAACGCGCGGCGCAGAAAAATACAAGTGGCACCGCCGAAAAAATGCAAATTCCCGGCGGTGCCGCTTATAAAACGATCAAAAACATTTCTTGAAGCACGGCAGAAGAGTTTATTCTTCCTGCAAAGCGTCCCGGAACAAAACCCGCAGATAATCCCGCCCGCCGTAGAGGACGCGGTCAATATAAATATCGTTCCGAAAAGCATGATAAAAAATCAGATACTTTCCGCTGACGAGAAAGCGCTCATCCAAATAAAGTTCATGATCCAGCGGAGCTACGGAAGAAAGCAATGCACCGCTTTCCGGGAACAGCTTTAATTGTTCAGCAGCATCCATGATGCGGTTCAGAATGCGCTCTGCAGAAGGCAGATTTTGCAAGTCGAACGAGATATAATCCCAGATGTCGTCCAGGTCCTGACGGGAACGAGTTGTATAAATGAGGTTATTTTCCATTGGCTCTTGCGCGGAAATGCGCCCTCATTTCTTCCGGAGTGTAAAGCTTTTCCGTCTCACCAGAGCACCGTCCTTTTGCAATTTCATTCATAAGCCGGATGGTAGCCTGCGTTTTCTCATAATCTTCCATGTCCAGAATGGCATACTTTCCACGGCCGTTTTTGGTAAGAAAAACCGGCGATCCTGCTTCCACATCGCGAAGGACTTCGTTGTAATTCCGCAGGTCAGAAATAGGTTTGATGTTCGGCATAAGATCAACTCCCTTCATCTGTAGTATAACAAATTCTGCTGTGAAATTCAACGTAAAATTTGCAGCTGATAAAAGTGAGATCCTACAAAAAAACCGCCGTCCTGTCGGGCAGCGGTCTTCTGATAAAATAAGCTTACGCTTCCACCGTCTTCCAGTGCTCCGGTGCGGCAAAATCGCTCGTCTCGCCGTCATCGGTGTACATCCGGCAGCGGGCGCTGCCATTTTCGTCCGGGCAGGCCCACAGGGTCAGGGCGGTGTCGTCCAGCTGGGCGGTGCAGCTGGCGGGTCTTGCCACCGGCACCGCATGGCCCGGGCGGATGAACAGCAGCACTTCGTCCAATGCGCAGCGGACGTAGTGGTGCCCGGCGGGCAGAAGCTCGGTGTCGTAGTCGTCTACACTGCGGATGCGGTAGAGCTTCATTGCTTCCGGCAGGTAGACGTGCCGTCCGCTGGCGTTCTGGGTGTAGACAGGCGCTACCATCACACCCTCGCCCAGCAGCAGCTGGTCCTGCACCTCGCGGGCATCCGGGTCAGCAGGGAAATCAAAGCCCAAGGGCCGGAAGTAACTGGTATTTTCCAATGCCGCCTTCATGAAGGTACTATAAAGGTAGGGCAGCAGGGCATACCGCAGCCGGAGCATCTTCCGCAGGGCAGGCAGCATATCCGCAAAGCGGTAGTATTCCTGCATCCGGGAGCCGTCGGTGGCGTGGTTGCGCATCAGCGGCGTGAACAGGCCGAACTCCAGCCAGCGCAGAGCAAGATCAGGCGTAGTATCGTAGGAAAAACCGCACAGGTCGGCACCGGTATAAAGAAAGCCGCACAGCTGCACGTTGGGCATCATCTGGATATTGGCCAGAAGCTGTGCCCATGTGGAAGCGTTGTCACCCAGCCAGATGCCGCCGTAGCGGTGGCTGCCGATGAAGCTGGAACGGCTGTAGAGCAGCGTGCGTCTGCCGGGCCGCAGGCGGGCAAAGGCTTCGCCTGCCGCACGGGTCATATTGCCGCCGTAGAGGTTGTGCACCCTGTCATGGCGCACCCGCTGGCCGTCCACATCGTGGTAGAAGCTGGCGTAGTCCTCCGGGGCGTTCATCAGGCCCAGCGCACCGCCCACCACCTTGCCAAAGAATTCATCCTGCACGATGTTGTCCTTCCGGCTCAGTTCGTCCATGCTCTCAAAGAAAGCCTTGAGCCGCTCGGGTGAGTAAAACAGCGCAGGCTCGTTCATATCGTTCCAGAAGCCCTCGATGCCACAGTCGGTCAGTGCCTTGTACTGCCGGCCGAACCACTCCCGCACCTCCGGGCGCAGGAAGTCCGCAAAGTAAGCCTTGCCGGGCCACACCGCCGCCACAAAGGGGGTGCCGTCGGCTTTGGTGCAGAAGAAACCGTTTGCAAGGCCCTCGGCACAGACGGGGTTTTCCGGGTCGATGCGCACACCCGCATCGATGATGGGCACCAGCCGGATGCCCTGTGCCTTCAGTTCGGCGCTCAGGGCGGCAAGGTCCGGGAAGCGCTGCTTGTTTACGGTGAAATCCGCGTAGTCCTGCATGTAATCGATGTCCATGCAGATCATATCCAGCGGCAGATCGTTCTCTTTGTACTGGCGGACCACCTCCCGCACGTCCTCAGCGGTCTTGTAGCCAAAGCGGCTCTGTGCCAGGCCAAAGGCCCACTTGGGCGGGATATAGCTGCGGCCGATGAGCTGCCGGAACTGGCGGCTGATAGCGTTCAGGTCGTCGCCGGTAATGATGTAAAGCTCATGATCCGGCTCTTCGGTGGCAAAGCGCAGGGTATCGTATTCGGTGTAGCCGATATCGTAACGCACTTTGCCCGGGAAATCGATGAACACACCAAAGCATTCACGGCCTGCGCCACCGTCAATGAGCAGAAAATTGTGCGCACCATAGTAGGAAAGCTTATCCTCGCTGTGGCGGGCTTCATCGGTGTTGTTGGTCACGTAGTGCCAGCCGCGCTTGTTGATGCCGCGGGGCATTTCGCCCAGACCGTACACGATGGCATCCGGAGCCATCCGGTAGGCCCAGCCGTCTTCTTCGGCTGTGAGGAAGGGCACCGGCCCGGCGGAAACTGGGATCTTCTGCACCACACTGTCGGTGGGCAGGGGCAGGCCAAAACGGAAACGCTGGATCATAGGGGACCTCCTTGTAGTATCCTTGCCCTCTCCGTCACGCCTTTCGGCGTGCCACCTCTCTCAAAGTGAGAGGTTTTGCCAAAGGCCCCATCTCCGAGGGGGCTGTTGAGCGAAAGCGAGACTGGGGGAGTGGACTTCTCATTTTCTTTATCTTACCCCGGGCCACGCTGCAAAACAAGAGACAAAACCGGCACTTTTTTGCCACAAAACCGGCAGAACGCAGCCAAAGCATAAAAATATCGGCGGCAGGCGGCGGATGCAATTGCAAATTCCGGCCCATACTGTTATACTGGAACTGCTACTTTGAATCGGAAAATGGAGGAAACCCATGTATCGCAATGGAATCAAGCGCCTGCTGGCGGTGGTGCTGTCGCTGTGCGGCATGATCTGCCTGTCCTGGCTTTTTCTCATTCTGGCCGTCGCCATCAAGCTGGACTCGCCCGGCCCGGTGTTCTTCAAACAGAAGCGTGTGGGCATTGGCAAAAAGCACTTTTACATTTTAAAGTTCCGCACCATGCGCATCGACACGCCCCACGATATGCCCACCCATCTGCTGCACGACCCGGACCAGTATATCACCCGCATGGGTCATTTCCTGCGCAAGACCAGTCTGGACGAGCTGCCCCAGCTGTGGAATATCTTTGTAGGTGATATGGCGGTCATCGGCCCGCGGCCTGCTTTGTGGAACCAGTATGATCTGCTGGCAGAGCGCGACAAGTACCATGCAAACGATGTGCGCCCGGGCCTGACCGGCTGGGCACAGATCCACGGCCGCGACGAGCTGGAAATTGCCGAGAAGGCCAAGCTGGACGGCTGGTATGTGGAGCATCTGAGCTTTGGGCTGGATGTGAAATGCTTCTTTGGCACCATTGCCGCGGTGCTTAAGCACGACGGCGTGGTGGAGGGCGGCACCGGCACTCTGCACGAAGAAACAGGCAAAGAGAACCATTAAGAATAGCCGCCGCGTGCCGCAACCCGAATATTTTCAGCGGAAAAAGATTTTATGTTTGCAGTTCTGGAAAATCTGCGGATTTTCCAGAACTGTTTTTTCACGGAGGGGTTGTGACCAGAAACTGCATTTTTTGCTGATTTGTCCTGATTTGTGAAAAGGTGCTTGGAGCGGCCCGCAGGCCGCGACAAACACAAAATAAAAATAATTCTTCCGCTGAGGATGGCCAGAGCGCAGCGGAGGCCATTCTAAATCGCCATATCTCTTGATTTATCCCCGGAAAAGCGTATAATAAAACAGTACACAAGACGTCAAAGGAGGATTCCTGTATTATGGAACGCACCTATATCAACGAGGCTCAAAAGGCCATCGGCGGCACGGTCAAGGTGCAGGGCTTTATCGAGAACCTGCGCAACAGCAAGTATATGGCCTTTATCGTGCTGAAGGATATTACCGGCAAGCTGCAGATCACGGTGGAAAAGGAAGATCACCCCGATCTGGTGGATACCATCGATCAGCTCACCCCGGATTCCGTCATCACCGTCACCGGCAAGGTGGTGGAGAACGACTACGTCAAGATGGGCGGCGTGGAGATGATCCCCGAGAGCATCGAGATCGAGAGCATCGCCAACGCTCTGCCCATCGTCCGCAAGGAGATCGCAGCCACCAAGAAAAAGAAGGCTGTGGAGCGCTCCAGCATCGACCAGCGCATCGATTACCGCTGGATCGACCTGCGCACCGACGAGAACCAGCTGATGTTCAAGGCACAGAGCTGCTTCGTCAATGCTATGCGCAAGTTCCTGCTGGACCGTAACTTCATCGAGATCCACACCCCCAAGCTGATCCCTGCTGCCAGCGAGAGCGGCTCTGAGGTGTTCAAGGTGGACTACTTTGACCGCAACGCCTATCTGGCACAAAGCCCTCAGTTCTACAAGCAGATGGCCATGGCTGCAGGCTTTGAGCGCATCTTCGAGACCGGCCCTGTGTTCCGCGCCGAGAAGAGCTACACCAACAAGCACTCCACCGAGTTCTCCGGCTTCGACCTGGAGTTCAGCTACATCACTTCCTATAAAGACGTGATGAAGATGGAAGAAGAGCTGCTGACTGCCGGTCTGCAGGCCGTCAAGGACAACTACGGCGACCAGATCAAGGAGATGTTCGGGCAGGAAGTGATCGTTCCCACCACTCCGTTCCCGGTGGTCAAGCTGGCTGACCTGTACAAGGGTCTGGAAGAAGAGTTCGGCTACACCGTCGATGAGAGCGAGAAGGGCGACCTGACCACTGAGGCCGAGCGCCTGAGCTATGAGTGGGTGAAGAAGCATTACGGCCACGAGTTCCTCTTCATCACCGATTACTCTGCCGAGAAGCGTGCGTTCTACCACATGCGCGACGAGAACGGTGTGCCCCAGGGCTACGACCTGATCTGGCGTGGTGTTGAGATCACCACCGGTGCCCAGCGCGAGCACCGCTACGAGGTGCTGAAGAAACAGGCCGAGGAAAAGGGTCTGGCCGATGATGACAAGTTCTATCTGGAGTTCTTCCAGTACGGCTGCCCGCCCCACGGCGGTTTCGGTCTGGGCATCGACCGCCTGACCATGCTGCTGTGCGGCCTGACCATCAAGGATGCCGAGTTCCTGTTCCGCGGCCCCAACCGTCTGACCCCGTAATTTTATAGAGATCATACCGAGAGCTGCTGTGCATTTTGCACGGCAGCTCTCTTTTTGTTGGACGATTTAAAATGGCTCCGCTTCGCTCTGCCATTCTTAGCGGAAAATAATTTTTAGATTTTGGTCTAGCGGAATGCCTGCGGGCATTCCGCTAGACCATTTTCACAGATGGGGCTGTGACGGAAAACGGCTTTTGCATGGCATCAGTATCGATTGCAATAAGAAGGTGTCCGACTTTGCCAGAGGGAGTTCAGTCGTCCCCTTGGGAGAAGGGAAAGCATCCTCACCCTCTCAGTCAAATCCTTCGGATTTGCCAGCTCCCCCGAAAGGGGGAGCTTCTGACGCATCCGCAAGGCTTGCATTTTATCTGGAAACTGCGCCGTTACTGCAAAAAGCTCCCCCTTCGGGGGAGCTGGCGAACGAATGTGAGCCTGAGAGGGCGAGCCCGCTAAAGAAAAAAGCATCTGCAACAAAATCGCTGATTCTGAAATTCAGAAGCGATGGCTGCAGATGCTTTTTTGTTTTATTAAGCCTCGCCGTTTGTCTCCGGCACGCAGTCGTCCAGCACGGTCTGCAGGGCCTGCCAGTTCTTCAGGGTGCAGCCGGGCAGGGTGTCCGGGTCAAGGCCGGCATCCTCAATGCGGCCAGCCATGCTGTCCTTGTCGCTCAAAAGGCTCAGCGCGTCCGGCTCGATCATCGTCCAGGCTTCGGCAAAGCTTTCCTGCTCATCAGCGTCCAGTGTGTCGTACCAGCTGTAGAAAGCTTCCTGCACGGCTTCCGGGGTGCGGGAGGCAAGGCGGGCGTTTTCTGCCCACTGCAGCAGGGATGCCGCTGCGATCACCGATTTGAGCGAGCAGCCGGAAACACCCGGCCCCCAGCCCAGACAAGGCTCAAAGGCGGCAGCGGTGCCGGTGATGGAGAAGATGGAGTTCTCGTCAAAATCGCCGGGGTTCAGGCCGGAGGTGTCGGCCCGGGTGGTGGAATCAGGCAGGTCTTCGCCGGAAGCAGCGGAGCTTGCAGAACTGCTGGCAGAGCTTGGCGCTTCGGAACTGCTGGCGGTTGAGCCGCCGCAGCCTGCCAGAATGCTGCAGGCCAGCGCTGCGCAGAGCAGCAGCGAGAGGATGCGGGTATATCTCAATTTCATAGTAGTGTCCTCCTTGAGCGGTGCCGCAGCCGGGCCGCAGCACTTCAAAACGATACACCCTAAGTATACGTTCTGCCGCGGCGGTTGTCAATCGGACAGCGCAGGACGAATTTCAACCGGGAAATATGCACCCTGCACAAAGAAGAAACGCATTTTTGGGAACTTTGCATTCTTGACATTTTTTGCAAAAATCGGTTGACTACAAGTATAGTGTCTGCCCACGTCAGCCGGAAAGGAGGGAAACGCCCATGAAGCACCGCATCACAGCCGCATTGGAGCGGTTCTCCCGCGCAATGCTGGCACCGCTGAGCTATCTTTCGGCGGCGGGCCTGCTGCTGGTGGTGGGCGCACTGCTTACCAGTGCGCCGCTGGCCGGGGTGCTGCCCTTTTTGCGGTGGGAGCCGGTGCAGCTGGCGGGCAGGATCATTTACAAATGTTTCACGGCGGTCATTTCAAATCTGAGCGTGCTGTTCTGCACCGGTCTTGCGGCGGCGCTGGCAAAGCGGGAAAAGCATCAGGCGGCGTTCATCGCCCTGATGAGCTATCTTGTCTACCTGACAGCGGGCAATGTAACGCTGACCGAGTTGGGCCTGCTGGCGCAGCCGGATGCGCTTACCGGCCTGTACAGCGCAGGCCAGACCATGGTGCTGGGCATCCAGACTGTGGACACCGGCGTGTTCGGCGGCATTCTGCTGGGCCTGCTCACCGCCTTTGTATATGACCGCACCTGCGAAAAAGCCCACCGCGGCATTCTGGGCGGTGTGTTCTCCGGTGTGCGGTGGTCCTTTGCCTGCGTGGCGGCACTGGCGGCGGTGCTGGGCTTTGGGGCCTGCTTTGTCTGGCCGCCTATCCAGAAGGCCATTGCGGCCGTCACCGGCTTCATTGCCGCTTCCGGCAATATCGGGTTGTTTTTGTACGGCTTTCTGGAACGGCTGCTCATCCCTACAGGGCTGCATCATCTGGTGTATATGCCGTTCCAGTTCTCGCAGCTGGGCGGTCAGCTTGTGGTGGGCAGCGTCACCTATACCGGTGCCTATGTGGTCATGATGACCGAATATAACCTCGGCCTGCCGTTTTCGGATGGCATCGTGTGGATGTACACCGGCTTTACCAAGACCTTCGGCTACTTTGGCATTGCGGCGGCATTCATCTTCTGTGCCCGGCGGGGAAGCCGCAAAAAGACTGCCCTTCAGCTGCTGCCGCTGGCCTTTACGGCATCGCTGGCTTCCATTACGGAGCCGCTGGATTTTCTATTCTGCTTCTCGGCACCGGTTTTGTGGCTGGCGCACGCAGCCATCTCCGGCATCTTCATCGTGCTGCTGCACCTGTGCGGAGTCACGGCGTTTACCTCGAACCTTCTGGGGTCGCTTGTGATGAACCTTTCCGCTGGTGCGGCCCGCACGAACTACCCGGTGCTGTATCTGCTGGGCCTTGCCCAGATCGCGGTGTATTTTGTGGTGTTCACTGTGCTCATCAAGGCGCTGGACCTGCCCACACCGGGCCGCCGCCCGGAAGAGCCGTCCCGGCCGGAAAAGGCCCTGCCGCTGGACGAGCAGGGAATAGAAAAGCTCATTGCAGCCTTTGGCGGGCGGGAGAACATCCGCACGGTGGACAACTGCTTTACCCGCCTGCGTGTCACGGTGAACGACCCGGCCTTCGTCAAGGAGCAGGCCCTGAAAGCCCTGCCCTGCAGCGGTGTGGTGCAAAGCGGCTGCGATGTGCAGATCGTGTACGGCATCCGCGCGCCGGAGGTGCGGCAGGCGGTGGAGCGGCGGCTTGGCCGGGTGGTCTGTTGACCTTTGGCGGACGGGCAACTATAATAGGGAAAAAGCGGCTTCCTGTGCAGAGCGTATTCGCGTGGATCAAGTTTCATGCCTTTTGTAAAAAGCATTACCGCCGGGTACGTTCTCTTTTGCGTGCCAAAAGAGAACCAGAAAAGCACCCGCTAC
>ENA-OZBH01000612-OZBH01000612.1-human-gut-metagenome-genome-assembly--contig:-NODE-612-length-16428-cov-7.513895_pt1 | contig 16428 bp, 10 predicted proteins | sample MGYA00243978_ERZ653518 | MGnify/ENA primary metagenome ERZ653518 (study PRJEB26926, sample SAMN06164923) | human gut metagenome | biome: ENVO:00009003; feature: ENVO:2100002; material: ENVO:00002003... | reverse complement strand
ATCCAGGAGTGGCTTGGACATTCAACATTTAATGTTACAGCCAATTTTTATAGTCACCTCGACTTTCATTCCAAAGTGGAGTCTGCGGAGACTATCGCCAAAGTGTTGGGTGGAGACAGTACAGATACGGAACAGGCTATCCATGATAAAGGTTCAGAGGACGAAAAAAATCGCAAGTCCTCAACCTGAGAACCTGCGATAATAGTGTGCCGATCGTCTACCCATTCTACCACGGCGGCATTATAAAAAAAGTAAAAAAGTTAATCAGGTCAACTTGACACGGGGGATAAAAATCTTTTGTGCTAAGACCAAAAATGAAAGTGAAATTGAAAAAAGCAGCGATTTTGGTAGAAAATTTGGTAGAAATCCGGTAGAAAAACGCTCATTCACAAGAAACTTTTCTACCAAATTAGTCAGAAAATAAGAAAAGAATGCCGTAAAATCGACATTCTTTCGATGGTGCCGCTAACCGGACTTGAACCGGTACGCTGTTGCCAGCGAGGGATTTTAAGTCCCTTGTGTCTGCCTATTCCACCACAGCGGCATGCAAGATATATTATAACACTTTTTTTGCAAAATGTCAACGCTTTTTTGCAAATTACAAGTTGTTAAACGGAAATAAATGGTAATTGTGGAATGGCAACGGTGTTTATTTTATTTCTTTTTGCCTTGAAACTGAAAATCTGTAGATAAATACAGATATCAAAGCGGTGACGACTTCTGTTATCCAGAATGCGTTCCATACGCCTGTTGGTCCCGTGAGCTTGCAGAGGAAGAACGCAAGTGGCAGTATTATCGCAATAAATCTGCACAGAGATATCATAAGCGACGGAATGCCCATGCCAAGTCCCTCCAGCGCACCTGATGAGGTGACGGATACTGCGGAGATAACAAAGCCGATACAAATAAGGCGCAGTGCTGTTTTGCCTATGGCGATAGTGTCAGCGTTTTCCGTGAAAAGCCCTATGAGCTTGGCTGGGAAAAGTGCGCATATGATAGTTCCTGCCGCCAATATCACACCTGTCATGTAAAGAACAATGCGGTAAATTTTCTTCACACGCTCCTTCTCGCCTGCTCCATAGTTAAAACTGATAACTGGTCGCATACCCTGAATAACACCGTTTGCAGGTAGATAAAGAAAGGTCTGGAGCTTGTAGTAAATTCCAAGAACAAGCACATAGCTTTGTGAATATGCCGCAAGTATGCCGTTGAGGGCGGATATGAGAAGTGACGGCAGTGCAAGATTAAGTGTTGCAGGAATGCCTATGGAGTACATCTTTGCGATTATCATGCCGTCAGGACGCTTGTGTTTTGCGGAAAGCTTAACAGGAAGCTCACAGCGAAGATATGCTATTATGTATATGACAAGGGTCAGCACCTGACCGATACCGGTGGCGAGTGCCGCACCCTTTATACCCATCTCAGGAAAAAATCCAACGCCAAAAATAAGCAGAGGGTCAAGGATTATGTTTGCAATACAGCCGCAGAGCATACTGAACATTGATATCTTCATTCTGCCGACAGATTGGAATATCTTCTCAAATGCAATGGCAAGCATTAATGCAGGAGAGAATGTAAATACAATGTTGCAATACTGCACGCCAAGATCTACAACGTTTTTATTACTTGTGAACATAGATAGAAATGCAGGCATTATAAGTATGCAGACTATCATGAGGACAATGCCATGCAAAGCCGAAAGGGCAAGCCCCTGAGTTGCGGCAATGTCAGCCTTTTCCTTTCTGCCTGCACCAAGATATATGGCAATGACCGCATTGATGCCGATACCAAAGCCGATAGCAGTGGCACTTATAAAATTCTGCACAGGGAACACCAGTGAAAGCGATGTCATTGCGTCCTCGCTTATCTTTGCCACGAAAAAGCTGTCAATGATGTTGTAAAGAGAGTTTACAAGCATTGATATCACCATTGGCAGGGACATTGAAAGCAGAAGAGGGAAGATCGGTCTTGTTTTCATGAAATCACTGTTCATTAATTTTTTTACACTCCTTTGTCTGTGGGCAGAAAAAAAGCCGCACAGCCTGTTTGCTGTGTGGCGAAAAGTGACATTCTGTCAGGAAAAATCCACGCAAGTTTTACAAAGTATATTTTAACATAGCGGTATGATTTTATCAATAAATTTTCTTTAATATTATGTTTCAAAAAAGTATACAAACACGCTAATTGTAGATTGACAAGATTTTTCTGCTATGGTAAAATGTTATTATGATAATTTATGTTAGGGGAGAAAGCGTAATGACTTTTATAGAGTGGCTCAAAGACTGTAATGAAGCAGACCCTTTGACTAAAAAGGTTTACATATGTAATGATTATCTCAACGCCGAGAGAATGTTGGAGAATGCAAGCGGTGAAAATATTGTTATAAGGCTTGAAAGATACACAGTCGCAGATCATGCAAAGCATATTATCGAAACCAGTGCCGAGTATATGGACAGCAGGATAATAACGCTGTCAAATGCTGAGGGTTGTGAGATAGTAAAACGTATTATTGATGAAAGCGGTATAAGCTATTTCAAAAGCGACGACCATAATGCCTGCATGGAGATATTCAAGACAATATCAGAGCTTAGAATGAACTGTATAGGCCCTGATTCACTGTCCTTGGACAGCAGACGTATCAACACGCTGAGAGCGATCTTTCAAGCGTACGAAAATAAGCTTTCAGACAGTAAACTATATGACAGTGCAAAGCTCATAAGCATTGCTGGCGGTCTTATAAAGGCTGGTAAGGCAGACGTGAACAGCGTTCATTTTGCATATGACAAAGAAATAGAAGCTGACAAGCTGACAGCGGAGTATATAGGGCTTTTGCCTGATCCTGCGGTTATAGATAACATGGCTGATATGAGCGATGAGCAGTATCAGAATGGTCTGAGAAAATTAGCACAAAAGGCGGAGCTTTGGAGAAATTATGGCGTAACAAACGAGGTGGAGAGAACTGTTCTACATATCGTGAACAGTGGTTATGAGCTTTGCGATACCGCTGTGCTGTGTCCCGATGATGAGTATATGGACTTGCTCATGAATATGTGCGATCAATACAAAGTCCCTGTGGAATTTCCTGAGGGCATTTCATGCAGACACAGTGACGTTGTTGCATTTTTCAGGGCAATGCTCAAATGGTGCAAAAATGATTATAGATTTGACCTATTCGGAGATGTAATGCTTTCGCCTGTTTTCAAATATGAGGAGAAAGTAGAGGACGGCAAGACCAAAAGCAAGGGCAGGATATTCCTTGAAGCACAGAACTCTGGAAACGGCTGGGGCATTGAATGGTATAGCACAAGGGATAGTCAGGTGTTCAAGGTCTTTTATGATGTCTTTAAAAAAGATAATGTCAGCGCAAAAGAGTTTTACGGTGGCGTGCTGAAATTGGTAAAAAAATATGTGAATGGAGTAAATGCCGAGCAGAGAAGTTCCATATCAAGCGTTAAGGAAGCTTTGATAGGCAGATACAGATTTTATGCAGACTATGACAAGAGTCTTAGCTTGCAGGAAGCAATGACTGAGATCACCGACATTGCAGAGAACGCAAGGTATTCTTTGCCTGCATCAAAAGGCGCTGTTACCTGCTGTCTTATGGGGCGGTATTCTGCGCTTTTCATGAAAAACATATATGTTCTTGGTCTGACAACAGGAAGATTTCCTGTTATGCAGGACGAGTCGCCTGTTCTGAACGATAAGGAGAGAGAACAGCTTTTCGGCAACCGTGACCATTGTTCTGACGCTATCGAGCGCAGAAAGCTCACTGACCTTGTGAGAACTGTTCTCATGGCTGAGAGAGAGAACCTTGTTGTAAGCTGTAGTGTTTATGATACCGTAGAAATAAGAGCGCAAAGCCCGTCGGCAGTGTATACTGTTATTGCGGCTGAAAAGGGCATTGATGTAAACAAAATAGAAGTGTATGATTATCTTTCTGACAGACGCAAGGTGAGCGTGCGTTCTGAGATATCATTAAACAGTGCTTTTCTTAACAAGGCAGAAAAAATCGGGCTTCATGATGACGGTGCAAAGCAAAGCGAAAGCCTTACGGAGTATCTTGATAAGCAAAGAGAAAGCCGTATAGATATATTGCGTGAAATGTGCAAAAATGAACATTTTATCATTTCTGCCACAAGCCTTTCGACTATGCTTCAGTGTCCGCTGAGGTTTTTCTATGAGCGTATCGCCCATGTTGAAAAGCCGCAGGAGGTGGATATAGACCGCAGTGCATGGCTCAAAGGCAATGTCAAGGGAATGTACTTACATGAGATAATGGAGAATTATGCCAAGACTGTGCTTAAAGGAAAAAGTGCGGCTGAGGTGTCTGAAACTGTTGACACAGCGGCGCTTGATGAGATATTCGAGAGCGTTTCTAAAAACTATCTCCGTAACTATCCCCCTGTGGATATGGCTGTTGCGCAGAGTGAGAGAGAGGAATATTACAACTGTGTCAAAGCTTATCTTGACGAACTGCATGGCGATATACACTCAGGCAAACGTGAGGTCGTTGAGGTCGAGTATCCGTTCAACGGTGATGTGGAGATAGGCAAATATACAGTCACCATAAGGGGCAGGATAGACCGCCTTGACAGGATAATAGACGGCACAAAGGTGTCATATCAGATAGTTGACTACAAGACGGAGGATATCAAAAAATTCAGGGAGAAGCTTCCAGAAGACCCGCAGGACTATATTTATGCCCTTGCGCTTGAAAAAGGTCTTACGCCTGTGGGCGAAGTGAGCGAAAGTGATATCGTTGCCGCAGATTATGTTTTCATTCTTGAAAAAGGGAATTGCCATGTAGTTAACAATAAGGATAATTCTGGAATTGAAAACATGATAACAATAACATTTAAGAAAATAGTAGAAGAGGGCTTTAAAAAGTGTATTGTGAATAAGAATGATAAAATTACTCCATGCACGTTTTGTCCTGCTTATGAAGAAGTTTGTTCAGGGGGTGCAACAGAATGAGTGAAGAACAGATAAGAAGCTATATAATAGACAAAGACAGTTATGATAAGAATATCCTTGTTGAAGCAGGCGCAGGTGCAGGCAAGACAAGGCTTATAATACAGCGTGTTATAGGTCAGATAGGCGCAGGTATACCTGTTGAAAAGATAGTGCTTATAACTTTCACCAACGCTGCTGCAAACGAGCTTTATGAGAGGATACAGGCAGGGCTTACGGAGAATATTGCAAAATGCAGCGGTGAGGAAAAGAAGCTGTATGAGAACGCTGTTATGAATTTACAGCGCATGAAGATAAGCACTATACACAGCTTTTGTTTGAGTATGCTGTCAGAACAGCCTTTTGAAGCTGACCTGCATTTGGGATTAAAACTTGCCGAGGACGGTGAAACAAAGCAGGCACAGGCTGACTTTTTCGAGAGATATTACCGCACAAATGGTGCGAACATAGAAGATTTCGGCTTTCTGAACAGCAATCAATATAAGCTCAGAGACAGCCGTGTAAAAAACTTTCTTATGGAAACATTTCTTGAGTGTGCTGAATACAGAGATGTTGAGTTTGTTAGGGATAAAAGCTATGACAGTGTGACATTTGACACCATAAATAAGCTTGCCTATAAAGAAATGTGTAACTATAGGGATAGTCTTGTGCGTGCATTCTATAATGGTGCTTTGAGTGGAAAATACGAAGATATAGCAGGTTTTCTTGTTGGTGATGTGACAAAGTTTTTTCCTGATAATATGAATGTCTACGACCCAAAGTATAATTATGTAAAAGTTTGCGCTAATCTTAAAGCTTGCAAAAAGTTCCTTGAGCCTTTTAATAAGACTAAAATTAAGAAAGATCATCCAAAGAGCAATGAGAACATGGCTATTTTCAGCCCAAGTGGGTTTGATAATGTAAAGAAAGAAAATGCACTGTATGCACTCAACAAGACGGCAACGTATATAGAGCAGGTTGTAAAGGCTTATCAGGAGAGTGAAGACGGGGAGAGCGTTTCAAATGACGGACTTTTGTATCACACTCACGAGCTTCTCAAAAACAGCAGTGAGGCAAGAGCGTTTTTCAAAGACAAGTATTCCTGCATTTATATAGATGAGTTTCAGGATACTGATGTTATGCAGACTGAGCTTCTGCTGTATCTTTGCGCTGACGACAGCAAGCTTACAGCAGGCGGTGATATATGGCAATGCCCGCTCCGTGACGGTGCGTTGTTTGCGGTGGGCGACCCTAAACAGTCTATCTACGGCTTCCGTGACGCCGATATCAGGCTTTATAACAAAATGAAATCCAAATTCCAGAACAATAACGAGAAAAACTGCGAGTTTTTCTCACTTGATTACAACTTCCGCTCTGATGAGCAGCTTATAGCTTGGGTAAATGAAAAGTTTCAGCCGGAAATAAACGGCAAATACGGCATGACATACAGCGATATGATATCAAAGGCTGATAAGCCTGCGGCTGTTTCCGACGACGTTATCAGAGGGGCGTATTTTGTCAAAGATCCGGGTGCTGAAAGTGTGGCTAAGATAATTTCAGACCTTGTGAACTGTGGAAAGATATTCGACAAGGGCGTGGAAAGACCTATAAAATACAGTGATTTTCTTCTGCTTCTTTGGAATACAACTCAAATGGAGTTTTATTCAATGGTCTTGACAGATCGTGGCATACCATATACAATGTGGGGCAAACGTCCTCAAAAAAACAATCTGGTGCTGAAAAGATTTATTGCTCTTGCAGAGTTCGTTTTTGAAAGCTATAGTCCTACCGCAAAGGAAAAGGCTTATTCTATCCTTTGGAGATGTAGGCCTGACAGCATCGATTTTGAAGACGCTGAAATTGACGTAGACGATTATGAACAAAACTGTGAAAGCAATGACGCCACGCTTGTTGCAGTAAAGGCGTCTGCCGATACTGTCAATGAGCCTATAGCGAAGCTTTATAAGATCCTTGATTTTCCTGAGCTTCTTTTCGATAATACTAGCAACAGAGAATATGAGCTTTCAAATCTTATCTATCTTATTGAAAAGTGGGAAAAGCAGGATTTTGCAGGAAGCGGCGAGCTTATGGATATGATGAAAAACGAGCTTTCTGTGCTGAAAGAAAAAGAGCTTATCCTTGACAGCAGTGAGCAGAACTGCGTAAGGCTCATGAATCTTCACAAGGCAAAGGGTCTTGAGGGGAATATCGTTATTATGGCGGAGGCTAAAAATCATAAATTCAGCGGTGGAAAGTACACCGACCTTGTGGCTAAAAGACAGGTCTATGTACCTTTGAAAACAAGCGATTATTCATATATGGACTATCTGACATTCTATCCTAATGAGAGGAAGCAGGCAGAGGATAAATATTTTGGCGAACAGCTCAGGCTTGAATATGTTGCGGCCACAAGAGCAAAGCAGGCTTTTATATTTGTGTATACTTTTGAACGGAAAAAAACTGTGATCGACAAACTTACAATGAGCAAAATAGGCAGAGAACTGCCGCAGATAAACAATGCCACAGCGCAAAGTGCTGTGCAGGCGGCGCAGATAAACGTCAAGGATATATTCGACGAGGTGAACAACAGCCGAAATGCTTTTGATGAAAGCGTTAAAAAGCTCAGTGAGAAACATGTTAGCAAAATCACTCCTAGCCACCTTGAGGACGGCAAAAAAGTCACTATACCAAGTGGAGTGGAGAAACTGTCTTACAAACGTCCAAAGGGCATAGATATCGGTCATATGGTACATCGTGCCTTTGAGCTTGCGGTGAATATGCGTGGAAAGCTGTTTCCGTATAACGAAACGCCACAGCAGAAAGAGCTAATCCAGAAGATTGTCAGCAGAGCGTATCTCGACTTTGAGGGCGAGTGCAGTTCGCAGGCTTCTGAGAGCTTTTATAAGGACTATATCAACTATCAGCTTCACAGCTTTTTGAAAGATAAGGATATCGAAAAATTGCTCAAAACTGCGCAGGCAGTGTATACAGAGCTTCCATTCTACAGTATGGACGGCAATGAATACAGCAACGGAGTTATGGATCTTGTGCTTAAAATGTCAGACAAAAGCTTTATCATAATCGACTATAAGACCAACATACAGGAAGAAGCCGACAGAAAGCTTTTTGAGGAGAGAATTTTAAAGACATATCGTCCACAGCTTGATTTCTACGAAAAGATACTCAGAAAAATGCTTTCGCTCAGTGAGAAAACTGAGGTGGAGTGCCATATTTACTTTATGAATGACGATAAATATATGAAAAACTAGAGCAAAGTCGCTTAAAATATGAATGAGTTAATATTATGAATAATATTATAATTTGTATCGTTCGGTTGACAATGTGATTGAGGTGTGGTATAATAAATCAGTTAATAATGTCGAAAAAAGTAAAAAAAGCAACAATAAGTCTACACTAAGCGTAAGGAGAACGTGAATATGGACGTGTACAAATTATGGACCTGCGATGATAACAGCGAAAGCCAACTGAGTTCTACCTCTTCGGAGATAGAAAAGGAAATTGACGTTCTCAGGAAAACTTTTGATTTTGTCAGGCTTCTGAAAGCGGACAGTCCTCATGGAGTGAGCGGCTGCGTTGAAAATCCATGTCAGTGTTTTTCTTTTTGGAAAGTGGACGAGCCTTGTGAAAACTGTATATCCTTAAAAACTTTTATTGATAAAAAGCCGAGAACTAAGCTTGAATTTATGGGAACTGACATTTATCAGGTCTTTTCAAAGTATGTTCAGGTTGACGGAGAGCCGTATGTTATGGAGCTTATCAAAAAGCTTGATGAGGACTCTCTGCTGGGTGTTCAGGACAGAGAAAAGATAATGAATAAGCTGTCAAAATATCATAAGGCAATGTATACTGATGCATTGACAGGTGCGAGCAACAGGAGATATTTTGAAGATAAGCTTAAAAAGTCCCATGTGCCTGCGGGCGTTGCGATGATAGATCTTGACGACTTCAAGGTTTATAATGATACATGCGGTCATGACGCAGGAGATATGGTGCTTGTGACAGTGGTTGATGTTATAAGGCGCTGTATTAGAAAATCTGATGAGCTTGTGCGTTATGGTGGCGACGAGTTTTTGCTTGTCATGCCTGGTATTCAGGAGGACGATTTTGCCCATAAGCTCAGGAAGATAAAACGAAATATCCATGCGGCATCTGTGCCAGGGTATTCAAATATACGTCTGTCAGCAAGCGTCGGCGGCGTTTTCTCTGATGGCAATAGCCTTGACGAAGCTGTCAGCAAGGCTGATAAGCTTATGTATCAGGCGAAGACAAAGAAAGATACAGTTGTCACAGATGGTCACGAAAGTGTTGTCGGTGAGCCTCAAAAGCAGGAGATACTTATTGTTGACGATTCAAATATAAACAGAGAGATACTCTCTGAAATGCTTGGCAATGAATATATCATACATGAGGCGGCAAGCGGCGAGGAGTGTATTGACCTGCTTAATCAGTATGGCACTGGAATTTCACTTGTGCTTTTAGATATAATCATGCCTGAAATGGACGGATTTGAAGTCCTTGACTATATGGCGGAACATCATTGGATAGATGATATTCCTGTTATAATGATATCAAGCGAGGATTCTGCGTCCTCTATAAGAAAAGCATATGAGTTTGGCGTTTCTGATTATATCAGCAGACCCTTTGATTCACGCGTTGTGTATCAGCGTGTGTTCAATACCATTAAGCTTTATGCAAAACAGCGCAGACTTATTTCCCTTGTCAGCGACCAGATGTATGAAAAAGATAAAAACAACCGTATGATGATAAGCATACTCAGCCAGATAGTAGAGTTCAGAAACGGCGAGAGTGGAAGTCATGTGGTGAACATAAAGCGCATAACGGAGCTGCTTTTGGATAGGCTTCCCATGCGCACAAACAAGTATACTGTCAGCGGCACTGAGCAGCTTCTCATACCAATGGCTGCGGCACTCCATGATATCGGCAAGATAGGTATTGACGATAAGATACTCAATAAGCCCGGCAGGCTAACCAAAGAGGAGTTTGAGATAATGAAAACTCACTCCGCTATCGGAGCGAATATGCTTGAAAGTCTTGAGCAGTTCCGTGACGAGCCACTCTTGAAGATAGCCCATGACATATGCAGGTGGCACCATGAGCGTTATGACGGCAGGGGCTATCCTGACGGACTAAAAGGCGACGAGATACCGATATCGGCTCAGATAGTTTCTGTCGCCGACGTTTATGACGCACTTGTTAGCGAGCGAGTTTACAAAAAGGCGTATTCTCATGAAAAGGCTATGGCATTGATACTTAACGGAGAGTGCGGTACATTCAACCCTGTGCTTGTCGAATGTCTTAAAGATATTCAGAACGAACTTGCAAAGGGCGTAGAATAAGAGATGATATGATTTGTAAGGAGTGTCCTGATGACTACTAGAGAATTTTATGAAAGCATTGGCGCAAGTTATGACAGCGTTCTGGTACGTTTCGGCAGTGAGAAAATGATAACAAAGTTTGCAAAAAGATTTGCTGATGATACAACTTTTCAGGATATGTGCAAGGCTTTAGAGGAGAAAAACGCCAAGGAAGCTTTCCGTATGGCTCACACCCTCAAAGGCATTTGTAGCAATCTTGGCTTTGATGAGCTTTACAAGGCGAGCTATGACCTTACAGAGGATCTTAGGGACGGTGAGCTGTCAGGCTATGAGCAGGATTATGAAAAGGTCTGCGAAAAATATAAGATAGTTTATGACACTGTGACAAAAATAGATAACTGAGTTTTGACCGATAGTCTGTCAGACTGTCGGTTTTATGGTGAGGAGGAGCTTCCAACCCATGAGCTTAGAATGATGTCTGCGTTTAATGGGAAGATAGCAAACTTCAATCGCAAAACTATCAAGGGCAGACAGCTTTTCAGAATGAAATATTTAATTTGCCCCAGAAAATAGCAAAACACCCGTATCATGTGCGATACGGGTGTTTTTTTATCAGAAGCCTTGTTCTTTAAGTTCTTTTACTATATCTACATAAAATTCTCTCACGTCAAAATCTTTGATGTTCTCCCTGAAAAGGTCGATAACGTCGCCATGAGAAATGCCACGCTTGCCCTTGTGTTCTATCATCTTGGCGTTTTCACCATAAAGTCCCGACTCAACTGTTACTAGCCCGTCATTGCCCTTGCCGTATGGCTTGTTGAGCAGATAGCCGATATTTAACGGAAAACCTGCGGAACGTATACTGTTCATTTTGCTCATCACGGAGCGGTAGGAAACCAACTGGCTGTCAGGGGTGCTTGCGTTAAGCTCAGAGCAGTTTTTATAAGTCAGGTCATAAACGCCATCTAAAAAGCTTGGGTCTTTGTCACCCAGAGCAGTGAAAAGCTTGTTGTATTTTCTATCAACAAAGCTCTGTATGCTCTCAGGTATCTTCCCAAGAAGCATATCAACGAATTTACAGCCATAGTGTGGTGTGTTTATGGTGGTAAGAGTTGCCACATATTTGTCCATGCCGAGGTGAGAGATAGCGTATCTCGAGTCAAGCCCACCCTTTGAGTGTGCGATTATGTTGACCTTTTCTGCACCAGTTTCTGCAATGACTTCTTTTATCCTTTCAGCTACCTCAGTGGCACTGACGGATACTTTGTTGGCAGACTGTTGCTTGCCATAATAGACCTCTGCGCCATTTCTAATAAGTTCATTAGGTACCCTGCCCCAATAGTTTATTACCTGCCAATCACGGAAGAATATGCCATGCACCATAAGTATAGGATACTTTGTCTTGCATATCTCATTCTCTTTTCGTGCAGCGTCAAGGTCAAGCTTTGCCTGTTCGAAGTAGTATTCACTTCTCGCTGCCTTGTAGAATTTTCTGAACACGATGCAGTTCACAAGAGGTATGTACCAGGTGAATAACAGAATAACATACCACAGTATTTTCACCTGACGTGCCGAAGCCGCTATCCGCACAATGCCACTCAGACACAAAAGCGTTGTTATAGCATAAGCGCAAAGTGCATTTGCAAGAAGCCGCCAACCGTTCAGCTTTGTAAAGCAAAGCACTATCACTATTATAAGCTGTATAACGCTTTGCAAAACACCGCAGCCAAGTACAAACGCTCCGGAATCAAGCCGTCGGATTTTTCCATGAGAACCTTTGCGTCCATGTGATTTGAACATGAAAACCAAGGTGTATAGTGCCAAAAGTATGATGATAAGCGTTTTGAGCATAGGATTTATGTCAATAAGTTTCCACAGCGCAGGTGCGTTTGCAAGCAGAAGCACCGGTATAGAAAGAAAAGTTCCCCTAATTTTTTTCATTTTTTACCCCTTAAAGATTATTTTTCAGCTTTACGTGTCTAATATCGTTTCCCACAAACATAATAGGCATGAAACAGCCTGTGAGCCTCGAAACTATACGCTCATTATATTTTGCATTGTATTCGTCATTGCTGAGATTGGTAGAGATTATCGTTGGCCTGCCAAGGTTGATACGCTCGTTGATTATTTCATAGATCACGGAATCTGTAAAGCTCGTTTGAAATTCTGAGCCGAGGTCGTCAAGGATAACAAGGTCGGCATTCTCTATGATGTCAAGTGTCTGACCTGTAGCTCTGCCGAAATGCTCGTCCTCTATCTGTCTGAGAAGCTTAAGCAGAGAGGCGAAAATGACGCTGTAGCCCTTTTGTATAAGTTCATTTGCAATGCAGGCTGAAAGAAAAGTCTTGCCAAGACCTGTTTTGCCAATGAAAAACAGTGATGGAGAGTTTTCATGAAATTTGTCAGCATATGCACGGCAGTTTGAATACACCGTTCTCATTTTCTCTCTCGGTGACATTCCATTACCGTCGCTTTCAGGATAAAATTCTATCCTGAACTCAGAGAAATCGTGGAGCTGGATACTGCAATTCTCGTTAAGCTCCTCAGTGGTGTATTTTTTCAGCAAGTCGGTGAAGCACTTGCACTTCACTCCGTCACGATAGCCATAATCACAGCATTTAGGACAGTAATAGTGATAATCAAGGTAGTCCTCAGGATAACCTCCCATTTTAAGCAGTCCTTTAATGGCACGTTTAGTATTGGCATTGTTTTGACGCATTTTTTGTATATATTCTCTTCCATGAGCATTTTTGCCTACTATGCCCTTCATGAGTTCACAGTTATTTGCTTTTAGTGATCTTGTAAGAACCTCTATTTCAGGAAGTCGCTGTGCTATCTCCTGAGCGTGAACCTCATGCTCGTTCATGACAGCTTCACGCCGTCTTTTAAGTTCATTTTCAGCCTTGTCATATGCGGTTATTGAATATTTCATTTTCTACTCCTTATCATAGCTTTCCTGATTTTTCTAGATCAAAATTCATTGCGAATTTTTCAAAATCATCAAGATCATAGGAAGTTTGCTTATTAGTATTCTTATTTTTCTTGGAGGTGTGGTACTTTTCGTCCTCGTGTGTGACCTGTTCAGGGGTACTGATGCTCTTGCCAGCCCAGTTTGACAGTATAGTGTCTATATATTTGTAATTCAGTTTGTTGGTATTGTCAACGCACTTGTTATAGGCTATCTCCAGCATTTCAACAGTGAAGCCCATTGTTCGCCACTTTTCTATAAACTCGAGCTGCTGCTTTGACGGCTTTGCTGTCTGTCCGAAAATTTTCAGTACCTTGAATTCATACTTTTTTATGTTGGAAAGCCTAATTATTTCTTGTTCAATTTGTTGATAAGTACAGATGTCTTGTTCAAACCACCCATGCATTACTGTCACAAGGTAAGACACGTTGTGCTTTTCAAGTGACACACAGTATTCAGCGGCTAAGAGAATAGATGCAGCATCAAATCGGTAATATTCATAAAGAGCAAGAAGTTCCCCTTGCTCAGTTCCATTGATAGTGCGTTGTAAAACGGTTTGTATCTCGTCAAAAAGATGTGCAAGGTTAGGGTCCTTCTGTTGTTTTTCCAATATCTCGGAATTTTTGTATCTTATGCACAGCTTGTTTGAAACGCTCTGACGTTTCGGGGCAACTGCCTCAACTTTTGAAACAGGCTCGGCCTTTGTTTCAGGCTCTGAAACAGGTGTAGAAACGGCTTTGACCTGTGCAGGCTTTGTCGTATCACTGTGTTCTGTGGTGATGACTCCTAGTGATACCCAGTGGGTCACAGCGTCAATGACAGTGTTCTCAGAAAGCCCGGACTTTTCCGCAAGCTTTGCACTGTCGCATTCACGTTCCGTTGAACAGAGTATGCAGAGAAGTACCTTTACAAAGTCGCCATCACTTAATTTTATGTATTTATCGACCACTTTAGACGGCACTGAAAAACTGCTTCCCCAGCGGTCGCAATCAAAAGTATATTTCATTATGTATCCTCACAAATATGATTAAAATTATCCAAAATAATTATATCACATAATCTGGACTTTTGCAACAAAATTTGTGCATTTGACTTTTGGTAAATAAAATGCTATAATAGGCTAATACCAAAGAAACGGAGAGATAAAAATGATAAGAAAATTTGTGCCTGAGGACAGGGAAGATTATATCAGATTTTCCACTGAGTTCTATAATTCTTCTGCAGTGGACAAGCCTGTTCCAAGAGAGCATTTTGAGCAGGGATTCGATGAAATGATGAGGTCTGACGTGTATGTGCAGGGTTATATGCTCGTTTGTGACGGCAATAATGTTGGCTACTGTGTTACAATGAAAACATATTCAGTTGAAGCAGGCGGTATTACTATATGGATAGACGAGCTTTTTGTGCTGGAGGAATACCGCTCAAAAGGTCTAGGCAGGGAGCTTTTTAAGTATATCGAGGAAAATGGCGACAAAAAGCTCCGCCGTATCCGACTTGAAGTCGAGCTTGAAAACGGCAGAGCCATATCGCTTTATAAGAAAATGGGCTTTGAGCCTGCGCCTTACGACGGAATGTGGAAAACTATTTTATAGTCCTCTCGTGTATTTCCCTTGAAATGCTGTCGCAGACCTTGTTAAGTGCGGCGTGGTCCATTGCGGCGATATAATACTTTTCTATCTCGTCATGGACTTTCTTGGCTTTCTTGATGCCTGAATACACTTCCTCTGCAAGGTCGGAGGCGGTGACTTTATCTAATCTCAGTCTTGTTTTCAGGGCTGAGATCTTTTTCTTGTCATAAAATCTGCCCATGTTGATAGCTTTTTCAAAGCCGTCAAGCTGGCTTATAGGGGAATTTATCACAAATGCGATGCCAGCCTCCGGGATAAGCAAATGCTCGTAAAGGGTGTTGCCAAATAGGATAGCAGGGCAGAGGATAACATCATAACCTCGCTTTACAGCCTGCTGTGCCATGAGGGTGACGAACTTGTGGGAAGCGGCATAATAATCATCGTTCATGGCGAACACGTCAAGGTAGCTGTCAAGAGTGGCAAGCTGCGTCATACAGCCGTATTCTGTCAAAGCGGTCAACTGTCTAAGATCAGTTTTGCCGCTGCCAGAGCCTTTTTTGTTTAGAAGACGTTTTGCTGATCGTTCTGTGAAGCTTTTCAGCTTTTCCTCCAGCAGACAGCCTTCACCGCAATTGTAGGTATCAAAGCAAACGTTAGACAGGGCAGTGGTAAACCTTTTGCTTCTTGCCAAAAGCGACTTGTTTTTGTCTGTGACCTCGATTATTTCAGATCTGAAGGCCTTCAGTTTTTCTTCGTCCCAATACTCTCCTAAGTTGATTATTTTCTGACAAACTCCTGGATATGAACATTCCATAACGTGTGGCGCAGTGCCGTCGCAGATTATGGCCTTTGATGTATGCAGAACGATTGCATCAAGGGAAGCAGGATCAGAGGAGCAATAAAATCTAGTGACGTCCTCTGTCGGTTCAAACTCAGCGGCTATCTTTTTCATAAGTGAAGATTTTCCCGTGCCTGCACCCCCTTTGAGTATGAATGTGAAATACTCCTTATCAGCCATTATCTTGCCAAATTCCGTGGAAAACCCATTCTGCGTCATTGCGCCCAAAAAATACTTTTCTGACATAAATTACCCTCCATATCTCAAACGCATTAGATCAGTGTGAATGCGTTTGCATTTTCATTTTTATAATATGTCAGAAAAAGCATGATTGTTCAAAAAAAATTAGGTGGACAAAAAAGCTTGATAAAAGTAAAAAAAAATTTCATTGCATGACGTTGCAAATTGATATTGTAATAACGACTTTATCTTTTCTGCCTGCAACAGGATACAAAACGCCGTCCGCTTTATGCAGTGCCTTTTTTACTATTGCAGAACTTTTCATTATGTTCCGCCTTTCTTATCTATCTTAATTCTGCGATATCATACAGCTAGTTATGACTAACTCGTAAACTTTTATGATAGCACAACAAGGTGGAAATGTCAATAGAATTGGGGCGATGGAAGGCGGTAAGGATGTAGTGCTACAATAGATATTGGACAAAATTAAGAAAAAAGAAAAGAGAGATAGACAAAAATCTGATAAAATAAAGTTACCACACAAATACAAATCAGAAAGGAAGCCTA
>ENA-OZBH01000587-OZBH01000587.1-human-gut-metagenome-genome-assembly--contig:-NODE-587-length-17135-cov-7.093911_pt1 | contig 17135 bp, 10 predicted proteins | sample MGYA00243978_ERZ653518 | MGnify/ENA primary metagenome ERZ653518 (study PRJEB26926, sample SAMN06164923) | human gut metagenome | biome: ENVO:00009003; feature: ENVO:2100002; material: ENVO:00002003... | reverse complement strand
ACGGTGTTCAGATTAGCTGGTGACGACACGCAGATTTATTTGACGAAAGACACTCATGCGGGGGTAGACTGGTGGGTATGCGCGCCATATGCCTCCGAGACCGCGACACGCCGATGGCGCCGATATCGGATTGGGGGCACGTGGAATGGTTGTCGGAAACGTCGCAGGGATGTTTTCATTGGAGCCACGACCCCGATACGGGGCATGGCATTGGAGGGAGAATTATGAACAAGAAGGCTTTCGCAACGGCCGTCGCATCCGTGGCCGTCGCGGGCACCATCGCCGCGCCGGCAATGGCCGACGAGACCGCGACCACCCCGGTCGAACAGGCCCAGCAGGCCGTCGAGCAGGCCCAGCAGGCCGTCGAGCAGGCCGCGGCCCAGCCGACCACGCAGCCCCAGCAGGACCAGGTCGCCGCGGCCCAGCAGGCCGTCACGGACGCGAAGACCAGCCTCGACCAGGCCACGGCCGGCACCCAGCAGGCCCAGCAGCAGGTCCAGCAGGCCCAGACCGGCGTGCAGCAGGCCCAGCAGAACGTGCAGCAGGCGCAACAGCAGGTCGAGACCACCATCAACAACGATCCGAACGTGGCCGCCGCCCAGACGGGCGTCAACCAGGCCCAGACCAACCTCGACAAGGCCCACGACAGCCTCGCCGCCGCGAAGGACAAGGCCGACCAGAGCGCGAAGAACGCCGAGACCATCAAGAAGGCCATGAACGACAGCCAGTCCATCCGTGACGACGCCGCCAAGGCCAAGGAACAGGCCGACCAGGCCGTGAAGGACGCGCAGCGGAAGGTCGACTCGACCGACAAGACCAAGCTCGACCAGACCACCGCCGCGAAGCAGGACGCGCTCGGCAAAGCCCAGACGAAGGCCGACCAGGCATCCGCCGCCGCGCAGCAGGCCCAGCAGAAGGCCGACCAGGCGAAGAGCCTGCTCGACGAGGCCACCCGCATCGCGGGCGACGCGAACGATCCCGCCAAGATCCAGGAGGCGCAGGACAAGGCCAAGCAGGCCGACCAGGCCGTGAAGGACGCTAAGACCGCGCAGGCCCAGGCCACCGTCGCCGAGGCCACCGCGAAATCCGAGGCCGACAAGACCCGCACCCAGGCCGACCAGGCGAAGGCCGCGCTCGACAAGGCGAACGACATGAAGGACGCCGCCCAGGAGAAGGCCGACAAGACCTCCGCCGCCCTGGACAAGGCCACCGACGCGAAGAACACGGACGCGAAGGCCGTGAAGGACGCTAAGACCGCCAACGACAAGGCGCAGGCCGCGCTCGACAAGGCCGACCAGGCCGTGAAGGACGCGCAGGCGCAGGCCGACAGGACCAAGGACGAGTATGCGGCCGCGAAGGACGCGTACGACAAGGCGCAGGCCGCCGCGGACGCCGCGAAGCAGGCCGCGGACGAGGCCGCGAAGGCGCAGGCCGAGGGCGCGGCCGGATGGTTCAAGACCAACAAGGCCGAACAGGCGTACAAGTATCTGACCGACTCCAGCGTGTCCCAGTACCTGGAATACACGCACATCGGCGCGAAGGACGACGCGACCAGCCTCGACAACCTGCTCAAGGCCCTCGACATGATCGACGAGTGCAACAGGCTGCGCGAGGAGAACGGCCTGGAACCGTTGAAGGTGTCCGAGACCGCTTTGGCCATGGCCATGGTCCAGGCCAACTACGCCGCACAGCCCGGTGAGGAACACCACAACCACAACTACCAGTACGACAACGTCGGCGAGAACCTCGCATGGGGAACTTCGGACTGGGACCCGTACATCGGCTGGTACACGAACGAGAAAGCGATCTACGACGCGGCCGTGAAGTCCGGCGACTATCCGGACCTCGCGGACCTGTCCCCGTACGACGTGTTCTCGAAGTATCCGGACCTGTACTACAAGGTCGGCCACTACCTCAACATCATCGACCCGGAATACAGCGTCACTGGCATGGCCTACAGCGGCTACGACACCGGCGATTACGGATACGGCGCATCCTCCCAGGAGTTCTATAACGACTGGAACTCCTACAACGCGAACGACACCACGTTCGATGCCAGCGTGTACCGCGCGAAGGTCGAAGCGTACGTCAACCAGATCAAATCCGCGCAATCCACGTACGAGGACGCGTTGAAGCAGGTCGAGGCCGCCAAGACCGCGCTCGACAAGGCCAACACGGCCCACGCGTCCGCCGTCCTCACGCTCGACAAGGCCACCTCCTACCTGCAGGACACGCAAGACGAATCCGCACGCACCACGCAGCTGCTCGCCGACGCGACCCGCAAGGCCGCAGAAACGCAGACCGCGTACGAGCAGGCGAAATCCGCCGACGAGCAGGCGCAGGCCAGCCTCACCACCGCCGAAACCGACCGCCAGACCAAGCAGACCGCGTACGAGCAGGCGAAATCCGCCGACGAGCAGGCGCAGACGCGTCTCACCCAAGCCCAGGCCGCGCTCGACAAGGCCAACACGGACGTCAAGCAGGCCGAACAGGACAAGACCGCCGCCGACACGCGTCTCGACGTGCTGACCGACGCGAAGAACGCCCTCGCCAAGGCCCAGACCGCATACGACCAGGCCAAGAGCGAAGCCGACCAGGCCCAGCAGGCCAAGCAGACCGCGAAGGACGAACTCGCCCAAGCCCAGACCGCGTACGAGCAGGCCAAGAAGGAAAGCGACAAGGCCGCCCAACAGGTCAAGGACCTCGAAAACGCCAAGACGGACCTCGCGGCCAGGACCCAGGCCCTCGCCGCCGCGCAGGCCGACCTGGACGCGAAGACCCAGGCATACGACGCCGCCAGGAACGAGGCCGACAAGGCCAAGCAGGCCGAAACGGACGCCGAAACCGCGGTCAGGAACGCGCAGCAGGCGTTGACCGACGCGCAGGCACGCCTCGCCAAGGCCAAGAGCGACGCGAAGGACACGGACGCCGTCAAGACCGCGCAGGCCAAGGTCAAGGAAGCACAGGACGCGCTCGACCAGGCCAAGACGATCCTCGCCAAGGCGCAGGCCGACCTCAAGCAGGCCCAGACGGTCGAAGCCCAGGCCAAGAGCGACTACGAGACCGCGAAGGCAGCGCTCAAGACGGCCCAGCAGGCCGCCAACCCGAAGCATGACGACAATGCCGGCCAGACCAGTCTGAACGCCGCCCAACAGGCCACGGTCGAAGCGGCCGCCAAGGCCGACAAGGTCATGGCATCCACCGGCGCGGACACGAACGGCATCATCCTCGCCGTCGTCGCGTTCGCCGGCATGGGCGCCGCCACGCTCGACCTGAAACGCCGCCGCATGGACGTGACCGCACGCCACGGCATGCGCTGACCCAATTCCCCCCTCCAAACAAACAGGCGGCCGGAACAGGACGACGGAAAACCACATGACGGTTTCCCGACCCTGTTCCGGCCGTTTCTCTCTCAGGACCCAGATCCACCACGGTTCGGTAAAATAAGCCAAAGAAGGAGAAACCATGCCCAACACGCAACTGCGTCAACATATCGACGACATGCCCGGCATCCTCGCCAAACTTGAACGGATTCCGGAAATCACCACCCGACTGGACCTCATCGACACCCTGCGCGTCCACGCCCTCTCACTGGAACCGTTGGATGGCGTCGAAACCATGGCATTATCCGATTACGACCGCGACTGGCTCGTGAGATACACCTACAATTCAAACGCCATCGAAGGATCGACCCTGACTCTTCAGGACACATCCCTCGTATTGGAAGGCGAATTCGTGCCCTCGGATTCCCCGGCACGTTTCGTGTTCGCGGCGCGCGGCGTCGCCGACGGCATGGCCTACGTCCGCGAATACGCCTCCGAAAGACGTGAACTCGACCCGGAACTGATCCAAAGGATCCACGAGGTGACCGCATTGGACCTGCAGCCGTTCGCACGCGGCACGTTCCGTCCTTACGGATATCTGGCGAGAATCACCGCGACCCGCGTCAAGACCGCCGACCCGTTGGAGATCCATGACGACCTGCAAGCCCTGATCGACGGGCTGAACGGAAGCGACGCGCACCCGTTGCTCAAGGCCGCGGCGTTCCATACGATGTTCGAAAACATCCATCCATTCATGGACGGCAACGGCAGGACCGGCCGGCAACTGCTCAACCTCATGCTGTTGGAGAACGGATACCGTCCCGTGGCGATCAAGCATGACGCCGGACGTGTTTACGCCCGGGGTCTCGAATCCTGGCAGGTCGACGGTGATTCCGAACCGTTCTGCTCCATCCTGTTCGACTGCGTGGAACAGGAGGAACGCACGTTCATCGACCTTGTCGAACGGCTCCGTCATGATCCGAAAACCACGGACGGCTCCATCGCCATGGATGCTCCGGGCCAGGATGTCCAGCCGCCGGATCCGGCCGATGTTCCGGACGATACGCGGCCGGACGATCCCGGCATCGGCCTGGTCTGACCCTCTTCGCAGGTCTTGACGGCTTCCGGCATGATCAAGCCAACGAGACCGCATCCCGAACATAACCGAACATCCGATACCATCCTACAGACGGCCGGAACAGGACGACGGAAACACATACAAGGGTTTCCCGACCCTGTTCCGGCCGTCCGTTTCCCCTGGAACGTCCACATGAACGAAGGACATCCACGTTGCTACCATGGGAAACGGGAAGCAATGAATCCATCCACCATAATCGCGGGGTCCGATGCTATTTGAAATGAACCGTGTACTGATGTGCCGGAACCATCCGGTACTGGAATTCGCGTACTCATCGAACGCGGGTTTCATCCTCGAAGTGGGTGACGTGTTCGATCCGAGCCGCGTACCGGTAGGCATGTATGTGGACGGACAGCCCCGACCCGACAGTGATTCGGTGACCGCATGGTGGCGGTCCCGGGGAATCCCCGCCACAAGGGACGGCCTGCGCACGCTGCTCATGGCCACGGGCATCCCCTCCGGAAAAGAACTGCTCGACCGTTCCATGGGATTGAGCCTGTCCGACCAGTACTGGATCCGTCCCGCCGGCATGGACACGCTACGTTGGGAGGACCTCAACTTCTTCCACAACGATTTCGACGAACGGCTCGGCAAGGCGTTGTTCACCGGCGACTCATCCCGTATCGGCGACGTGAACACGCCGGACGTGACCAGCGCCGGAGACCTGCCCAAACGGTGGATCATCCGTGACGACGGCGTCAGGACCCTCATCAAGGCGGGACGGTCCGGCCAGGAGCCCGACAACGAGCGGATAGCGTGGAAAACGGCCCGCCTGCTTGGCATCGACCATGTCGAATACCGTGTGGGCAGGATCAACGGGGCCAGGGTGTCGGCATGCGACGAAATGCTTTCGGATACGGAGGAGCTCATTCCCGCCGGACAGATCATGCGGATCTTCCGGAAGGGAGGATACCGGGAACGGCGCGACATCTGGGTGGAGGCCTGCCAACGGCTCGGCGTCGACCGTGACGCGATCATGCACGCCACGGATGATTTCCTGTTCCTCGACTTCCTGCTACGCAACACGGACCGGCATTACAACAATTTCGGTCTGATCAGGGACGTGGAATCCTTCGCCATCCGTCCCGCCCCGATCTACGACAGCGGAGCGAGCCTGTGGAACGGCATGGATCCCGACGCCATGGACAACGGGGACTACCGGACGAAACCGTTCTGGACCGACCAATGGGGAGAGGAGGACAACGCGTACTGGCAATTGTCCCTCATCGACGATTGGGACAGGTACGACCTCGGTGTTCTGGACGACGTGCCCGACATCGTCCACGAACAGCTTTCCACCAACCAGCGCCTCTCCCCCATGCTCATCGACCGGATCACGGGCCTGCTGCGTGGCCGGCTCCCGATCATCAGACGTCAAAGGAACACCACCGCCACCCGCCACATGATCGGCATGACTCCCATTCATGGATTGGACAATCCGTCCACGGGTCAAGGACTCCAACCGCCGGACCCAGCCGATATTCCGGACGATACGCGGCCGGACGATCCCGGCATCGGCCTGGTCTGACCCTCTTCGCAGGTCTTGACGGCTTCCGGCATGATCAAGCCAACGAGACCGCATCCCGAACATAACCGAACATCCGATACCATCCTACAGACGGCCGGAACAGGACGACGGAAACCCATACAAGGGTTTCCCGAACCTGTTCCGGCCGTTTTTTCCTCACTTTGCGCTCCTCATATCCCTGCGGCCCTCATGCCTCCCGTCCAACGACGTTCGGAAACGAAAAAGGAAAACCGGCTCCACACGCCACACGCCCTCACAATCACCCCCGTAACGGTATCGGACGTGGTGCATGTGGAAAGAACGGCACAGGGAACGAGAATCCCCGATGCAAGGAGGGAACACGATGGGCGTAATCATCATCATCGCCGTCTTCTGGCTCCTCGGCCTGCTGATGGCATGGAGCATGTGCGTCGTCGCGGCACGCGCCGACCGGCGTATGGAAGAAATCCGCCATACCCACACGGACACGGATATCAGCCGGCCCGCCGACACCGGCCACGTGGACTAGCGGGGAAGCCTCCCCGGCCGACAAGGACCGTCGCAACCCCGCTCCCAAAACCCAAGAAAGGATATCCAATGGAGAACACGAACCTGAAACGTCTCGCCGCGATGTGCGCGGCGGCCGCGAGCCTGTCCACACTCGGACTGGCCGGCACGGCCATGGCAGTGGAAACACCCACCACCGCCGACACCGCCACCGCCTCCATCACGTTGAACGCTGCCCAAGGCAACACCCTCACGGGCCACACGTTCACGTTCTACCGTCTCGGCTCCTACGGCGACATCACCGCGAACGGCGACAAGGACGTGAAATCCCTGACCGTGAACAAAATCGACGACGCGTCCGACAAGTGGATCGCCGCCGCCAACACCAAGGCCGGCATCACCGACCTTCAGGGCTTCGACGCGGCCGGCGACCTGGCCCACGTCGGCAAGGACGGCGAGCCGACCGGCAGCGTGCAGGGCAAGCTGCGCGAGGCCGCGAAGCAGCTTGCCGCCACGGCCGGTACGGATGGCAAGGCGTTGCCCGTCACGAAGACCGCGACCGGCACGGGCACTACGATGACGGTCGCCGACCTGCCGAACGGTCTGTACCTGATCGTGGATTCGGCGGGCAGTCCGATGATCGTCGGCACGCCCATCCAAGGGTCGAAGACTCTGAACGGCGTCACGTTGGGCGCGTTGACCATCAAGTCGAAGACCGTCGCGATCGACAAGAAGGTGTCCCGCGACCGTCTGAACAAGGGCACGTTCATCGACTCGAAGGCCGGCGGCACGGAGGACTCCGCCTCGTTCACCGTGGGCGAGACCGTGGACTTCAAATACGTGTTCACCCTGCCGAACATGCAGGCCGCCACCCAGACCGTCGTCAAGGACACCATGAACGGCCTGACACTCGCCGGCAACCCCGCGTTCTCCATCGACGGCAAGACCGTGACCCCATCCGTCGCCAAGGGCGAGAACGGCGACGGGTTCACCGCCACGTTCGACCAGGCGTTCATCAAGGCCAACAGCGCCAAACAGGTGACCGTCACCTACAAGGCTACCGTGGCCAACGCGAAGCGCGCCGCCCAGGCGTCCAACACCGCGGCCATCTCGACCACGTTCTACGACGGCACGGCCGCCTCCAAGACCACCGTCGACTCGAACGACACCGCCACCGTGAGCGCCTACGACGTGAACATCAAAAAGACCAACTGGGACGGCAAGCAGGCATTGCAGGGCGCCGGCTTCAAGATCCAGAACAAGGACACCGGCAAGTGGATGAAGCAGGATCCCAAGACCGGCTCCTGGACCTACGTCGACACGCAGGGCGAAGCCTCGCAGTTCCTTACCGGCGAGAACGGTCAGCTGAACATCGCGGGCCTCGGCGCGGGCAACTACCACGTCGTCGAATCCAAGGTCCCGGACAACATGACCAGCCTCGTGACCGTCGAGTTCGACATGACCATCACCGACGGCGGCAAGGTGTCCACCAGCGCCGACACGAACAAGCTCATCACCGGCCAGCCCACCAACGACAACAAGTGGACCATCACCGTGAGGAACATCGACGCCCCGACCGAACTGCCGCAGACCGGCGGCCTGCTCGGCAACACCATGATCGGCGTGGTCGTCATCACCATGGCCGGCGGCGTCGCCTACCTCACCGTCCAGTCCAAGCGCCGCCGCGAGGCCCACACCCTCTGACGGGAAGGCATTGACTCATGACGCGGGAAGACGACTACTGGACCATCGTGTCGGGCGGACGCACCGAGCAACGGCGCCGCCGGCTCGAACACCGGGACCGGATCGTCTCCCGCGTCTACACGCTGCTCGCCGTGCAGCTCCTCCTCGGCGGACTCGCCATCATCTGCACTCCCCCACTGAACCAATGGGTGACGGACGGCAGGCTCACGGCCACCGCACAGGCCGCCCAGGTATCGGCCGCCACGGCCACGGACACGGACACACGGCTCGAAGCCGCCGACGAGTACAACCGCCGTCTCGCCGCCCAACAGGTGCAGATCGGCGAGATCATCCGTGCGGACGGCACACGCGACGCGGACTTCAAGGACGACACGGAATACCAGAGCCTGCTGCGGTTGGACGCCACGGGCACCATGGGCGTGCTGTCCATCCCCGCGATCGGCGTGGAACTGCCCATCCGGCACGGCACCGGCGCGGACGTCCTGGACGACGGGCTCGGCCACGTGCACGGCACGTCACTGCCCGGGGGCGGGAAAAATACGCGCACCGTGATCAGCGGGCACACGAACATGGAAGGCAGGACCCTGTTCACCCGGCTCGACGAGCTCGGGAAAGGCCAGACGTTCACGATCGGCGTGTACGGCCGCGTGCTGCACTACCGCATCACCAGCATCCGGATCACCAGTCCGAAAGACACGGACGCCCTGCGCATCCAACCGGGCAGGGACCTCGCCACACTCGTGACCTGCACGGACACCGGCAACAGCCGCCGACTGCTCGCCACCGGCGAACGATACACGCCAACCCCAAGCGAAACCCGGGAAACGGACTCGAAAACCATACGGGACGGAGCCCTGGCATGCTGCGGCATCACATTCCTGGCCGGCCTGGCCGTGACGCGACGCGACACGGAACGCCTCTGCCGGCACACCGATGATGCTTTCCGCCCGAAGGAGCATAGGAGCTGAAATGAAACGTCTCATAAGCCTGCTGGCCGCCCTGGCATGCCTGCTGGGCGCGTTCGTCGCGCCGTTCGCGTCGGCGGACGATACGGCGGCCGATGCCGCGCAACTGCCTGACCACATCGTCAACGGGGACTTCGAATACCAGCATGACTGGTTCAGGGAGCATGCCGCATATGGTTGGACGGCGGTGATCCCCTCCACTGGTCTGAATTGGAACGACCGCACGAAGAGCTATCAGCCCGGTCCGGATGATTGGAATGAATCCGAATTCGGATGGCACAGCACGCAGAACTGCGATGATGGCGGGGAATGCCGGACCGGCGCCGTCGAACTGCAGCAGTTCCGGACGTCCAATACGTGGGCCGAAATCGTCGCCGCCCAGGCCGACACCTCCATCTATCAGGATATCCGCGTGACCCCGGGCAACACCTACCACTGGAGCCTGAAGCACCAGAGCGTTCTCGCCCGCCACGTCGACCGGATGCAGGTGCTCATCGGCGAGCCCGGCAAGGAGACGCCCCAACAGGCGACGCGCACCAAGACGAACGGCGGGACCGACGGGACCGGCGACGTGGGAACCGACATCGCCACCACCAACATCACCGACAAGGATTTGCGCAACTGGGAGACCTACGAAGGGAACTGGACCTGCCCCGAAGGAGTGACCACGGCGCGGTTCACCTTCAAAAGCATTGATGCTCCTTCCTGGAACAACGGCAATCTGGTCGACGACATCGGCTTCAGCCAATCCACGACATTGCGCTACGACCCGAACGGCGGAACCGGCATGATGGCGGACCAGACGGTAGGCGTCGGCGTGAACGCATACACGGCCACGGATGGCTACACCCTCGCCGGACACGGCCTCGCCTCATGGAACACGAAGCCCGACGGCACGGGCGACTCCTACAAGCCGGGCGACATGATCGCCATCGACAGACCGACGACTTTGTACGCGCAATGGGCCGACACCACGCAGACGGCGATGCCGGAGACGGGAGGAACATTGACCAATCGAAACCTGACTACAATCCTGGGGGGGGCTTGCCTTTTGGCCCTCATGCCAATCCTGTCGGCAAGACGGCGCAGGCGCCGGTAGAAACGTCCGGGAAGGCGGTGTGACATGCTGAGACGCATCACCCGCCTTATCGCCGGCGTGCTCGCCGCCGGTCTCTTGTTGGCTTTGGCGCCGTCCGCGTCGGCGGCCGCCACGTATGACATCACGCAGGTCGGTGACGCGGACTGGGTCGGCATCACGGACGCGAACGGAAACGACGTAACCAAGACGCCTTTGGCGTCGAATGGCGCGAACGTGAGGGTGACGTTCGGCGTCCATATCGACGACATGTCCAGACTGGCCGAGGGCGATACCGTCACCGTGCCCTTCGGAGCGGCGAGCGGAAGCCATTACGGCCCGTGGGGCCTGTTCGGCTCGTCGAACCTTCCCCGTGTCCTGCGGAACCGGGATGGAGTGGACATGTTCGCCCTGACGGCTCCGAACGCCTACACGCTGACGATGACCCGCACGGGCGACGCGGCCGTCGGCTCGTTCGATGGAAGCGTCACCGTCGCCAGGCAACTGTGGATGTCGAACGGGTCGGCGACTTCCTCGACATGGACGGTCGGCGACGGCCATTCGATCACTTTCGCCTGTCATAAGTTCGAGAACTACGTGTGCGGCGGGAACACGGCCCTGACGCCGAAGGCGAAAGTGGATAACGGGCTCGTGCTGCTGTCGGCCGACGCGACGAACTGCGGCACCATGCGGCGCATCGCCCAGGGGCGGGGCACGGATGGCGCAAGCCCGGATTCCTTGGTCGGCTGGTATCGCATCACGGCCGAATCCGGCGCCATCTCCAAGCTGGCGCTGCGCGGATACAACGTGCGTGTGATGTTCGCGGTGGATGAGAACACACCCGGATGGTGGGACGGCAACTCGGCCGGTTACGACCTGACCCGCATATCCGGCGTGGATGTGTCCACGTTCGACAAGGCGAAGGCGGATCTGCCCGTGGGGCGCATCGCCATCGAACGCCAATCGGACGGCTCGTGGGTCTACGCGTTCAACCTGGGCTCCCGTCTGCCGGGATTGAAGAACAGCCTGCAGGTGGCCCGCGCGGGCGACGAGGCCACGTTGAAGCTCATCGACAAGACCGGCCGCATCTGGCAGTACGCCCAGCAGATCTCCTACCTCCATTTCGCCGACGAGTCCATCCCGAACCGCGTCAAGGTCGAGACGCAATCCACCGAGTCCGCCTACCGGACGACGACCCTGACCACGAAGCCCCTTGACCCCGCCGTCGGCGCTGGCCAGTCCGCCATCCGATACGATCCGAACGGCGGTGACGGCGACGCGTTCAGGAAGGCCGGCGATCCGGGCACGCAGGCCACTACACCGGAGGCGGCGACCTTCCTGCGCAAAGGGTACGCGTTCGCCGGCTGGAACACGAAGGCGGACGGCACGGGCACGGCCTACAAGGCGGGCGCTGGCATCGCGTATCCAGCCGAAGGACAGACCCTGACCCTGTACGCCCAGTGGGAGGCGAACGCATATAAGACGGAGTTCAGGGACTGGCGGGGCCGGACCATCACGTCCGGCACGGCCAGGTACGGGAGCACGCCGACCGTGCCCGCGTTGGCCGACACGACGTGGCTGGCCGATCCGGACATGAACTTCGACAACGTGGACGGATGGCGCGACGATTGGTGGCATGGTTCGCCCACATTCACCAAGGACGGCCTGACGGTCAATAGCCGCGACACCAGGGCGAACGGCAAGACCGTCGGTGCGAATGCGGCCATCCATGTCGAGGCGGATGCCGACTATTCGGAGGCGAATGCCACGAATGCCGCCAAGGGCTCGGGAATCGGCTTCAACATCAACAACGGAAGCAATTCCTATCTGGGATGGGGCGCCTGTCCGAATGGGCGGCAATGCGAAGTGGACACCGTTCTCATGGCCGAACTCGCCTCCTCCCAGACGATCGAGCCCTGGGTGCAGATAGCCAATGACCAATTCAACGACTACGGCACCGCCACCGTCCACCACATGCAATTGACCCAGGTGGACCCGGCCACGCACAACGGCATCGCCCGCGACGGCTACGTGTTCACCGGCTGGGACAAGGACCCATCGAAGCCGGTCGAGGGCGACACCGTGTACACGGCCCAATACAGGCCCGCCGTCTACAAGGTCCGGTTCGACGCGAACGGCGGCACGGGAACCATGGCCGACCAAAGCCACACGTACGACCGGAGACGGACATTGACAGCCAGCGCGTTCACGCGCGAGGGCTACCGCTTCACCGGCTGGAACACGCGCCCCGACGGCAAGGGCAAGGCGTTCACGGACAAGCAGGCCGTATCGAACCTACTGGTCCACGACGGCGCGACCGGCGTCCTGTACGCGCAATGGCAGCGTCTACCCGAGACCGCGCTACCTTGGAGTGGAGGAACCATGACCCATAATCTGACAACAATCCTGGGGGGGGGCTTCTTATCCTCGCCATCCCATTCACCCTCTCGCTCCGCCGCAAGCGGGGCTGACCCGCGCAAGGCGGGTGATGTGACATGCTGAAGCGCATCACCCGCAAACTGGCCATCCTTGCCGTTCTGGCCGGCATGCTGTCCGGGCTTGCCCCATCCATGCTCGCGGTGCGCACCGCCCACGCCGACGAGGCATCGCGGTCCGGAGCATCCACGGCATTGGACAGGTCGTCGGCGCCCGCCCCGAAACGGTCCGAGGCCGCGGAGCCTGAACCGTTGACCGCGGCCGACCTGCAGGTCCGGTCGGCCGTCGTGCCGTCGGACGCGTTGGCGTCGGGCACGGCTGGCACCTGCCTGTTCTACATCACATCCGACTTGCAGATGGTCATCACGCCGGCGGACGGCGCACACGGCGTCCTGCCGAACCTGTACGCGAGCGAGGATTGGCCATGGTACCGGTACGCCGCCTACATTAAGACCATCCGCTTCGATAGGGGCGTCAAGACGGGCGACTCGTTGAACTGGGCGTTCTCCAACGGCAGTGCGGACGCGGCCGCGTACAATCGGCTGGAAAGCGTGGACTTCACGAATCTTGACGCCGCCGATCTGACCCAAATGTATGGAATCCTCGCCTATGACAGGACGCTCACCGAAGTGAACATGAACATGCTGAACGCAGTCCAAGTCAGGAGCATGGCCGAAGCATTCCGCTCCACCGGCATTACCGGACTGGATCTTACGGCGATCGGCGACGGAAAACTGGTCGACGTGGGTGCTCTGTGCTTATCCTGCCACAATCTGCAAGCAGTCACGACCGGGTGGACGATGCGCAACGTCACCGCCGCATGGAACATGTTCAACGATTGCTTCAACCTGACCCAAATCGACGCCCAGAACTGGCGGTTCGGACATGCCGGCAATCTCAGTCTCATGTTCAATGGCTGCTCCAGTCTCAAGACGTTGGATGTGAGCCGGTGGAATGTGGGCAGTGTTTTCAACCTGTACCATACGTTCGGCAACTGCACCGGTCTGACAACGTTGGACGTGTCCACATGGGATACCGGAAGTCTGACGGATGCGCGCGGTCTGTTCTACCATTGCACCGGTCTGAAGACGTTGGACGTGTCCGGCTGGAACACCGGCAAGGTCACCAGCTTCGAAAACATATTCACCTACTGCACCAGCCTTACGGAACTGGACGTGTCCGGCTGGAACACCGGCAAGGCGACCAGCATGAGCGGCATGTTCGACCACGACAGGAAGCTTACCGTCTTGGACGTGAGCCGGTGGGACACGTCCAACGTGCAGGACATGCACGCCATGTTCCGCAACACCGGCATCGCCACGCTGGACGTAAGACAATGGAATGTGAGCCATGTGGGCAACGTCGCCGGAATGTTCAATAATTGCGCGAACCTCGTCACGCTCGACACCAGCCGGTGGCGTTTGGACAGCGCGTGGGGGGCTTGGAGCATGTTCTACAACTGCGTCAGTCTCACCGGTCTGGACGTAACCCATTGGGGTATGGGTCATGTAGGCAGTATGGCGAACATGTTCTACGGCTGCCACAGTCTCACCGATTTGGATGGACTGGCCGAATGGGATACCGGCAATGCGACCACGCTGACCGGCATGTTCTACGGCTGCAACCGGCTTTCCGCCGTCGACATAACATCATGGAACGTGCGCAAGGTCACCACCACGGAAGGCATGCTCCAAGGCACGCCCATCACCAGCCTCGACCTGAGCGCATGGAACACGGACAGTCTGACGAACATGCGGCACATGTTTGGATACTGTACGAAACTTACCAGCCTTGACCTGAGCGGCTGGAACACGTCGAACGTGACCGACATGTCCGGCCTGTTCGGACACGACCAGCAGCTCACGAACCTGCGTTTCGACGGCTGGAATACGGGCAACGTGAGGCTCATGGGCCACGTGTTCGAATACTGTACGAAACTTACCAGCCTCGATCTGAGCGGCTGGGACACGTCGAACGTGACTGACATGTCCGGCCTGTTCGCCAACTGCACCAGCCTTGCCGGTTTGAAACTGGGCGACCGGTGGAACATGGGCAACGTCACCGACACGGCATGGATGTTCAGCGGTGACCGGAAGCTCGCTTTGACCATCGCACGAATCGTTCCCGACTGGAACATGTGCAGCGTGAGAAAGACGGCCGGCATGTTCAGCGGCTGCGTGGACGGTGTACTGGATTTAAGCAAGTGGAATACGCCATTGCTGACGGACACGCGCAACATGTTCCGATACAATCCGAATCTGACCCGCATTCTCGTCAACGAGAACTGGTCGAACGTCACCTTCACGAACAGCTCCGCAGACATGTTCACCGGCTGTACAAGGCTTGTGGGCGACGATGGCAAGGGCCTCGCCTACGATTCGTCGAAGACGGACGGCGCGCAGGCGATGCCCCGTACCGGCTACATGACGTTGAAGGCTGCGGGCGGCAAGACCATGCACACCGTCACTTATATGGATTGGAACGGCAACGCAATCACCACGCGACGCGTCAAGGATGGCACGTCCGGCGAGAGCATCGGCATGCATGATACGACATGGCTGGCCGATCCGGACATGAACTTCAACGCGGACCGGTGGAATGCCTGCTCGTTCACGGAAAAAGGCAAGAAGCAGTCGTCACGCGACTGCTACGCGCAGTCCGTGGACCGTCCCATCGCCAAGGGTGACACGCTCCACGTCACCGGCAAAGCGGACCACACGCGGGCAAACGGGGGCGGGATTCTCGGCTGGCGTGCTTACAGCACGGCGAGCGGAACCAATAGTTGGGACGGATACTCCTGTCGGAAGGGCGTATCCTGTTTGGCCGACCGGTATTACACATTCGACAGTGCGGCGAACGTTCGCCCGTTCACCCAAATCAGCCTGTGGGACGATTACGGGACCGCAATCGTGTCCACCATGCAGCTTACGCAGGTTGACCCGGTCACGCATCGCAGTCTCGCCCGGGATGGCTACGTGTTCACCGGCTGGAGCAAAGACATATCGAACGTGATCGGCGACATGACGGTTCAAGCCCAGTACAAGCCGGTCCGTTATACGGTCAACTATGATGCGAACGGCGGTACCGGTTCGATGCCGGCCAGCACGCTTACCTACGACCGGCCGCAGGCGTTGCCGGCGATCGGATTCACGAAGGCGGGCTACAGTTTCGCCGGTTGGAACACGCAAAAGGACGGTTCTGGCAAAACGTTCACCGACAAGCAGATTGTCGGCAACCTGCTCACCCACGAGAACGCGGCCGGCACGCTGTACGCGCAGTGGACGCCCACCCCGCCCGTCATCACCGTCGTCTTCCACTCCAACGACGGAGGCGCCGACGAGACCGTCAAACGCGTGTGGGCGTCGAACAACCTCGACATGAAGGCCATCGGCCTGCCATCTGGCTGGTCGAACGACGGGTTCGCGTTCCGCGGCTGGAACCTCGCCGCGGATGGTTCGGGTGTGGAGTATAAGGCCGGCGAATCGCTGTACGGCAGGATGACCACCGCCACCGTCGACCTGTACGCCGACTGGGCCGGACTGCAATCCACACTCCCGCAGGCCGGTGGCATCCTCCACGCGGCACCGGTCGCCGGCCTTTCCATCATGATGCTGGGAGTGCCATTGCTGATACTGGCCCGGCGGCACCGGCATGGGCACGCCAATCCCCCTGTCTGATATCGTCCGCGTGTCATGTGGATTGTGCGGAACCGTACGGTCGCATGGCCGGCCGATTCCGGGACATGTCCTAACTAGGGAGGAATCCATATGGCTGCAACCCTTTGCATCCTGGTCCTGATGGTCATCGCCGCCTCATGCCTGTATGAGGCGTTCGTGTACATGGCCGTCAAACAGAAAAGCACCTTCGTTGGCCGCAAGACCAAGGAAAAGGTTCTCGCCATGAGCCGTAAGACCCGTCAAGGCAAGGCCGTCCTGTTCATCGTGCTCGCTGTCGTCTGCTTCGTGCTGATGGTCGTGGCGGGCATGCTGATGGCCCATGCCGGATACAACGTGTGACGTCGGACCGGCTCACATCCATGATGGGTGGGATGGTTCCGTATCCACGGGATTCCTCCCGCCCATCTTCCGTCTTTTCAAAAGAGGTGGGAATGTCCGTCGACGATGAAGACGAATACGACGGTTCGGAAGCAGATGGCATGGAACCGGACGGCGATGGGGCCGATCCGTTCGTGCCGATGTTGGAGGACGATGGGCACAGGCTCGGCCGTCCCGCGCGGCGTGGCGTCGGCGTGGTGGGTTTCGTTCCCGCGCCGACCAGACTGTCCATTCCCGAACTCGACTGGCTCATGCGCGTGCGTGACGGCGCCGGTCGGTCGGTGCGCGTGCCGGAACACCGGTATTCGCGTTCCGACCGCGACGCGGTCGAATCGGCTCGCGGACGCCTGTATTCGATGGTGTCGAAGCAGGTCAGCCCTGTCTCTTATACACATCTCCGAGCCCACGAGACGCGTAGTAATCTC
>ENA-OZBH01000551-OZBH01000551.1-human-gut-metagenome-genome-assembly--contig:-NODE-551-length-18591-cov-5.861890_pt1 | contig 18591 bp, 19 predicted proteins | sample MGYA00243978_ERZ653518 | MGnify/ENA primary metagenome ERZ653518 (study PRJEB26926, sample SAMN06164923) | human gut metagenome | biome: ENVO:00009003; feature: ENVO:2100002; material: ENVO:00002003... | reverse complement strand
ACGCGTCTCGTGGGCTCGGAGATGTGTATAAGAGACAGGAACATGATACACAGTCCGAGAGCAAAGGGACGCAGGAGCGGAAAGACATCTATAGGCTCGGCTCGTGCCAACGACTGCCAGACACGATAGGCGACATAGAAGAGAGCACCCAATCCGGCAAGTCCTTTGGCGACACCCGTCATCTGCGAACAGAGGGGCATCATATCCACATACAGATTCTGGAGTATCTGATGCAGATTGTCAAAGTTTACTGCTAATAGTACCATAGTCGTAGGGTTTCAGGTTTACCAATAGCGTTCACTCGGCGAGCCGTAGAGGGACATCACACGGTCAACATCGTTCTGTTTTTTCGCTCTGAGATAGGACACCCCGATGTTCTTGTTGGTGTAGTACTGCACCAGCCCGCGGTATTGGAGCATCTCGCTGTAACACTTGTCGATGATATCCATACGGTCCTTGTCGCTCATCGAGAGCCCGTTCTCATTAACCACCGATTTAAGGTCATTCAACAGGTGGGCACTCTCTTCGAGCAGTTTGGTATATCCCAGAGCAATGGCACTGAGTTCCTCCACCGTGAAGTAGGGGTCGTTGAGCATACGCTCGAAGCTGTTCACATAGATGTCGGTAATGTCGCCTACAAGCAGGATGGTCTGCTGTACCTTGCGTGCATCGCGGACAAGGTTCTTCACCTTCTTCAGAGCATCGTAGTACTCCTTTCCCTGCTTATAGATCTTTACTGTCTCCTGGAAGTTCTGAATCATCGTACTTGCCGTAGAGGATGTATGCACGATGTTCTTCGTGGCATTGATGATGCCTTGTGCGAGGTTGCCAGGGTCTGTCACCACCCACTGCGCCCTCGATGTCTGGCTGACAAAGAGAGCCACCAGACAGAGCATAAAAATTTTCAATCTCATACTGTTACGAATTAAAGGGTGAATAAAAAGGGTTACTTGCTTCGCTTGCTCTCGGCAAGCTGCTTGATGGCGAGTTCGATATTTCCGCCCAATTTCTCGGTAAGCCGCTGCAACTCCAGCTTCTCGGTCTCCTCGGTGGTGTAGCAGTAGTACTCTTCAGGGGATACCTCCGTGGCATAGACTGCCGACTGTGCTCCGCCAAGACCTATCCACACCTCCTTGTACTTCCTGCCGGGAGCATTGGAGAGGTTGATGGAGAGAATCTGTGCACGCTCCTTGTCGGTGAGTCCGAGCAAACCCTGTATCTCATCGAACTTGTTCACATACTTACGCTGGTCGAGGAGAATCTTGCAGTCGCTGTTGTTGATGATGGTACCCTTGACGATAGAGGAAGATATGATGTCCTCGACCTCCTGCGTTACCACAACTGCCTCACCGAAGAACTTACGCACGGTCTTGAGTAGGCTAAGCACCCAGCGCCTTGTCATATTTCTATGGTAGGTTTCCAAATGCTCGCCCCCGAACCGGACTTACCCCTCTCAGCGTATCCGGCTCTCCACTAATTTTAGTCTATCTTTCCGTCATGTATCTTTTTGTGACAACTCCTGCACACGGCAATCGTTTTGCGTTTGCGGGCAATCATGTGTCGTTCCCAGCTTTCCTTACCCTGCAAGTTCTTTAGTTTCCTTACATGGTGCATAACAAGGTCGTCTGTCGCTCCACATAATTCACACTCATGGGCTTTCAGCCTTTCAACAAGACTTGTCCGCCCCGCAGTATAAATTGTTCGTGGCATGGTGTCACATTCCGATTTATAGGTGGGCTTCTTGCGCTTGAAGCCACCGTCGTAAAAGTATCTTTCCTTTACACCTGTTTTAGTCATGTGCTTTATGATAAACCTACCGTTCTTACGATATTTCTTGTTTACCTTGCGTGTGCGGCACTTATATTTGCCTGCAAACGTTTTGTACATGCTGTATTCCATGATGTACTTGAAATTATTCAAGGCATGGGCACAGTTGTTGGCTATGGAGTAGTAATTATAGAAACCTACGATTTCCCGATTATAGCTATCAAGGATTTCAAGGTCGTCATTGAATATCAGTCCCGATTTACATTTCGGTTTCCATATTTCCTTTCCGTTACGGTTTGTCATTTCCAAGACTCCCCAATCGAACAGTTTTTTACGGACAGTTTCCATACTGACATTCAAGCAGACCCTTTTACCATAGGTTCTTCTTAATCTACCCCGTTTATCACGTCTTTGGTCGTTGGACTTTCTTACAGTAATTTCATATCCGAGAAACTTGGCAGGTCTTTCGGTGTGGGTGACAAGTGTCTTTTCATCAGACAGTTCCAATGCCAGTTTATCAGCAAGGAAGTTTTTAATATCTCCCTTTATCTGTTGCGCATCTTGCTTACTTCCGATAATTCCCACGAGAAAATCATCTGCATATCTCGCATATTTCATTCTCCTGTAATCGGCATCCATTTCTTCGCCATTGGGATATTTAGCCCGTCCTTGTTCTATTGCTTTCAGTTCAAGGATTAGCTTTACCCTTTGCCTTTCGTCTTTTACGGACTTCAATCTTCGCACAATACGTTTTCTTGCATTGCCGAAGTCCAAACTTTCTCTACTGAATTTTCGTTTCTTCCCTTTATCGAATTTGGCTATGTATTCCTTTATATACTTATCCAGCTTGTCAAGGTATATATTAGCCAATATCGGGCTGATGATACCCCCTTGCGGTGTGCCACTGTAAGTATTGTGGAATTGCCATTCTTCGATATATCCCGCTTTCAAGAACTTGCGTACTAAACGTATGAAGCGTTCGTCCGCAATGCGCTCCTTAAGTATGTTTATTAATACATCATGGCTTATATTATCAAAGAAACCTTTTATATCTCCCTCTACAAACCACTTTGCACCGCTAAACTCCTTTTGGATGTGAGTTAATGCAGTATGGCAGCTTCGATTGGGTCGAAACCCATGCGAGGTGTATTCAAAATTTCCCTCGTATATGGCTTCCAATACCATTCTTACTACTTCTTGTATTAACTTGTCATTGAAAGTCGGTACGCCAAGAGGTCTTTTCTTACCGTTTTTCTTCGGTATGTACACCCTCTTTGACGGTTGGGGCTGGTACGTTTCATCTTTTAACGTATCAATCAACTTTTCAATTCGTTTCAGGCTCATGTTGTCAATGGTCTGACCGTCCGAACCTTTAGTCATGTTGCCCTCTTTGGCGTAGATGTGCTGATAGGCAACATAGAACATTTCCTCATTGAACAAAATTCTGTAAAGACGTTCAAACTTGTAGCTTACATCCTTACTGTGTTCTGATAGACTGTTTAATACTCTTTCTGGACTTCTCATAATGTCTCTCACATTTTCCGTTAATTGTATTAATAATTAGCTGCTTCCCTTCGCCATGTACAAGGCGTTACCTTGCTCGGACTACTATGGAAGCTCCGTTACCACTCCGAATTTTCATAGGTCAAACCTAATAGCCTTTCGGCACTTCGGGATAGGTAATCCCCGTTTATTACATCGTAACTGTTGGCATGATAGATTGTCGGATACGACTTCCGTCCTTCACTCGCTTACTGCGGTTGTGTCGTGATAAGTTCTTGCTACATTCATACCTATACACTGAAGTAGTATCACGATATGGCGATTGATAGTTACCTTACGCCATAGCCTAAAGGGGAACCACTCGGACTATCGTTTAATCAATTCGGACTTTATCCTCATATCTATCTTTTCATCTCGCCATTCAGTCGCAGTTTGGTAACTAACTGACTTATGACTTTTCCGACATGCTACACTCCCTGCTCGGTTAAGTTTTCCCGAAAACAGATAAGTCGGCTGATGATAGGTTATTTTCAAAGAACACTTTCCTAATCTCTTGCCAAAGAGATGTTTACGATGCAACCTTTACGGGCGCACAGAGGTACTTCAGGTACTCGGCCATGCCCTCCTTGCTGATGGCTTTCCAAGCCTCCTCCAAGAGTATCATCTTGCGGATGCCCTTCAGCCTACGCATCTTGTTGATGAAGGTCTCCATAATGATGATGGTCACTATCGGGAAGAGTACCTTGTTGTCCTTGATGTTATCCAACTCGAAGACGATAAACCTCTTGTTCAAGAGGTCCAGCTGCTTGTCAGAGTTAAGGAGGAAATCATACTCGCCACCCTTGTAATATGGTTCCAAGACATTGAGGAATCCCCACACATCGAAGTCCTTCTCGCGTGTACGCTTCTCCTTGAGAATATCCTGATACTCGTCACGGATAAACTCGTAGAAGGTATTGAACGAGGGCTTGATGCTCTTGTCGGTACGGATACGCTCCAAGAAGAGGTTAACAGCATTGGAGAGTGCCACCTCCTCGGCTCTCGTCGGAGGCTCATCATCCCTTTTCCACAGCGTGAGGATAAGCGTCTTAATGGACTCCTTCTTCTCAATGTCGAACACACCGTCCTCGACATAGAAAGGATTGAAGGCTATCGGATCACTCTCCTCATAGGTGAAGTAGATACCATCCTCGCCACCTGTACGGGCATTGATAAGGTTACACAACCCCTGATAAGAGTTACCCGTATCGACAAGCAGCACATGCGTACCTTGCTCGTAGTACTGCCTTACCATATGGTTGGTGAAGAAGGACTTTCCACTGCCCGAAGGACCGAGGATGAACTTGTTGCGGTTGGTGATGATACCACGCTTCATCGGCAAATCCGAAATATCCAGATGGATAGGCTTGCCCGTCAAGCGGTCCACCATACGCATACCGAACGGAGAGAGTGAATCCTGTCCTGTGGTCTCCTCGATGAAGAGGCATAGTGCCTGCTCGATAAAGGTGTAGAAGGACTCCTCGGTAGGAAAGTCGCCTGCATTGCCTGGTATAGCCGCCCAGAACAAGGTGGGTGTATCCACCGTATTGTGTCGGGGCTTGGCCTCCATCAAGGCGAGCTGACTGCCTACATCGTTCTTCACACGCTTAAGGCGTTCCCTGTCATCGCTCCACGCGAAGACATTGCAGTGGGCACGGATAGCCGTCAGCCCCTGGCTGTGTGCCTCGTTCAGGTACTCCTCAATCCACTCGCGGTTAATCTGGTTAGAGCGACTGTAGCGTGATAGCGAGTGCATATTGCGTGCTGTCTGCTCGAACTTACGCAGCATCTCCGCAGAGTCATCGATAAAGAGGTACTGGTTCACGATGTGGTTGCAGGTGAGCAACACCCCGATAGGTGCGGCAAACGAGAGACGGCAATCGCTACGGTCTGTCGAGAGACGCTCGTAACGGCTGTCGGTAGCCACGCTTGTCGGCAGGTCTTCGGGATCGGAGAGCGTGTGCAGGCAGAGGTAGTTGTCGCCAATCTTCATCTCGCCAGCTCCGAGGGTGATGTCCTGCAAGCAGGTGGTATCCTCCTGCGAGAGCGAGAAATACTTCTCGATGATGCCCGCAGTTGACTCCGTACCTGTAATCTCATCGCCCGTAAGACGGGTAAGCGTGATGAATCCGCTGTCGTTGATGATACGCTCGAACTGCTCGCAACACTCCAGGAATCTGCTCACCACCTCCTTGTCCTGCATCTCCTTCGGGATGATGAAGCCACGGGTAAGGGCATTGAAGCTGCTGGTCGTGCGGCTATGCTCCTTGGTGGTCTTGGTGAGGAACAGATAACAAGTATGCTTCAGGTAAGGACGCTCGTTGAAGTGACGCTCAAAGGAGCGGCTGAGGAAACTGAGGTCTTCCTTCTGCAACTCGGGTGTGTAGCTCTCCTCAATGAAGAAGTCCTGCTTATGCACGATACTATAGTTCGGCAAGACCTTGACCGCCTTCGCCCATGCCGAGTGTATCGCCTCATACTCCGCCTGTGTGACGGTGAAGAGTTCGGGAAGCTCCACACGATAGCAGACCGTGATGTCGGCATCCTTGCTGATGATGCAGTCGTGCTCAACCGAAAGAATCGGGAACTTGCTTTCGAGGGTAGCTGCTTTCATTACATTTCTCATGACTTTCTGTTTTTGAGGTTAGGAATAATCAATCGCAAGAATCGTATGCGGCTGATGATGTAGCGGGGATGGTTCTTTGCAGCCTGTATCTTCATCAAACCCCACTCGCCATACTTGGCATTCAGGTGGAAGGTCGCCCAAACAAGTATCGAAGCGGAGATGACTCCCAGTGCGATACATATCCATTGGTTTACGCCTGCCATATACAGCACCATAAAGGCAATGAGTATGGCGAGCAGACCGCCGGCGAAGATGAAGAGGTATTGGCTGCGTAGCCCCTTGAACTCGGGGCTACGACCAATCCCTTTGTTGATTTGATAGACCGCCATATTAGAGGAAGAATGAACGTAAGATAGTGGCGGCTACAATGAGGAAGATACAGGCACCGAACCAAGAGGCTGCGGTCTTCGAGGTGTCGGGGTCGCCAGAAGAGAACTTCGAATAGACCTTCACGCCGCCAATAAGACCGACTACGGCTCCCACTGCGTAAATCAACTTGGTACCCGGATCAAAATACGATGTTACCATGTTGGTAGCCTCGGTGATACCTGCGATACCGTTACCCTGTGCGTAAGCACCTACTGTTGCGAGCATAAATGCTGCTGCGAATAATACTTTTTTCTTCATACGTCGAAATGTTTTTTAGTTATACAAAAAGTGATTTCGACTGCGAATATATAGCACTTAATCCATTGATTTTCAAATCGGTCTATACACGTCATAACGTGTCATCAGATGTCATAGTTGGGGCGTTTTGAAGGGTGGATTTTGGGGTGAAAAGAGGTCGTGAGGAGTTATAAATGATGTGCCAAATTATAATGGATTTTGTACCGAAGAGTGAATTTATGGAAATAGAAAATAATAATTTGCACTATTTATGGAAATAGAAATAAATAAATCGCATTATTTATGGAAATAGATTGTGGAAAATTTGCTGTTTTATGGAAATAGAATTATTTTTGCAGTAAAATAATATGAATTATGAATACTCAGACATTACTATCAATAGTAGCAGACCAGCGTGAGGAGTTGCTAGCGAATGATTACTCGGAGTTGTGCCCACGTCCTGAAGAATCACAACTTGACTTAAAGAGCAATCGAGCTCAGGTTGTGATAGGTGTCAGACGATGTGGAAAATCAACATTATGCGAAATGTTCCTTAAGCAAAAGGGGATTGACTTTGCCTATGTAAACTTTGATGATGACCGAATGGAGGATATGAAGGCAAGTGATTTAGACCATTTACTTGAAGCATTATATATGACTTATGGAGAGTTCAAATATCTGTTCCTTGATGAGATACAGAATATAGAAGGCTGGCCATTGTTTGTCAATCGATTGCTTCGCCAGAAAATGCATCTATTTATTACAGGTTCTAATTCTAAATTACTCAGTAAGGAATTAAGTACACATCTGACAGGAAGAAATAATAAGGTAGAACTCTATCCTTTCTCATACTCCGAGTATTGTGCAATGAAAAATATAGATACCACTTCGCTATCAACAAAAGCGAAGGGTATTCGCAAAAGTACCCTACATGAATATCTTCTACAAGGTGGATTCCCAGAATTGTTCAATGAGAGTAATCGTAGAGGTTACATTAACGGATTATTGGATGCCATCATCAAGAATGATATAGCAAAACGTTTCAAAGTTCGCAATGTGGAAGCATTACGAAGAATCGCAGCTTATCTTGCCGATAATTATTGTCAGGAATTTGTCGCAAAAACGGTAGGAGAATTATTCGGAGTATCAAATCATACGGCTGAGAACTATTATTCCTACCTTAAAGAGGCTTTTCTATTGGTAGGAGTAAATCGTTTCTCATATAAAAGTAAAGATCGTGTAAGAAACGAAAAGGTTTATGTAGTGGATACTGCATTTGTCACAGAACGCGAAGATAATTTCTCATTGGAAAATCTCGGCTGGAAGTTGGAGAATATAGTATGCATTGAGCTGATGCGTCGCTATAAGCCACTCTTTTGTGATGTTTTCTACTATAAGGAAACATCTTCGCAAGTTGATTTTGTTATAGCAAAAGATGGCAATGTACAAGAGTTGATACAGGTATCATACGATATCTCTACTGAAAAGACACGCAATAGAGAGATTAGAGGTTTGAAGAATGCAGCCAAGAAACTAAAGTGCAATAATCTTACGCTTGTAACATTTGAAGAACAAGAAACAATTGAGGAGGATGGTTACACCATAAATGTTGTTCCTGCTACAGAGTGGTTGCTTAACAAATAAATCTTATTTAATTTACTAATAGCAAGGCAAGAATCATAAAGCGCAAGGCTTTACGATACTTGCCTTACTTGTTAATTGGAGTAGCTGAATACACATATAAACACTGACACCCCGATTCACATCGGAGTGCCAGCCCAGTTAACCAAATATATAAACAATGAAAAAAGAATGTTTATTACATAAATTTATTCCAATCAATCTCGGTACGCTCTAGTTGCTTACCATTCAACCGACGACCTGCACCATCAAGATTATCCTTTAGCAATCTATCCACTTGCTTTTCCGTACTGATAGAAGTAGTGTAAAAATGATAGATGTCGGAATCTTGAAGTTTATATAAGGTCTCTGCGGCATCCATAATCTTTTCCTTATCTGTAGTCCTATTCAATAAGACATCTGCTACATTACCCAACTCTTCAAAAGTACAAGCTCCCGAAAATTCCGGATCAGGAATAGACTCGGAAGACATCAATGCCTTCATATCCTCTTGCGACAATCTTTTCTGTGGTACAAAATTATCCTCTACATCTTCCGGATTGACATCTTCATCAACAGGTAGCTCAATCTGCTTGAGGTCTATCGAACGTGTCGGAGTCTTGCGAGCGACTTCAGGGTCTTCATAATAGATGATGTTGGACTTACCCATAACCTCATTCGGATCATCAAAAACCATAGGTTTGATTTTAGGCTTGGGCTTGGGCTTTTCTTCTACGGGTGACTTCAATGTTTCATCTTGTGAAGTGTCTTCAAATCTCTTGGCAAGTTCCTCTACTATTGCTTGAGCTTCCAAATCAGAATAAGATGAAGGTTGAAATGCTTGCTCTTCAGACTGTACCTTCTGCAACATAGGTCTTTGCATTCTGGCTTTTCGTCTGTCCTTCCTCGCTTTCTCTTCCATCCGTTTCTTTCGATACTTCCACAATCTGATACGGGCAATACGAGCCCAATTGTGTAACATATTCCAGAAGTCATACATTCGCTGACTGAAAATCATATTCCATACTTTGTATAATATATAGGTTGCTGATACTGCCTTAACTGATAAATAAAAAATGGTTGTTGTCATAGTTGTTAAATTTTAGGTGGTGAAAATCGTTCTTTATAAAGTTGAGTTATCTCCTCAATGTTAAGTTCTATATGCTCTGCTATAATGTTACTGAGATAGCTTGCAATGCTGGTCTCTGGAGCAATCACGGGCAAAAAGTTCTTGATTTGCTCGTATAGCTGACGGTTCAGATACACTTGAACACGCCCCGACATAGGTGTATTCATCAAATACTTCTGTCTATAGTTGCTCTCTTCCTTTTTTTTGCGAGGCTTGGGCTTTTCTTGCACCACCTCTTCAACAGGTTCTTCCTCGGTGGTTATGGCTTCATTCAGAATCTCCTGTACAGAAGTTTCATTCTTAGAAACATTATCAGGTTCCCGCCCTGCCATATACCCCCTTATAAGATCCTCATCGACTTTTACGCTCTTCTTTGCCATAGTTATTTCAGTTTAAGTATTTCAAGAAGTTCATTGGCAAGTTCCTGTAATCCGCTTCCTTTGAGTTGCCCCGCAGGAGGAGGCAACAGCGAACATCGGAAATAGGTACGAGATGACATCGACAACTCCTTCTCGTATCGACAAAGTTCAGGTATACTTGATTTCAGTACTTTTAATCCTGTCTTCTCCATCAACTCCGAATAGTTCTTGAGTACCTCCACATTGCTCCTTCGCTTTACCTTCGTCCAGAACATATAGATGTCCTTAAGCGGAATGCCTTTCTTTTCTGCCAAGAATCTCACCACACTGCTTGCGAAGCTGAAACTGCTATCCATTACAAAGTTGTCGGCAGCAATGGGAGTCAATACATAATCCACATTGAAAATGGTCTGTAAAACTCCGGGGACATCCATAGAACCTGGGAGGTCAATAAAAATGATGTCATACTCTCCAGTTTCAGCAAACTCTCCCGCTGTAGCGCGGGCCTCTTCGGGCCTTACCCTTTTGATAGGATAAATCTTACAACCTCGAAGTCTTTGCTCTTCAAGAAGCGTCATATACCTCTTGTTTTTCTCCACCATCTCCTTGTCTCGTTCGCGGAGATTATAAAGGCTACGCTGGGTAGCATCACAATCCACGATGGCTACACTCTTATCCATCGTATAGTTCAGGAGGCTGGCAAGGGCTACCAACATTGTACTTTTACCAACTCCACCTTTCTGGTTGCTTACTGCAACAAATACTGGCTTTTTCTTCATAACTGTAAATTTTTTAATGGTTAATTACTTATTACATTATTTGTCTATTACTTGGTTTGTTGGTTACTTGGTGATATGGTGACATTGTGCTCACCAACCAATAAGTCAACCTTTGTTTGTTGCAACGCCCCAATAATGCAATAATTATTTGCTTGCTTACTCTCACAATTTCACCAATCCTTAATCACTTAATCAAGCAATCAATTATTGGTTTGTTGCACCATTTCTGACGCAAAGAAATAGCGAAAAATTGGAATAATTACTATGTCGTCAAGCCTCTGACTATACATGTCATCATATGTCATCACATTGCATATAACTCACTATTTATCAATAGAATACACCTATCTAACTTTGCACCCGAAAGGTCTATGGACGCACGACGAACGGAGTTTTCGGATGCTTCTCTCTGAGGGGAACGGCGATAGCCAATTTTACGAAGGAAAATTCATGTTCAAGCGAACATAGCAAGTTGTGTTTTGAGGCACCCGAAATGTTTTCGGGCACTCAAAACAAACTTGCCACTCGCCTGCGGCTCGGGGAGGGATTCACTCCAAAGTCGTGAATCCATAGCGGAAGTTAGTAACCAATAAAATGTAAAAGTATGCAGACGAACAACAGGAAAAACCAAAGAAAAGGTGTAGGCCGGAAACCCAAATTAGATCCAGCTATACATCGCTATGTGGTCCGATTGACATCGGAAGAAAACGGACACTTTGACATCCAATTCCAAAAATCGGGATTCAAGGAGAGGTCGAAATTTCTAAAGGCTCTAATCTTCGAGCGTGAAGTAAAGGTAGTAAAACTCGACAAGGCGGCAATGGATTATTACATACGTCTCACGAATTTCTACCATCAGTTCCAAGCCATCGGCAACAACTACAATCAGACGGTGCGAGCCGTAAAAGCCAATTTCGGTGATAAGCGGGCATTCGCCCTTGTCGCCAAGCTGGAGAAAGCCACACTGGAGTTGGTAGTATTGAGCAAACAGATTATCGCCCTCACACGCGAGTTTGAGGAGAGGCACTTGAACCGTAAAAGCGGAGGTTGATATGGTGGCTAAAATCAACAGAGGTGCTTCGCTATACGGAGCCATCATCTACAACCAGCAGAAGGTGAACGAGGATACGGCACGCATCATAGCGGGCAACCGTATGATTACCGATTCTCTTTATGATCCTGACAGGATTGTACGACAGACTATGTTTGCTTTTGAGAGTTATCTCGCTGCCAACCGCAACACCGAGAAGCCTATCCTGCATATATCGCTCAATCCGACATTGGACGACAATCTTACCGATAGTCAGTTTGTGGATTTGGCAAGAGCCTATATGCAGAAGATGGGCTACGGCAACCAGCCCTACATTGTCTATCTCCACGAGGACATTGATCGCAGACATATACATATTGTATCTACCTGCGTGAATGAGAACGGTGAGAAGATAGACGATGCCTACGAGTGGAACCGCTCGATGAAGGCTTGCCGAGAATTGGAGCAGATGTTCGGACTCAAGCAGATTGCCGACAAACGCAGGGAGTTGTTGGAGCCTTATCTGAGGAAGGCGGACTACACCCGTGGCGATGTAAAGCAGCAGGTATCGAACATCCTTAAAAGCGTCTTTACCTCGTACCGTTTCCAATCCTTCGGCGAGTACAGTGCTATGCTCTCGTGCTTCAACATCGAGGCAAAGCAGGTCAAGGGCGAGTTCGATGGTAAGCCCTATTCGGGTATCATCTACACGATGACCGATGACAATGGCAGGCCTATCTGTACGCCAGTCAAGTCCTCGCTTATCGGCAAGCGTTTCGGCTTCGAGGGTGTGGAGAAGCGTATCGCCTACAATGCTCAGGAGTTCCGAGCGAAGAGGTGGCAACCCAAAATCCGCAACGATGTGGCTTTGGCAATGCACGGCTCCCGTGGAAACCGTGAGGAGTTCGTGCGTCTACTTGGCAGCAAGGGCATTGATGTGGTGTTCCGCGAGAACGATGCAGGGCGCATTTACGGTGTCACATTCATCGACCATCACAATCGTGAGGTGTATAACGGTTCCCGTCTGGGTAAGGAGTTCTCGGCAAACAACTTTGAGAAGCTATTCAACTCGCAGGGCGACATTCCGTGGACTGATATGCCTCAAGATTTCTCCGAGAGCCAGAGCCTCTCATCGGCAGACCTTGAATCGGGCATAGAGCAAGCCTTCGGAATCTTCTCGTTTGACGCTCCTGCAAATGATCCACAGGAGGAGATGCTCGCCAAGCAATATCAGAAGAAAAAGAAGAAGAAAAAACGCCGTTCACGCGGCATATCGTAAACCAATTTCACTAACCATTAAAACGAATTAATTATGCAACAGGAAGATGATTTGAGAGGATTGGCAAAGGTCATGGAGTTCATGCGTGCCATATCCATTATATTTATTGTAGTACATATCTACTGGTTCTGCTATCAGGCTATTGTGGATATGGGTATCAACATCGGAGTGGTAGACAAGATTCTGCTCAACTTTCAGAATACAGCAGGGCTGTTCAGCAACATGCTCGTGACAAAGGTGTTCGCCATCATATTCTTGGCTCTCTCGTGCCTAGGCACAAAGGGAGTCAAAAATCAGAAGATGACCTGGCAGAAGATTTACGCGACCTTCCTTGGTGGTCTTGTACTCTTCTTTATGAACTGGTGGTTGCTTGACTTACCATTCTCGCCAATCGTGAATATGGCAATCTATACGGTTACTATGACTGTCGGATATATCCTCCTTCTTATGTCTGGTGTATGGATTAGCCGTATGTTCAAGCATAACCTTATGGAAGATGTCTTCAATGTGGCCAACGAGAGTTTCATGCAGGAGACACGACTGATGGAGAACGAGTATTCGGTAAACCTGCCTACCAAGTTTGTCTATCAAGGCAAGGAATGGGACGGTTGGATAAATGTCGTGAATCCGTTCCGAGCAACCATTGTATTGGGAACACCAGGTAGCGGTAAGTCGTATGCCGTAGTGAACAACTACATCAAGCAGACCATAGCCAAAGGATTTGCCACATACATCTACGACTACAAGTTTGATGACCTCTCCGTTATTGCCTACAATGAGTTGTTGAAGAACATAGATAAGTACAAGGTAAAGCCGAGTTTCTATGTCATCAACTTTGACGACCCACGACGCTCACACCGCTGCAACCCCATCAACCCGAAGTTTATGGTGGATATCAGCGATGCATACGAGAGTGCGTACACGATAATGTTGAACCTTAACAAGACATGGATTCAGAAGCAGGGCGACTTCTTCGTGGAATCTCCGATTATCCTTTTGGCTGCGATTATCTGGTACCTGAGAATCTACAAGGACGGAAAGTATTGTACCTTCCCTCATACGATTGAGTTCCTGAACAAACCGTATGCGGATATCTTTACGATTCTGACATCTTATCCTTCGCTGGAGAACTATCTTTCGCCCTTTATGGATGCCTGGAAAGGTGGAGCCCAAGATCAGCTTCAAGTGCGCCCATAAGGGCATATAATAAATATAGCTTTGGCAAGCTATTAGGTTCGTGTTCTTTGAAATAATAACCTATCACCAGCCGACTTATCCATTCAACGAAAGACGATGGGGAGTGTAGCATGTCGGTAAAGCCACCAGTGGACTAACTGTCAAGTCTTGACCGAGTGGCGAGGTGAAACGATAGATATGAGGATAAAACCTATACTGGTTGAACGATAGTCCGAGCGGCTCGATGGTTAAGCCTTAACGGAAGACAGTTACAAACGTTATGCTGTGATACCCAACTTCTCCTTGTAGGTCGATTGGGCAAAAGAACTTATCACAGAGCAACTACATAAATAGTAAAGGACGAAAGTCGTATCCGACAATCTATCAAGCCAAAAAGTTATTATATGTCTAAATGGGGATTGCCTAAGTGGGGTAACCCATATGGCAACAGAGCTTCCGTAGTAGTCCGAGCAAGGGAAAGCTTTGTACATGGCGAAGGGAAGCAGCCATTATCGTTTAATGTTAATTTTGGAAAATGTGAGAGACATGAAAAGAAATCCAGAAAAGATATTAAACAGTCTAACACAACATAGTTCCGACTTGGAGTACAAGTTCGAACGTTTGTATCGGATACTGTTTAATGAACAGATGTACTACATAGCCTACCAGCGCATATATGCCAAACAAGGTAATATGACCAAAGGAGTTGACGGAAAAACCGTTGACGGCTTCAGTATATCCCATATTGAGCAGTTGATTGATACGCTCAAAAACGAGACGTATCAGCCTAAACCCTCACAGCGAGTTTACATTCCGAAGAAAAACGGAAAGATGAGACCGCTGGGTATTCCGTCATTTATGGATAAACTTCTGCAAGAGGTTATCAGAATGATTTTGGAAGCTATATATGAGGGCAGTTTTGAAAACACCTCACATGGTTTCAGACCGCAACGAAGTCCTCAAACTGCACTCTCAAGTATTCAAAAGTCGTTCAATGGCACTAAGTGGTTTATCGAGGGAGACATTAAAGGCTTCTTCGACAACATAGACCATGAAGTATTGATAGCCATTCTCTCAGAAAGGATTTCCGATAACAGGTTTATCCGACTTATCAGAAAATTCCTGAATGCGGGATATGTTGAAGACTGGGTATTCCACAAATCATACAGTGGAACTCCGCAAGGTGGTATTATAAGCCCTATATTGGCGAACATATACCTTGACAAATTCGATAAGTATATCAAGGAGTACATCACAAAATTCGACAAGGGAAAAAGACGCAAGGATAATCCGATTGCAAAACGACTCGGACATCGTAAAGCCAAGTTAGTTGAAAAACTACGAAACACTGTTGATGAAACGAAACGTAAACAATTGTTTGCAAAAATTAGAGAAATAGTCAAAGAACGACTGAAATATCCTGCCGGTGATGAAATGGATGACAGTATCAAACGACTGAAATACATAAGATATGCAGATGATTTTCTAATTGGAGTAATCGGTAGCAAGCAAGATTGTATCCAAATCAAAGAGGACATAAAGCAATTTATGGATGATAAATTGAAGTTAGAACTATCTGACGAAAAAACTCTGATTACCAATGCAAGAAAACACGCTAAATTTCTTGGTTATGATGTCTTTGTGCGAAAATCCAATGATACACGCAGAGATAAGAACGGTCATTTGACAAGGTCGTTAGACCACAAGATAGTATTATATGTGACTACCGAAACAATGCGAAAGAAACTTCTTGAATATGAAGCTGTTAAAATTACCAAGCAGAACGGGAAAGAAGTTTGGAAGCCAAAAGGTCGTCCATATATGAGATGTCTTGATGATTTGGAGATTATAAGTCAATATAACTCTGAAATCATGGGGTTCTACAACTATTACTCAATAGCAAACAACAGCCCCGTTATTGACTCTTTCTACAACATTATGGAGTATAGTATGTACAAGACATACGCCGCAAAATACACTACTTCCAAAAAGAAGATTATTGCGAAGTACAAGAAAAACGGTGTATTCTCCATACCATACACAAACAAGAAAGGGTACGAGGTTAGACGTGAGTTTTATGACAAAGGTTTCAAACGCAAGGAACTACCGAACCGTAATTTAGATGACAGATTACCTAACACAGTCGCTATAACGGGTGGCAGAAATGGACTGATTACAAGACTAAATGCACGTGTATGTGAAAACTGCGGTGCAACCGACAATCTTGAAATGCATCATGTTCGCAAACTCAAAGACTTGAAAGGTAAAAGTGATTGGGAAATAAAAATGATTTCCCGTAACCGTAAAACATTAGCAGTATGTTCAGTATGTCATCACAAAATACATTCGGGAAAGTTAGACTGAATGATAAGGTGGAGAGCCGTGTACGGGGAGACCTGTATGCACGGTTCGGAGGCGAGTGCTTGGAAACCTACCATTGTAACAAATGGAAAGGCGCCGGGTGCTTAGCCTATGGCCAGATAGCAAGTGCCAAAATTCCGCTGTCGAGAATGATTTCTCCGCAGCTATATTGGGTGATGACAGGCGATGATTTTACCCTCGACTTGAACAATCCCAATGAGCCTAAGATACTCTGCGTAGGCAACAATCCCGACCGTCAGAATATCTACTCCGCGGCACTCGGACTATACAACAGCCGTATCGTGAAGTTGGTGAACAAGAAAGGTCAGTTGAAGAGTTCCATCATCATTGATGAGTTGCCGACAATCTATTTTCGTGGTATCGACAACCTCATTGCCACTGCACGAAGCAATAAGGTGGCAGTATGTCTCGGTTTTCAGGACTACTCGCAGTTGGCTCGTGACTATGGCGACAAGGAGGCGAAGGTTATCCAAAATACGGTGGGTAACATCTTCAGCGGACAGGTGGTTGGCGAAACAGCAAAGAACCTCTCTGAGCGTTTCGGCAAGATACTCCAACAGCGTCAGTCGGTATCTATCAACCGTCAGGACACATCTACCTCTATCAATACGCAGTTGGACTTCCTTATACCTGCCTCGAAGATTTCCAACCTTTCGCAAGGTACATTCGTAGGTAGCGTGGCGGATAACTTCGGTGAGGAGATTGACCAGAAGATTTTCCACTCACGCATCATCGTGGATAGTGCAAAGGTCAATGCTGAGATGAAGGCATACAAGAAGATTCCTATCGTCAATGAGTTCAAGGACGAGAACGGCAACGACATCATGCAGGAGCAGATAGAGCGTAACTATTCCCGTATCAAAGACGAGGTTGAACAGATTGTTCAAGATGAAATGGAACGTATAAAGGCTGATCCTGAGTTGCGTAAACGACTGTTGCCAGACGAGAAGGACGAAGAGGATAACGATTAGAATCTGTATCCTATTTCTTACCGCAAAGGTTGTTCCGTGCCTTTCGGATTGAGCAAGGTCAAGCCCTGTGGGTGTCGTGGAAAAATCATCCTCGCCCCACGGGGCTTGCGGTATTTTTCCCGCCAACCTTGCACAATCCTGCCCAGAACAGTCAAGGCGGTAAAGAAATAGAATACAGTGCTTCGCCTGTAATATGTATAACTTAAATAATGATAGCCGATGATTATAATGACATTATCAGAGTATCTCCGCAAACCAAAGGATTATCGTGGAGAATGGACTACCGAAAGATGGGATATTCCCAATTGGGAAGAAGAACGTAAGAAGTATATGGGTAAGCGTACATTGATGACAAACATTGATGGTGCTACCTGCTTGGTTATCGAAGGTCTCAGCCTTGAAATTATTGATGACACCGATTGGAAGAAACCCGATGCAGTCAGAAAAGAGATCAGTCGCCAATGTCTGAAGTTCTTTACAGAGCGAGGCTTCGAGCCTCACTATGCCGATTGCCTTATACGCTATAAGGATAACTACGATACCGTTGAAGTGCGTATTGCCATCGGAATGGATGCAGAAACCGAAAAAGATGATGACATTTTCTTCTATTGCGATACGCTGGAAGATATGAAGTCACTTGCAGAAATCGGCTGTGAGGACTTTTACATTGCCGACTGCTACGGCTTTGGAGTATATGAAGACTTATTATAAACCCCTTAAAACATATCGAGTATGAAGATTTTATGTCAAGAGCGTTACGACAAGGCTGTTGCCTACGCAAAGGAAATCAAGAACGACACCCTGCAAAAATGTATTGACCGTTTGAAGCAGTGGGAAGAGAATCCTAACTGCCCGTGTGAGATTGAACTCTACTATGACTCAGCACCGCACTCATTCGGATTCCGACAGGTATATCTGGATGGTAGAACGGGTATTGTCGGAGGCTTGCTCTATCACGGACAGCCCGACCAATCGTTTGCTGTATTGATGAATCCTATTCACGGGTGGAGCATACACACATAGCAATTATTATCCTTAAAAACAGGGCGAGTATGACTACTTTCCCTGTTTTGCTCTTCTTTCAATTCCTTCGATTAACTCTTGTAACTTCTCATCTGATTCGATGGTTAATACCTCATGAATCGGAGAGCTTACTTTATTAGGATTAAATAGACAGTAGGTGTCACTAACTGGATTCTCCCAGAAAACATATCCTTCATAATGCATACTTATAAGCATATCTCTAAAAGGTTTGCCATTACCAAAATCAGTAAGTGCTGTCTCTTATACACATCTCCGAGCCCACGAGACGCGTAGTAATCTCG